>Ga0116156_10001122_pt1 | contig 27016 bp, 25 predicted proteins | sample AD_UKC045_MetaG_FD_89891 | JGI IMG/M metagenome (GOLD analysis project Ga0116156, IMG submission 89891) | Active sludge microbial communities of municipal wastewater-treating anaerobic digesters from USA - AD_UKC045_MetaG | ecosystem: Engineered > Bioreactor > Anaerobic > Digestate | place: USA... | reverse complement strand
TACCCCCTCCTTGCAGAGGCGATACGGCTAGACGTGAAATACAAGGTAATGGCGCGCGGCGACGATTGCTTCAGGGACGCGCTCGCTGAAAAGAGGTTCTCCGATCTTTTGAAATAGGCCGGACGTTATTTCACCTTGATGCAGAGCGCTGTCAGGTCGTCCTTGAATTGCGTCTTCCCGTGAAATGCATTAAAATCTTTCATGATATGGTCAAGAACGTCCTGCGCCGGACCATCAGGCGCGTTTTTCATCGACTCAACGATGCGCGCCTCATCATAGGTGTTTCCCTGCCCGTCATCCGCCTCGATCAGGCAGTCAGTGAACATGAAGAGACAGTCGTCACGGCCCAGCTTGAGGGATACCGATGGAAAGGGCTGGTTCACGCCTTCCACGCCGAGGACCAGGCTCCGGTAGCCGTCGCCCATCTTGTCCAGTATCCTGCCGACCCTGCCCGATGACCCGGATTTGAACACGATGTCCGGGTGGGCGCAGTTGACGTATTCCGCGTAGTCTCCCGTGAAACGGAGGAGGATGCCGGTGACGTAATTGTCGATCCGGCCTATCTCGGCGATCAGCTCCGTGTTGACGTGCTCCATTATGACCGACAGCTTTTCGTTGCGGTAGAGATTGAAGTTCCTGGTTATGATCGATTTCGCCAGCAGGGTAAGGAGGCCGGATGACACGCCGTGGCCCGAAACATCAAACAGGCCGACGCCCCGGAGCTCGCCGTTGTCATCGTAAAAATCGAAGAAATCCCCCGAGACCTCCGACCAGGGCCGGTACAGCGTGGCTATTTCGTACCGCGCGTACCCCGGCTTGTTTTGCAATATGAACGTGGTCTGAAGGCTTGCCGCGAGCGACAGGTCCTTCCTCCGGATGATCTCGTTCTCCTCCATCTCGCGGTTGACCCGGGTAAGGTTCTCGTTCATCGCCTCAAGCTCGTTCATGGCCGCTTCCAGCTCTTCCGTGCGCTCTGCCACTTTCTTTTCGAGATTGAGGTTCATGTCCATGAGCTGGTCCTGCGCCGTGCGGAGGCTGTCCTTCATCTCGTCCACGTCGGTGATGATCTCGCTGATCTCGTCACGCACCGGTATTTCGCGAGCCGCGCTCTTGAGGTCGCCGTTCCCTATTTTGTTGAGGAACTCGACCACGATGTTGATCCTGTCGCGGAGCGTCTTGATGACCAGCAGGGGGCTGAAGATCCCGACGATGACCGCCATGATCGCCATGACCCCGATCCGCGCGTACATGAGCGGTGTGGCTATCCTGTTCATCTCGACGGTTATATAGAAGAAGGTGACGATGACGGCCAGGGTCAACACCACCGAGGTGACCGAAAGGGCCGTGAGCCGGCTTCGCAGCGACACCCGCGGCGGGCGCTCGAACTCGAGCTTCCTGGGGAAAATGCCCCTGTTGAGGATGTTCTGCACCATGATTTCGGTGATCGCGAAATAGGACGCAGTCCCCAGGCCCGCGCAGAGACCGGCGCCCATCCACATGTTTACGAACTGTGGCATGGTCGCATCGGAGAGGATCATGAACGGCACGATCGCGTTTGCGAGGAGGATCAGCCAGCGGAAAAAGGCGCCGATCGAATGTATGATCGGGAGATTGAGAAGCCGCTTTTTCGCCCTGGCATAGAGATCGTCGGGGACCGTTTCCCCGCGCGCCAGCTTTTTAAAATACCTGAGGATCGGCAGCACGGCGATCAGGTTGTTCACCAGTACGAACGCTATGCCGAACAGGAACGCCGGGGGCACTATCTTGAAGAACAGGAGAAGCTGGTCCCGTGTCAGCTGTATGTTGGCCCATACGTAAAAGAGTATGATGGGCACGACGATGAAAAAGCTGAACCCCTCGGTGAAGAGGTTGAAGCGCAGGTAAAATGATTTCAGAAACTGCGCGGTTTTTTTATCGAAGTCGGCGTCCATCCTGACCTCCATCATGCGTCCGCATGTGCGGCGTTGCCGTTATCAGTGGCCGGCCGGGCATCCCGTTCCGGGTTAATGTCATGTCTTCACTTGATGGCTCTGCCGGAATGCACTTTCAAGATAAAAGGGGATGCCGGGAGGCGCAACTACTTTTTACCGTATGGCAAATATACCCGGATTTTTCCGGCATACGGCGGCCTGATAAAGGAAAAGATGCGATTCCGGTTTTAACGTGATTGACATTCAGCTGCCCGGGAAGTAGAATCACGGCCAGGCTGAGCGGAGCGCGTTCCATTACCGGACGCGCCGCCTGCCAATCCTGCCGTGCTAGGAGGTTGCTATGACAGACGCATCGATACAGGCTCTCCAGGGCCTGAGGGACCTGACGACACTCAAATGGTACGTCATTCCGATTCTGGCCATTGTCGCGTATATTTACACGATGGAGATCAAGAAGGCGCGTGAATCCGGGGTATGGGACGCGGTTCTCGCCGGCCTGACCGTGTTCGGAATGGATTTTTTCAATGAAACATGGAACGGGTGGGTGTTCCACCTGAGCGGACACTCCGCCTTCTGGACAACGCCGGGGGACACGGCGCTCAGGACCACGGTGGGATGGAACATAGAGATCATGTTCATGTTTACCATTCTCGGCATCATCTATTATCACTCGCTTCTGCCGGATAAAAAAACAAAAATACTCGGCGTACCGAATCGATGGTTTTTTGCCATCCTCTTCGCCGCCGTCTGCGTGTTCATAGAAGCCGTGCTCAATTACGGCGGCCACCTCGTGTGGGAATACCCCTGGTGGTACCGGTCGTTTGCGGGGATATGGCTCATATTCATATTCGGGTATTTCGAATTTTTCGTGGCCGTCATCTTCATGCTGAGCCGCACAACGATGAAGGGCAAGCTCATGGTTGTCGGGACGATCTACGCGGTTCCGCTCGTGATGAACATCATCGGGCTGGGAATTCTGGGATTTACGTACTGATATAATGAAACTGCCATTGTCCTGATAATATCCGAAATGGCAATGCTGCCGGGAATGACAGTGCTGTCGGGAATGACAGTGCTGTCGGGAATGGCAGTGCTATCGGAAATGACAACGCTCTCGAACATGATGTTCCGGGAATACATTGTATAACAGAAGTATGATGAAAAAGCTTATCCTTGCCGCCGGCTTGATGTTCGCGGCGGCCCTCGGACTCTGCGCCGGCCTTGCCATCCATATCCACTTTTATTCCGCTCCCTATATAATGCATGCGATCGGCGGCGTGCCGCCGTCGCCGGTCTGCCTGGTCCCGGGCGCGCGCGTGTACGGGGACGGCCGGCTCTCGATAGTTCTTCGCGACCGCTGTGCCCGCGCCCTGGGCCTGTTCCGCGCCGGCACGGTGAAGCGCATACTCCTGAGCGGGGACCACGGCCCCTGCGCCGGCGGCGAGGTGCTGGCGATGAGGGACTTCATGCTGAAGGGGGGCGTGCCGCGCGGTGCGCTCCTGCTCGATTACGGCGGGTATGATACGTATCACTCCATGGTCAGGGCGCGCCGGCTCTTCGCCGTGACCCGGTGCGTGATCGTCACTCAGCGCTTCCATCTCCCGCGCGCCCTCTACATTGCGCGGAAAACGGGGCTTGACGCGCGCGGCGTATCGGCCGACATGAGGAAGTACCGGTATTATCGCAGCTACGCGGCCAGGGAGTTCTTCGCGAACGTGAAGGCCGTGTTCGAGGTCGCGGCCGGCCGTGAGGAGGGGGCGGTCAGCCGCTGCGGGGGCACTGCGGCCGTCAATCCCTGAAGAGCGACAGGAACTTAACCAGGTTGACGAGGCCACCTTCTATCTTCACATCTCCTTTTGCCAGCGCCACTGCCGGGTTGGCCGTCTGCGCCGCTATCTCTTTCCACAGGCTCGAGCTGAGCGACACCGTGATGTCGGCCTTCGCGGGGAACACGGGCTCAATGAAGGCGACGCCGCGGCGCACCTGCACCGTGTAGGCCTCGCCCGTGTCGGGAAAGCGGAAGCCCACGGTCTGACGCACGTCCGCGGACTTTTCCGGGTTGAGCCTCACGCCCATGCCCGCGAAGATCGCGGCCAGCGGGATGCGGCGCGCCAGGTCCGGGGTGACGCGCGGCCTGCCGAGCGTGAGCTTCCCGTCGGCTTCGAGCGCCTGCGACAGGTAGTAGTTCCTCTCGTTCGCGTTGCCCGAGCGGGCGGCCAGCTCCCGGAAGCAGGCCGACCGTATCCCCAGGGCGTCTTTCATGCCCGGTTTCAGCGCAAGCAGATGACCTGCCAGCTCAAGCGCCCACTGGTGGTCGCCTTTTTCAAGCGCCTCCTGAGCGCGGTCGAGCAGTTTGCCCTTGCCGCCCGCGAGCGACGCCATCCGGGCCGCCCGCTCGGTGGGCGGGAGAGGGTTGAGCGCTGCCGCGTCGCCGCTGAACCAGCCGAGGTAGCCGCCGAAGATGTTCCGCACCGACCAGCGGACCGTGCCGTAAAACTCGCGCAGGTAGGGTTTTTCAGCAAGGTGCTTCGGCAGGCGCACGAGCTCCACGATCTCATCCGCCGTGAGGCCCCTGTTCATGCCGCGCACGGTCTGGTCGTGCACGTACTGGATCGCGTCCCGGTAATCGGCGAGCGTCCCGCTGATTACCGCTGCGCCGGTGACAGGCCGCGAGTGGCAGGGTACCATGAACTCCGCCCCGAGCTTCCGCATTGTTTCAAGCGACCGCGCCCATACCTGCACGTCGCGGTAGCGGGTGCCCCTGATGGTGTAGAGGTTCGGGAACGACCGGTAAAAGTCGTCGGCGGCGATGAGCACCTTTTTCGCCGGCAGCCAGACCACGATCTGGTCGTCGGTCTCGCCCGGCGCGTGGATCAGCTCGAGGTCTATCCCGGCGGCGCGCATCTTCATCCGCTCGCCTGAGAACGTTTTGTTCGCCCGCCGGTAGGACATCACGGTCTTGTCGTTGAACAGGAGTTCGGGCCCGATGCCGCTGTTGACGAAATCTTTTTTCGGCACGAAGGTGCCGAACATGCGCATGGACCGCCTGTACGTTATCTCCTGCGTTACCGTGGCGACGCGGTCCATCTCGGCCATTGTTTTATCGTGCGCGTAAATATCGACGTCCCCTTTGTTAAGAAAAGCGTCGATGCCTGAAACGTGATCGGTGTGAAAATGGGTGTAGATGATCGCCCTGAGGGGCTTCGCGCTGATTTTATCGAAGGCCTTCTTCACCGGAGAGCCGGCCTCGTTGCTCTCCATCACGTCGATGACGACCGTGCCGTCGGGTCCCACGAGGAGCACCGAATTGGCCAGGCCGTAGCCGATGGCGACGTATACGCCCTCCGTCACCTTCACGATGTCCCGCTTGAATTCGGCGGTATGCGCCGCCAGCTCCCTGGCCGCGGCACCCTGCGCGCCGGCCGGTTCATCGCCTGCACAGGCGAACGAGACAAGCGCGCATGAGAGTATGACGGTCGCGGCCGATGAAATGGATCTCAGCATGGTGCCCCCCTGTTGAGTGGTCTGGTATGATCGGGATTGATATTCGCGGCCGGGTCGCCCGGGCGGGTGCCCCCGCTACTTTTTTTTCGCAACCATCAGGTTTGACTGCCCCTGGCCCTGGAGTATGCCGTACCCGAAATTGAATGGAAGCGGAAAACTCGCCCGCGCATAGGCCTGCGCCAGGTCCTCCTGCCTGCGGACGGTGCAGCCGCCCAGGGACATGTACGGATTATATTTCCCGTACAGGCTGACCTTCCATCTGCCGTCGAAGGCGCCGAATGAAATACCGGAATCGTCCTGCACGATGAGTGCGCTCCGCTTCAGGATGAAGTCTTTCAGGGGCGCGTATTTTTCGTCCTGTAAAATGTAGACCGCCGACTTGAGCATGGTCCTCGTGCGGTGGAGCCGGTTGAAGAAGCGGCCCTCGGGCGTGGCGGTGTCAACGGAGTCCGGCTCGAGCCGCATGGAGAGGTATATCAGCTCGCGCGTGCCTGCCGCGCCGCTGCCGGTGAAGAGTATCCGTATGCCTGCGACCTGCCGCGCCGCTCCCTGCGCGGGACCGGCTGATACGATGTTACCCGTATTGCCGATGGTTATGTTTTCCACGCCCGTTATGGTGAGGCCCATGCGCGCCATGAAAATCAGGAGGGCCGGCGCCGTGCCGGGAAGCAGCGTGTTGTTCATCTCCTGCTTCATGACCTTGGACTGGAAGTAGTTGTTCAACCCGTAGAGGTATATACCGCGCTGGATCGGCATGAGCCCGTCCAGGAAGCGGTTCGATGCGTGGTCGCGGAGAAGGGCGGCGTCGCCCGGCTGTTCCAGCGCGATCATCAGGTAGGTCCGCGCGTCGGGATAGAGGGTAAAGAGATTGATGAAGTCCGCACCGCTCAGAGGATAGAAGGCGGTGCCGCCTCCGCCCACGGACGGTATGTTGTCGTTACGCCAGGGCCCGATCAGGTCTATCGTCTCTTTCCGGATCATGCCCCAGAGGTTGTCCATGTATGCGATGTGCGCCCGGTACCGGGGATCGGCAGTCTTGGGCTTGAGCACGCTTGTCCCGCGGACCTCCATCCCTGCGAGGTAGCGCGCCACGTCGTTCCAGTAGGGGTCGGCTGCCGCTGTCCGGGGCTGCATCAGGCAGGTGACGTTGATGGCAGCGGCCAGCACGGGGAGCAGGAGCACGCACGTCAGGAGGACGTTTTTGACCGCGGTGGAAGCGCTTGCCCTGATCAGGTTTTTGCCGTACAGGCGCCTGGTCGACCGGTCAGGGTCCAGCGAGAATAGTTTTTTATCGGGCTCTGTTTTCATGGGTGCCAACTATATATGCCCGTTGCCCGGTTTAAAGCATTTTTTTTCAATTAATGTTTAAAATTCAGGCACCTGATTCCGGATTGCCCGGTACCGCCATGTTATAATGATTGCATGCAATTATCAATCATGTTATACTGGCCCTGCAGAACGCCATGAAAGACGGATACGTTAAGATCTATTCCACGCTCAATATCGCGGAAGCCCATACGATCGCGTTCCTCCTGGAGAACAACGGGATCGAGGCAGTGATCGAGAACGAGGGCATGACGCCCCTGTTCGGCATGGTTCCCGCGAAAGACGCGGAAGCGCGGATATGGGTCCTCGGGGACCGGTACGGGGATGCGACCCGGCTCCTGTCCTCCTCCGCAACTGTCGACATATCCGGGAAGAACATGGCCCGGTGCAAACGGTGCGGCGAGCTGGTGTGCGACATCTTCGACTACTGCTGGAACTGCATGGCGGACATGCAGACCGGGGAGGAGTACAGCGGAGCGCAGCCGGTCGATGCGGGGGATGCGGGAAAGCGGCCGGGATGGCCGGCATGGCTTTATCTGGTACTGGTGCTGGGGCTGGTTGCGGCGATGGTGTTTTTCGCGGTCAAATACATAAAGCAGTGAACAATAAAAACAGTTAACAGTGAATAGTGTATAGTGAATAGTTTAGGTGAATTTCATCCGCTCCGGTGGAGCGGATGAAATTGTTTGAAAAAAATAACCACGAATGAACACGAATACACACAAATTGAAATGAAGGATGTGGATGTATTATAAGGACTGATAATGAATAAAAAGAAATATATATTAAAGTCATTGAAATGGCAGATTATCACCTGGCTTGCAGGTCTTTCTGTATTTATCCTCCTTTCATTTTTTGGATCACAGAAACTTGAACACAATCTCACCATTATAGCTTTGATTATATCTATTGTTGTTTTATTGAGCCCATTCTTTGGTATAAAATCATTTATTAAAATATTTGATGGTACATTACGTAAGATTATTGCGGGAGTCCTCTTCGTTGTTTCTCTAGAATTGACTACATGTTTATTTTTTATAATCGTCACCACATCCAGTTGGGAAAGTAAATATGACAGGGATTCAAGGCGTGAATATGCGTTGAATGAGACGAAAAGGAATGCGGCCTTGGATAAGATTTACACAATAAAAACAAAGAAAGAGGCTTTTAATTACGTGACTCAGGCAATATTAAGGAAAAGGAAACATGAATGTAACGAACTGGGTTTTTTAGAATATAATGTCCTGATTGATTTTCTGGAAAAGAACAGGAAAAGATTCGGCAATGAAAACGCCGTTCAAATGCTTTTAATGCTGAATCAATTTTCAGGAGCAGCGGATGGTGAATGGCTGGCTGAGTTGATACCGGAAATCATGCTTGAAGACCCGGGATCTGTTATCAAGGCACAGTTGAAGATCAAAGGTTTTTTGCTGCCGGAGTTTCAAGATGAGAAAATAATCGGGGGTATTCGCAACTGTGGTTGTGGATTGCCTGGTTCTTATTACGAAAAGAAAACACTAGAAGAAAGGGAAAGAATAAAAGCAGATATGCGTTTGAGATTAAAAAAACTTATCAATGATTCAAATAAAGAATATGTTGTGTATTTAATTACTACATGTTTCAAGGCTGGAGAAAAATAATTACAAAGTATGCATGCAGATGAATTAGTGTTCATTCGTGTACATTCGTGGTTTTTCCCGAGCAGTATAATTGATTCGGAGGTTGCATCATGACCAAAAACCGTATGACGCGCCGTGATTTCTTCAGAATGAGCGCTGTGACCGCCGCTTCCGTCGCGGGCGCGGGCCTGCTGGCATGCGGCACTTCGGCAGGCGGCGCGAAGCATGGCGCGCGCGTTGCGCCGGAAAAGGTCATCAGGAAACTGCCCGGGTTCGAGGGCAGGCGCCCCAACATCGTCCTCATCCTCTGCGACGACCTGGGCCAGGGAGACCCGGGCTGCTACGGCAACCGGACCATCCGCACCCCGAACATCGATTCGATCGCCCGTGACGGCGTGCGCTTCACCGACGCGTACGCCTCCTCCTCGCTCTGCACGCCGTCCCGCATCGGGCTGCTGACCGGGCGGTACGCGGTCAGGTCCAGGCTCACCTTTCCCCTGCAGTCCGGGAGCCAGCCCCTCGTGGCGAAGATGCTCCAGAAGGCGGGGCGCGCGATCGGCAGGCTCGGGGCGATGGACCTCTCGTACCCCAGCTCGGTCGACGGCATTCCGGCGGCTGAAATCACCGTTGCCGATGCGCTGAAGCTCGCGGGTTACCGCACCGGCATGATCGGGAAGTGGCACCTGGGCGATTTCAGCAAGGTGCCGGAGTACCATCCGATGCGCCACGGCTTCGACGAATTCTTTGGCACGCCCATGACCAACGACGAGCTGCCGAACCCGCTCTACCGCAATGAAACGATGCTCGAAAGAGACATCGGACTGAACCAGGCGCGGCTCTCGGGCCTCTCCGCGAAAGAGGCGATAGCCTTCATGGAGCGCAACAGGGCGAAGCAGCCCTTCTTTCTTTACATGGCATTTCACGCTCCGCACCTTCCGCTCTATGCATCGGAGCAGTTCAAGGGAAAATCCGCTGCCGGCATTTACGGCGACGTGGTGGAAGAGATCGACTCCAACGTGGGGAAGATCCTCTCGTTCCTGAAAGAAAAGGGCCTGGCCGATAACACGCTCGTCATCTTCACCAGCGACAACGGCCCCTGGTACGAAGGACGGCCCGGGCCGGAGTGCCGCGGCAGGAAGGGACAGAGCTATGAGGGCGGGTACCAGGTGCCGCTCGCTGCACGGTGGCCCGGGAGGATCCGGGCGGGCAGCCTCTGCGGAGCGGCAACCATGAACATCGACATGTTCCCGACGCTTCTTGAACTTGCCGGGCTCGGGCTTCCTTCCGACCGGATCATCGACGGGAAAAGCATCTCGGGCCTTCTCCTTGGAACGGAGAGCGCATCGCCCCACGAGGCCCTCTTCCTGTATCACCACGAGCAGCTCGAGGGCGTGCGTGCCGGGAAATGGAAATACTTCCGGCACATCAACCACTACGCATGGCCCGCGCCCCTGGACAAGCCGGCCACGCCGCTCGGCTCGGTCGCGCGTGACCGCTTCCTCGGGCAGTGGCCGAACCTTTACAATCTTGAAACCGACCGGGGCGAGAACTACGACCTGGCGTCCACCTACCCGGAGGTGTGCAGGAGCATGGAGGCGATGATGGCCGGGTGGGAGAAGGAGTTGGAGAGGAACCCGGGAGGATGGAGATAAGGCAGTGAACAGTGAAGGTGAATTGTATCCGCTAGGATACAGAGGCAGGTTAAAATCCTGCAATACAGGACCGCACCAGGCCGTGCGCAGGGAGGGCCGGCGCCGCAGGAAATGCAGATGGATGTATAATCCGCATCAGAGGGATGCGCCGGTTCCTCAGCTGAGGGCGATTCCCGTTAATAACTTGTTACATCATTAATGTCAAAATTGAAATATATCCAGACCTCTCCGTCGCCGCTTCCATACGGTCCCCGGAATGTTCTGAATACAAGGGTGTCCGGCGCGTTAATCGGCAAATAGTATTTTAAATTGCCGGCGGTATCCAGGGTCTGTTCCTCCCCGTCATTATAATAACAATAGAGCCTGTCGCTTGAATCATTGTTGAAAATTCTAAGATTTACTTCGGATAGGAGATCGTAATCTTGGTAATCGATATCTGCATCAGACATCAGAATTTGAATGCCGCCGTTTGAATCAAGCTTTGGCCTGGTGAGCGAGCATGAATCCATGTATGGAGGCGCAAGAATATAATCACCGGTACCCGCGTTGCCGCCATTGGATGTCATGGTGACATGGGTCTCGTTTCCGGTCAAACGTCCCAGGCTTTGATATTCGCCACTAATGCCTGATTGATATTCCCATGCCCTGAATACCCACTGTAGCTCGATACCGGGGCCGCCAAAATCTTCAAGCCAGGTCCCTCCGTCATCACCATCATATTCCCATACGCAACGCATCATTGCAAGGTCAATGTCGATGGTGATCATTGGCACAACGCCGGTGCCCGAAAGGGAGAGCACCTTCTCCTGCGCCAGGGGATCATTGCTCGCTATCGTGAGAGTCGCGGCTTTTCCTCCGGTCGTTATAGGGTCAAACCGGACGAGGAATGTTGTTGTGGCGCCGGGACCGATCAGATCCGTGTATCCGGCGGGGTAGGTGATGTCGAAATCGCCGCTGTCGCCGGCCGGGGTTATCGAGTTAATCTTGAGCGCCGCACCGCCGCTGTTTGTTATGGTGAAGGTGTGATCGCCGGTGGCCTGGGAGCCGGCGGTAGTTGTCTTGTTGCCGTCAGCGCCCATGTTGCCGAAGCCAGTGCCAAGGTCGCTGGTTATTTCGATCACGGGCTGGAGTGAATGTCCTGTCAGGTTGAGAACGAAGGAGCCGTTCGACGGGTCGTTGGTGTTGATGAAGACGGCTGCCGTATGGGAGCCCAGAGTTTGCGGGTCATAGGCCACGGTGAAGGTCATGCTCTCGCCGGCATGGAGCGTGCCCGATGTCGTGCCGCCAAGGATGAAATTGTCCGATGGGGCGGGGTCGGCGAGCAGTATACCGGTAATGATCAGGTCGCCGTCCTGTACCCCGTCCGGATTGTTCGTGATTGTGAACGACCTGGTGGCGCTCACGCTGGTCGAGCCGTCGGTTGTAATGTAAACAACGCCGCTGTAGTCATAGGTTTCGCCGTTTGCCATTTGCGTTCCGGATTCGTTCTCCAGCGTGATCTGCCCCACGTTGTAGTATCCCTCGAGATTGATAACGATCCCGCTTTCGTCTTCATCGTTGCTCTCGATTGTCAGCGTTGCCGGATGCGGAGGTGTTGCAGTGGAGGTGGTTATCGGATAATATCGCACCTTGAAGACTGCGTATTCCCCGGCCGGAACCGTTATATCCTCCTCCTGCCCCAGGTAGATGAAGTTATTGTTGTCGCTCAGGGTGATGCTGTAAATTCTCAGGTCGCCGCTGTCACGGTTGTAGACCCGGAATTCATGCCAGTCGCTCACGGTGTTCAGCAGCTGGTTGGTGAAGACATGGGTATCCCCGGAACCGAGGACTGTACTCCCGAAGCAGAGCTCGATATCCGGTATCAGTATCATGTCCAGTTTGCCCGAGAGGGCCAGATAAAATTCCAGCCCGGTATCCACTTCGTCATTGTAAGTAATTGTAACGAGATTCTGGTACGTAATCCCCGCAACGGCGGGGGTGAATTCGACTTTAACTGTTATGGAATCTCCGGGTTCTATCACTAACTCATTGGCCGGGGTCCCGTCAGGAACGGGGACCGCCCGTGTCACGACGGCCATGTTGTATGTTGCTGTGTCCGACATCGTAATGTTTGCAAGGGTGAGATCCGCGGTCCCGACATTCTCAAAACGTATCAAGTAATCCCTGGTCGGGTCCACGGTGTCGGTATCGTTGCTGGACTTCAGGGTCGCTTCGTGCCAGACCTGCATCAGGGCCTGGGGCGTCTGGTTACTCACGCAAATCGCGGTTACGTTGAATGGAGCGTAGACCTCCTGGTTGCTGTCCAGGCTGCCGTCCTTCATTTCGATGGAAAGCACGGCGACCCTTGAACCGCAACGATACGTATCGTTCGCGAGTTTCTTTTCGTTAAAATGAAGCTCAAAGGTGGTCATCTCACCCCTGCCGAGGGGGGTCGCTGTGGGGGTGAAGAAGACAGTAAAAAGTTCGGAGTTCGGACCTCCCACGGTAATATTGTCAAGATTGAGGGGAAGGTCGCCAACGTTTTGAATTGTAACGGTTGTTATGGCGGTGATCTCGGGAAGGGTTATGCCCATGTCTATTACGCCGTTGGAGGTAGGACTTATTTTTATTTCCGGTAAAGGTTTTGGCATTAATATGGCAGTCATTTGCAGCCGGAGCGCCGTGATGTCTATCGCCATGTCATCCAGCAGTTTCCCGCACGATACGGTCGCGGCAAGGGACAGGATGAAAACGGTCTGTATCGACATCCGGGTAATTTTATTCATGGCCCCACTCCTTGACGGCAGTCATGTTACACTTATGAAAAAAACGATCTTTTTTCATGCCCAGTATATTACGCCCTGTTCACTGAAAAACGGAGAGGATGCGTTATTCGGCATTAGTACCATACAAGGGAATCGAATTGAACAAATCAACTCTAAAATAGCCTGACAGGGCGGTAAAATCTTGTCGGCACCCTCCGGGGCTCATCCCCCTGAATTTTATAGCCAGGTACGCCTCATTCCCCCGCTCATTGTGCCTCTCCTCGTCTAACACCGACCGGGTGATCATGATACCGTGGACATGCTGGAGCACATGCTTGTTGAGCGTGCTGGTGCCAAGCCTGGAAAATAAATTCACAATGCCCTTTCCGGGGCTTTTTTGTCTTGAAAGATGCGGCAGTTTCCTCCAAACTCGTTTCACATGAGGTTCATTCCGCCGCTCATGCTTATGCTGATCAGTGAGTATTATCCCGTGTATTCCAACTCGTGAGGGAAACGAACAGCCTGTTCTGTGAGGGAAAGGGAGTATGAAAAAAATCTGCTTTGCAATGATGATATTTTGGTCTGTTTTATTGTCGCATAAGATCGCATTTGCGGCCGGTGTCGGTCTATACGCTACCGGAGGTGGCTCCATGTCGAACTGGAAATATAAAGATAAGAATTATGGCAGTACAACAGACTATTTTTTCGGTGGCGGCCTTGTTGTCGATACCGCTATAGCTAAAAATACTCTACTTAACTATCGTATTACCGCCGGATATGAACGTTATGGATCGGATAGTACTTCCTTGTATATGACAAAAAACAGCAAAAAAACCGCCCATAAATTTGACATGTCTTATACGCTTGGTTTCGGAGTATACCGATCAAAAGCCATTCGCTTCTGGGCCGGACCTGAACTTGGCTTGCACTGCATCTATTCGCTCGATTTTCAGCATGTACAATACTCCCTGGTAGCGCCTTATTTAATAGGGGATACCGGGTGGGCGACCGGTTTCGGTGAAATTTTTTACACATCTCCAACAAAAAAAATGCTGGCCATTGGCATTGATGCATTACTGGCCATTGGAATCAATGTCAACTTGGGAGAATATACCGCGTTATTTGCTCATGCCGGTTTCGGGTATATGGGAACCTATCAATTGAAGGGCGATAAGGAGACTGGTAACGGATGCGGTGCGAAAGTTAAAATTGGTATTATGTTTCGCTTCAATGATTCATATGATGCTTCGCCTGTTGCAATGTAATGGCGATTCCTGTTTGTGAAACTCTAATATAAAAGCTTGCCTTCCAGGGAGGCTTGTCAAATCATGCAACTGATGCAGAAGAAATTTGGCACACAATCCAGGGTTTTTTGAGTTGAAATAACTCATTTCTTCTCCTACAATGGTTTAGATAAATGCATTCAGTTGCATGGGCCTGTGCTGAACAGGCGGTCTTTCCCATATATTAAATCTTATGAACATGGTTGATACGTATGCAGATTAGCTGTCGCGAGTTGAGAGGATATACAATTATGATGCTGGAAGGTGATCTGGATTATACCGGCATCAGGGAATTAAAAAGCGCCATACTCAAAATGGCACGTGAAAAATCAAAAAATATCATTCTCGATTTCAGGCATGTATCTTTTATTGATTCATCGGGGATGGGGATGCTTGTCAGCGTTAGTAAGGAACTGCTCGGCATTACAGGTAAAATCGGGCTGATACATGTGTCTGACGATATATTAAATCTTTTCAAGATGACGACGGTGGACAAAATAGTTAAACTATACGACGATGAGGACGATTTAGATTAAATTTCAAGCCCTCTTTCCTGTATATTAATTAGTGTTCATTCGTGTCCATTCGCGGTTTTTCCCGACAGTATGATCGAAACGGAGGTGTTATGATGAGCATGAACCGTTTGACACGCCGCAGCTTCTTCAAGATGAGCGCTGTAACAGCCGCCTCCATCGGGGGCGCGGGCCTGCTGGCATGCGGCAGCAGGGTCGGTGACATGCTGCATTCCGATGGCTTTGACGCCGGGCTCTATGAAGAGGCAAAGCGCATCGCGCCGGAGAGCGTGATAAAGAAGCTGCCCGGTTTCGCGGGCCGGCGGCCCAACATCATCACCATACTTTGCGACGACCTGGGGTGGGGCGATACGGGCTGCTACGGGAACCGGGCTATCCGCACCCCTAACATCGATGCGCTTGCCGCGCAGGGCGTGCGCTTCACGAACTTTTATTCCTCATGTTCGGTGTGCACGCCGTCGCGGTACGGGCTGCTCTCGGGGCGTTACCCGGTCCGCTCCGGCCTCATCTTCGTAATGCCGGCGTCGAACGAGTCGCTCGTGAGAAAATTCATCCGGAACGCCGGGCGCTGGCTCGGCAGCTTCGGCGCTACCGACGTGCAGGACGACTGCTGGACCGAAGGCCTGCCTGACGACGAGATCACGGTTGCAGGGGCCCTCAAGGTCGCGGGCTACCGCACCGGCATGGTTGGCAAATGGCACCTGGGCGATTTCAGCGCCAACCCGTCCTTCAACCCGCGCCGGCACGGCTTCGACAGCTTCTTCGGCGTGCCGCACAGCAACGACATGTGGCCCTGCGCCCTGTACAGGGACGAGACGATGCTCGAGCCGGACATCAAGCTCAACCAGGCGCGGCTCACGGGCATGTACACGAAAGAGGCTGTCGATTTTATCGAGAAATCGAAGGGCGGGCCCTTCTTCCTCTACCTTGCCCATACTTTCCCGCATCAGCCCCTGTACGCGTCCGAGAAGTTCAGGGACAAATCGAAGGTCGGCATATTCGGCGACGCGGTCGAAGAGATCGACTGGAGCGTGGGCGAGATCATGGACTGCCTCCGGCGGAACGGGCTCGAGGACAACACGATCATCCTGTTCACGAGCGACAACGGGCCCTGGTACAACGGGAGCCCGGGCGGCTTCCGCGGCAGGAAGGGGCAGAGCTACGAGGGAGGCTACCGCGTGCCTTTCATCGTGAAGTGGCCCGGCCGCTCGCGCGCCGGCGCGGTCTGCACGGAGCCGGCAATGAACATTGACCTCTTCCCCACACTTTCGGCTGCTGCCGGACTGGCCCTTCCTTCGGACCGGATCATAGACGGGAAAAATATCGGGGGTCTTATATCCGGCAGGGAGGCGAGATCGCCGCACAATGTCCTCTACTTCTATCATTACGAAGAGCTGGAAGGGATACGACAGGGAGACTGGAAGTATTTCAGGAGCATCAATCACTTTATATGGCCGCAGCCGGTGGACAAGAAGTCCACCTTCATGGGAAAGATCGCCAAGGGAAATTTCGCCGACTGGCCCAACCTCTACAACCTTGACGTGGACGCGGCCGAATGCTACAACCAGGCGGCACGCTACCCGGACGTATGCCGAAATATGGAATCAGCCATGGAGAAATGGGAGAAGCAGGTAGCAGCCAACCCGCGCGGTTGGGTAAGGAAGCAGTGAATAGTTAAAAGTTAATAGTGAATAGTTAAGGTATATTGTATCCGCTCCGGTGGAGCGGATACAATTGTTGTTTTTAGAGTTGTTCCGGGGGGGGGCAGAGCACTGTTCCCGGGGTTAGAGTCTTGCATCCGGGGTCAGAGCCCTGCATCCGGGGTCAGACCCTTGCATCCGGGGGTCAGAGCCCTGTATCCGGGGTCAGAGCCCTGCATCCGGGGTCAGACCCTTGCATCCGGGGGTCAGAGCCCTGTATCCGGGGTCAGAGCCCTGTATCCGGGGTCAGACCCCCTGCTTCTTATTTTAACATTCGCATGAAAATGTACGTTTCTCGAAAATTAGGGAACGAGTCGATGCCTGGGAATCCGAACAATTCAACATGCAGATCGTGTATAAGTAAGCCATGAACCCGGTCCTTACCTCCATCCTGATCAAGCCCGCAGGGCCCGACTGCAGCATGGCCTGCGGCTACTGCTTCTATTCCGGCACGTCCGCGCTCTATCCCGGGTCCGTTCCGCGCCGCATGGGCCCGGAGGTGCTGGAAGAGGTGATGCGGGGGTTCCTGGGCCAGCCGGCAGAGGAGCTCTCCATCGGATGGCAGGGGGGAGAGCCGTCCCTGATGGGGCTTCCCTTCTACGAAAAGGCGGTGGAGCTCGAGAAGAGATACGGGGCGGGCAAGACGATCGGAAACGGGATCCAGACCAACGGCCTCCTGCTCGACCCCACGTGGGCGAAATTTTTCAGGGAATACAATTTCCTCGTCGGGCTCTCGATCGACGGGCCGGAGCACGTTCATGACCGGTACCGCGTCATGCGCGGCGGCGGCGGGACCTGGGCGCGGGTCTCGGCCGCGGCGCGGCTGCTGCTGGACGAGGGCGTGCCGGTCAATGCGCTCACCGTCGTGAGCGACTATTCCGCGCGCTTCCCGGACGAGATCTACGATCACCACCGGGAGCTTGGCCTGGACTACATGCAGTTCATACCCTGCGTGGAGACTGATTCCGCCGACCCCGGCCGCGCCGCGCCATACTCTGTCTCCGCCGAAGCGTACGGCTCGTTCCTCTGCCGCGTGTTCGACCGGTGGCGCGCCGATTTCCAGGAAGGCGCGCCGTCGACCTCGGTACGTTTTTTCGAGTCGCTCCTCTTCAGCTACGCCGGTTTCGCGCCCCCTGATTGCACCCTGCGCGGGACGTGCGGCGACTATCTGGTCGTGGAGCACAACGGCGACGCGTACGCGTGCGACTTCTTCGTGGAGCGGGCGTGGAAACTCGGTAACGTGATGGACGCGGGAGTGGCGCAGCTCTTCGCCCTGGACAGGCAGAGGGAATTCGGCGCGCGCAAGGCCGCGCTCCCCGCGCCGTGCGCCGGATGCCCCTGGCTCGCCCGGTGCCGGGGCGGGTGCCCCAAGGACCGGGTCCGCGACCCGCGCGACAGGGGCGTGAGCCATTTCTGCGGCGCCTACAAGATGTTTTTTGAGCATGCTGACGCGGACATGAAGCTCCTTGCGGACACGTGGAGGAAACAGGACCAGGCGGCGCGCGAACGGCGGGCGAAGACCGCTCTCGCCGGCCCCCCGGGCAGGAACGATCCCTGCCCCTGCGGGAGCGGGCTCAAGTACAAGAAGTGCTGCGGCCGCTGACCCCTAGCGCGGCCTGAGGATGTGGCACGACCTTCCCGGGTTTTTCCCGAAATAGTCCTGGTGGTACTCCTCGGCATCGTAGAATTCGCCCGACGGAACGATCTGCGTCGCGGCTTTCTTCTGGAACACGCCTGACTTGTCGAATTTCTCCCGGGACGCCTCGGCCGCTTTCCGCTGTTCTTCCGTGTGATAGAAGATGACCGAGCGGTACTGGGTCCCGATGTCGGGTCCCTGCCGGTTGAGCTGGGTCGGGTCATGGAGCCGCCAGAAGTAGCCGAGGAGCTCCTCGTAGGAAATCAGTTTCGGATCGAATTCGACCTGCACTGCCTCCGCGTGACCGGTCTCTCCCGAGCTGACGTCCCGGTATCCGGGGTGCCTGGTCTTCCCGCCCGAGTATCCGGCCCGCGTTTTCACCACGCCCTTTATCTCTTTGAGGATGTGTTCCACGCCCCAGAAGCACCCGGCCGCGAACGTGGCTGTCTCGGTCCCTTTTGATTGTGCCTCTTTCTTGAAGAGTTGCGCGTACTCCGCGTATCCCTCTTTCTCCAGGTCCTCGACCGGGATGAACCTGAGCGCGGCGGAATTCATGCAGTAGCGCATGCCGGTGGGCTCCGGACCGTCGTTGAACACGTGGCCCAGGTGCGAATCGGCCTTTTTACTCCGCACTTCCGTCCTCTCCATGAAGAGGCTCGCATCCGCCTTGAATGTGACGGCGTCCTTCGCGAGGGGCCGCGTGAAGCTCGGCCATCCCGTGCCGGAGTCGAACTTGTCAAGCGAGCTGAAAAGCGGCTCGCCGCTGACAACGTCCACGTATATGCCGGGACGGTGGTTGTTCCAGTACTCGTTGCGGAACGGCGGCTCGGTGCCGCATTCCTGCGTGACGCGGTACTGCTCCGGCGTCAGTTTTTTTGCCAGCGTCTGCTTTTTATTTTTATCCATTGCCGTGTATCCCTCTCTGGTGCAGGAGGTATAAAAAGGCGCTCCTGCCATTATCAGTATCATTAAAGTTGTAAAAACATGCTGTAGCATAAATTCTCCATCATATTCTAAAATACTTAATCGCATGGTATATGGGATCATTTTTTTGCTCCGGATACGAAAATTATCCGGATTTCCGATGTAACGTTGATTTTTTCCCGGGAACATATTAATTTCAAGGCATGGTCCAACAGGGGCCTTTTCTCATTCATACAACAGACTTTTCGCATAACCCATCTGTCATTCCGGCTTAAGAGCCGCAAAGAGCCGCAATTTCTTTATTTCGCATGGATCCCGGCTGGAGATTATCGCGGGTCCGCCGGTGGGGACGGGAATGACAGGCTTCGTATTCAGAACTTATTCATTGTTATGCAACAAGCCTGCTGAAAAAAACGTTTAAACGGAGGTTGTTTCGGATGAAAAAAATCATTATCATGACCGGGGCGGTAGTAACAGCGCTCTGCCTGGTCGCGGCAGTCGGCTTCACCCAGGAAGAGGTCAACCCGAAAGGCGCGTGCAAGGCCGATGTCGAGAAGTTCTGCAAGGACATCAAGCCGGGCAAGGGCAGGATCCTGTCGTGCCTGAAGTCCCATGAAGCGGACCTGTCCCAGGCCTGCAGGGATCACGTGGCCCAGGTGCGCGAGAATGCGAAAGAGTTCATGACCGCGTGCAAGCCCGATGTAAAGAAGTTCTGCAGGAACATACCGCGCGGCAAGGGCAGGGTTCTTGCGTGCCTGAAGAGCCACAAGGACGAGCTTTCGGAAAGCTGCAAGGCTTTTTTTACGAAGAACTGATCGTCTGGTCAATTCCGGAAACAGGGCAGCCCGCCGGATGCGGGCTGCCCGCATGCCTGATTCTTCTAATAGCTTCCGGTTAACGGTCGTTTAAAATAAAGTGATAAATAAAATTCTAAAATAACTACTATTATTTGCATCATTCACTGCAGAATGGTATCTTATTAATACTTTGAATGAATAATTTTCAGAGATAATGCATGATACGGAGGGACAGGCATGAGCATGATCCAAAAAATCCTGATAATTACAATTCTATCAATCCTTCCAGCAACGTCGTTCAGTGCAGATAATGGCTCTCATCAGGGAAACAATCTGAACTATGTTACGCTGGGCGACAGGGGTTCGAGAACCGCGATCGGCGGCGGCCGGACCTTTACCTACGATTTCGACCGGTCGCCGGCCATGGGCATGATCATTGTGAAGGTCCAGGTGTTTGATAAGGCAGGCAGGCGCGTGACGGACCTGCGCGTCTTCGGCGAGTCGGGCATGCCGTCCATGCGCGGCGCGCATGATTCGGGAGAAGTGCCGTTTAAATTAAGCAAGAAGGGCGTCTATCTCCTGCCGGTAAACATCGTCATGCCGGGGACCTGGGAGGTCAGGCTCAGGTTCATGAAGGGACACGACCTTGTTTTCGCAGGGAGGATCACTTTTGATGTTTAGGCCGGTCCTGACAGCCCTGGCGCTGATGGTCCTTTCCGGCAGCAGCGCGTTTGCCTCGGGCACCCTGTTTTATCTCGAGGCACAGGGTGTTGGGGGCTACTCATCGGCCGCGAGGGAAGCGGTGTTTTACTCGCAGCACCAGGAAGACGCCATGCAGAAACCGAGCATCGGTTTCGATTTTCTGCACAGGTTCTCCGGCGAACAGGGCGACATCGGGTCCCTGGCCATTCAGATGCGCGCGGCGTTCGACAGGACAAAGCCGGAAGACTCCTATATCGAGCCCCAGCTCTATAACCTGTACCTCAAATTCAAAACGCCCGGGCCAGATATCTGGATCGGACACAGCAGGCCGGCGCTGGGGCTTTCGTCCTATTTCGACAGTCACGGCCTGCTTCTGCCGACCCTTGCCATGGCGGGTTTCGGATTCGACCGCGACTGGGGGATCGGACTGTACCGGCAATTCAATTTCGGCGACCTCAGCGTGACTGCGACAACCGGCTCAGGCATGCCGCTCTATCTGAAGGGGAGTTACCTTGCATCGGCGCGGATCTCTGTCGGCGTGCTCGATCGCGACAATTATACCATCGGCTTCTCGGGTGGTTACGGCAGCGTATTAGACAACATGGGAGTTACGGTCACGTCGCACGACCGGGACGAATTCGGCATGGGCGGGATCGATTACACCCACCTGGTCAACAACCTTGAGTTCCGGCTGGAGGGACTTGCCGGTAAAAAGATGGGCGAGTTCGCTGCAGGCGTAATGCTGAGGGCCGGTGTTAACCTGCTTGAGGAGAACCGTCTCAAGCTCGAGGTTCAGCCGGAATACTGGCGCATGGGACATGATAACAATTACCGGGTCTCAACCGGCATATCATACGTTATTACGGATTATCTGACGGCACGAGCGATGTACCAGTATGATTATCTGACGAACGATCATCGTGCCGTGGCGCAGTTATATCTATACTGGAGAGCGTGAGAGGAATAGTTATCGTTATAAGGGGGTCAGAGCCCCATGCAAGCCGATAGTTATCGGTTAGATAAGGAGAAAAGCAATGAAAAATATGCTCATAATCGCGATACTGTTTGTCTTTGCAGCGCCCGCCGCCTATGCAGCGGTTGGCTGTGACCTGAACGACCCGGACCGTGACGTAAAGCGCCTTTTCCCCGGATCAACAGGATATAAGACAATCTACTTCTCCATCGACCGCGCAGGCGGAAAGCCCCTCCTTGCCAGAATCGAAAAGCGGCTCGGTGACACGTTCCACGGGCTTTATGAAACCATTGATGTGCCCTACACGCTCTACGAGGTATACCGTGGCAAAGATAAGATCGGATATATCCATGGCGTAAACCAGAAAGGCCAGTATGGCGGCATCCAGGTGTTTCTGGCGCTGGACCTGGACGGCGTGATACGGGCGTTCTACATCCAGAAACTCACTTCGAAACAGGGAACTCTTCTCCGGAGCCCGGCGTTCGGATCGCAGTTTATCGGTTTCTCGCTCGCGGATTTCAGCCTGTATGATATCGTTACAGGATCGGCGAATGGCCGCGTATCCGGCATCAGGAACCCGTCACCCGCAACTGTGCAGGATTTTCGCTCCGCGATGAGGGCGGTAAAGAAGAACCTGATCCTCATGGATGAGTTCGTTCTGGGGAACAGGTATTTGAAATGAGGGGAGGCTTGTTATGATCAGAATATACCAGATAGCGTATAAAAACCTGCTCAGGAAAAAGACCCGTACCATCCTCACCATTACCGGGATCTCGCTCTCTGCGTGGGTGCTGGTGAGCCTGCTCGGCTTCAACCGGGGGTACGAGAGCGCTCTCAACAGGGACATAGATTCGATGGGCTACCAGGTGCTCGTCGCAGCCAAGGGGTGCCCGTACGAAGCGGCGACCCTGATGCTCAAGGGCGGCACCGGGCTCAGGTACATGAACGAGAGTATCGCCGCCGATATTATGAAGTACAATGAAGTACGGAAGATCACGCCCATGCTCATGCAGGCTGTATTCGATCCGGACAAGGGCGAGAGCGGAGGCATATCAGCCTACCTCGGTGTTGACCCGGCGACCTTCCCCGGCATGAAGGGATACTTCAAGTTTCAGCAGGGCGCGTGGTTTACCGATCCCGACGCCAACGAGGCGGTCATGGGATACGAGGCCGCAGAGCTGGAGCAGCGCGAGGTCGGGGATAAAATTCTCATCCCTGAAAAAAAGGTGGAGCTTACCGTGGTGGGCGTGCTGAAGCGTACCGGAACGCAGGATGACGGCACCATTTTCGTGCCCATACAGGCGGTACAGCGGATATTCGGGCAGGCCGGGCGTCTCACCGCTATCGGCGTACAGGTCAACAAGAATGCCGATATGGCCGCAGTCGAGCAGAAGATGTACGACCTGCCGGACGTGCAGGTCGTATCGCTTGCGCAGGTGAAGCAGACCATCATCAGCCTTGTGGCGACGGCGCGGGTCATGGTGCTCTCGATAGCAGTGATCGCGGTACTGATCGCTATGGTCGGGGTCGTGAACACGATCCTCATGTCCGTGTTCGAGCGGTTCCAGGAAATAGGCATCCTGAAAAGCATGGGGGCCATGCCCGGCGATGTGTTCAGGCTCATCTGGATAGAAACGTTTATCCTCTGCCTTGCCGGCGGCATCGTGGGAAACGCACTGGCGTTCGCCCTTGAGGCGGCAACCGATCTGCTCATCCGGCGGCTCCTTCCTTATTCGCCCACCGGCTCCCTGGTGCAGATTGACGCTCCCCTGGCGCTCGCAGCCATGGCGGCCATCATCGGCATAGGCCTCCTTGCGGGGTTATACCCGGCATGGCGGGCCGCGCGGATCAGGCCGATCGAATCCATCAGGAGCCAGGAGGGCTGACATGTCAGGAGAAATAATCATCGGCGCACGGGATATCAGGAAGCTGTATCATCGCGGCAGCGAGGAGATCGTCGCCCTTGACGGCGTCTCAATCGATGTCCGGAAGGGTGAATTCGTTTCCTTCGTGGGCCCGTCGGGATCGGGCAAGACAACTTTGCTGAATATACTGGGGTGCCTGGACAATGCGACCTCCGGGAGCCTGGAAATATCGGGAACAGGCGTGTTCGGTGAAGATGCTCGGCTCTCAGAGCGTGATCTGACCAGGATCAGGCGCGCGCATTTCGGTTACATATTCCAGAATTTTTACCTCCTGCCGACCCTTACGGTCCTGGAAAATGTGTCCGTGCCTTTTTCGTTTTACCGTTCGGAACAGGCCATTGACGATATTCCCGGGCTCCTGGCATCGCTGGGGCTGGAAAAGCGGATGGATCACCGGCCCGGGCAGCTTTCGGGCGGCGAGATGCAGCGTGTGGCCATTGCCCGTGCCCTGGTGAACCGGCCCGAAATCCTTCTGGCCGACGAGCCGACCGGGAACCTGGACACGGCGCGCAGCAGGGACATCGGCGGGGTGTTGAAACAATTGAACACCGGGCAGGGACTCACCGTTATCATGGTTACGCACAACAGCGAGCTGGCGGGCCTGGCCGGAAGAACCGTGGAGATTCGGGACGGGAAGATATGAGGGTATCGCCCCGGCGTGCGGGAATCCCCCGGAGTTCCGGGATGCCGGCAGGAGGGGACATATATTTCAGGACACCGGAATATTGTTGACAGTCACGCGTGTAACTGATAAGTGGAATAATCCTGCATAGAGAGGAAGCGCCGGGGGCGGGCCAAGGCAAACACCCGGATTCCTGGCAAGATTATGAATAAACAAGAATATTTCAACGAATTCATCAACAGCAAAAGGGATCTTTTTTTCATAGTAACGAAAGATTACGCGAACGTGCTGAAAAAGCAGAATTTCTTTTTCTACATGAACAAGGACAACGGCCTGTCCGTGGTCGGTTTTGTCACCCGTGACGACGCGGAGCATTTCCTCCGCTCGGTCTTTCCCGGCGATAACAACTGGAAGATCATTAGCCTCGATCGCCAGACCTTTGACGATTTTCTCGACACTCTCGATCCCGACTTCCGTGAAAAGCTCGTGTTCGAGCTGATCTGATTGCCCGCCCGCGCTCTCCGCGATAAAATCTGCTTGATTTTTTTCATTCGCCTGAAACCATATCGGCATTGTTGCTGTCAAATAGCCGTGCATCCGGAAACACAGGCGCAGGCCCGATACTACGATACCAATGGAGTCGCCCATGAAACGATATACCGCCGCAATCACCCTGTCCCTGGCCCTTTCGCTGCTACCGGTCTTCCCGTCATATGCGGTCGAGGTGGCGGCGCCCGGTCTCGAGACAATTGCGGAAGGCAATAACGAATTCGCGATCGAGATCTACCGCAGGCTCGCCGTCCCCGGGAAGAACCTTTTTATATCGCCGCTGAGCATCGGTACTGCCTTTGCCATGACCGTCGCGGGCGCGCGCGGGGCCACGCGCGGGGAGATCGAAAGGGTCCTGCGCTTCAGGGCTTCGGGCGACGAGCTGGCGCGATCCTGGAGCGGCCTGCTTGCCGACCTTGACGAACGGGCGAAATCGGGGAAGTTCCAGTGGAACGCCGCCAACCGGATCTGGATAGAGAAGAAATTCAGCCTGGGAAAAGATTTTATTAAAACGATGAAGAAAAGCTACGACGCGGCGGTAAAGCAGGTCAATTTTTCCGGGGACCCGGAAGGCGCGCGCGGCGACATCAACGACTGGGTGGCGGAGCGGACGAAAAACAGGATCACGGGCCTGTTGCCCGGCGGCTCGGTGACGAGCGCGACGGGCCTGGTGATCACCAATGCCGTGTATTTCCTGGGCACCTGGGAGCATCCCTTTGACGAGAAATCGACGACGCAGGCGGAATTTTCCATCTCCCCGGTCAGGAAGGCCATGGTGCCCATGATGATAAATACCGGTTCCTACCGGTTTGCCGAGTACGGCGACCTCTCCGCGATCGCCCTCCGTATAAGTCCGGGAATGCAGGCGGCGGGTTGCTCTCGATGCTCGTGCTCCTTCCGAAGAAGCCGGCAGGTCTTGCCGACCTCGAGAAAAAAATGAGCGCGGCCGCCCTGGCCCGCTGGACCGCCGGCCTGGCCGCGAGCGAGGTCGTGGTCGAGCTTCCCCGTTTCGAGGTGACCTCGTTCGCGGGCCTTTCGGAGCAGCTGAAGGCGATGGGCATGAAGACCGCGTTTTCGCCGGCCGCCGATTTTTCCGGCATGGCACCGAACCTCTTCATCGGAGAGGCGTTCCACAAGGCCTATGTCTCCGTTAACGAGAAGGGGACCGAGGCCGCCGCTGCGACCGCCATCCTGATGGTCAGGGCGAACGGCGGGAAGAAGCTCTCCTTCCGCGCCGACCACCCGTTCCTCTTCGCCATACGCGATGACAGGACGGGCGCGATCCTGTTCATCGGGCGCGTCGTGGACCCGCTCGCGAAATAGCGGTCCGGCATGAAGGCGCGGATTGCATCTATTATTGCGGCGGCGCTGCTGTTCGCCTGCGCGGCGGGCGAAGCGCGCGCTGCGGGCTTTCAGATCGGGGCAATAGGCTGGTACACATGGTGGAAGCCCTCGTTCGAAAAATGGATGCTGCAGGGCTTTCCCACGACTACAAACCTGCCGCGGCTGGTTAAGGATTATTCTTTCCCTCAATCGCCGCTTTTCGGCCCTGTACTCGGAATAGATTTCAATGACAGGGTCAATCTCACGGCAATTTTCACGGGCGGGAAATACCGTTTTCGGGCATCTGTTCTGACTCTCCTGCCTTTTTCAGCCAATGGGGCCGCCGCTGCGCATCCTGACGTGAGCATCAATAAGTACGATCTTGACACCGCGCTGAACATCACGCTCAACCGTTTCGTCAAGATCATCATCGGCGTCAAGTACCAGAACTATTCGTTCACGAAAACCCGGCTCATGTCCATGTCGCCGACCTGGGCCGAATACAGCAGAGACAGCGTGTCATTCAACGCTCTTTCCGGCGGGTTCGGGTTCGGCTTCACCTTCAGGCTCGTGCAGAACCTGTACCTGATCTGGAGCCTGTCGGCCCGTTACCAGCATCCCTTTATCATCCTGCGCAATAACACATACCTGTTAATTTCTACCCCCGTTATACCGATGCGCAACAGGTATATGCCGAATTACAACTCGGTTGCCGGCAATTCAACCCTCTCGCTCGCCTATGTCATTGAAGCAATCTCGACAACGATAACGGCCGGTTTCCGGTACCAGTACCTCTATACCTTCGGGCGTGATATGCAGGATTTACATCTGAGCACAGAATCCGACCATTTCTATGGTGTCACCCTTGCTGCAGTTTATTCGTACCAGGCGCCTGAAAAGGAGCCGTTACCGGAAGAGAAGACTGAATGAAACGCTTTGGCATGGCCGTCTCGCCGCTGTCGATCGTGGCCTGTGGTATCGCGTTTTCCCGTGACTGCGGGCCGGCGCTCATCGCGCTCCTCGCGCTGAACGGGCTCTGGCTCGTTCTCGAGACAGGTATCGCCCTCAAGCAGGAGTTCCTGGACGAGGTGCCCCGCAGCCCCTGGATCATGGCGAGCCGCGTGCTCTGGCTCTGCTCCGTCTTCTTCCTGTTCGCGGACGTGCGCTGGGGCCTGGTCCCTTTTTCCGTTCCGTTATGGGTGAGCGTGGCCGCGCTGGCGCTGACCGGGCTCGGGGTCGCCCTGCGGGCCGCGGCCTTCGCTGGCCTGGGGCG
>Ga0116156_10001116_pt1 | contig 27134 bp, 22 predicted proteins | sample AD_UKC045_MetaG_FD_89891 | JGI IMG/M metagenome (GOLD analysis project Ga0116156, IMG submission 89891) | Active sludge microbial communities of municipal wastewater-treating anaerobic digesters from USA - AD_UKC045_MetaG | ecosystem: Engineered > Bioreactor > Anaerobic > Digestate | place: USA... | reverse complement strand
GCTCGCCAGCAAGAACCGCCTCCGTTTCACCCGGTACGGCCAATGTATCAGAAAAACAGTAAACGATGTCCTGGCACTAAATTCAGTAAACGATGTCTTGGCATTTAAGAGGTATGCGGTAAATACCGCTGAAGAAGTCGATGTTTTCTTCGACGGTCAGATCTTCATACAAAGAGAATTTCTGGCTCATGTAGCCAATGCGTGATTTGATAGCCTCGCTTTGTGTGCGGATGTTCAGACCCGCCACCTCACCGGATCCGCCGCTCGGTGTCAGGATGCCGCATAACATGCGGATGGTCGTCGATTTTCCCGCGCCATTCGGCCCTAAAAAACCAAAAATCTGCCCCTTCTTGACATCGAAACTGACGCAGTTCACTGCAACGAATCCGCCGAATCTCTTTTCCAGATCTTTTACCGTGACGGCGTACTCTTCAGTAGGTGCGGTGTCATGTGGCATGTATGGAATCCTCCTGGGCCAGTAATGACACAAACACATCCTCCAATTCTGGATCGATGCAGTCGACGCTTAGCACATCCATCGGCAATGTGTGTATGGCCGCCCTGGAAGCTGTTTCATTCTGCGTTAGTATGTGTACCCGGTCGCCGAACAACCCTATGGAATCCATGGGCAACATACGGTGAAGGGCTTGGGTGGCCTGACGGGGCTGGGAACACCGCACTTCCAACAAAACACCATGCAAATGGGCCTTCACTTCGTCTGGCGTGCCGCACGCGAACAGGCGGCCATGATGCATTAGCCCCAGGCGATTGCAGCGTTCCGCCTCATCCAAATACGCCGTGGAAACAATCACGGTGACCTTTTCCCGGAGCAATGTATAGAGAATGCGCCAAAAATCGCGCCGGGACACCGGGTCCACGCCATTGGTTGGCTCATCCAATAGCAAGACACGCGGTGTGTGCACCAGCGCGCATGCCAGCCCCAATTTCTGCTTCATCCCACCGGACAGGTTTCCTGCCAGCCGCCGTTTGAAGGGAGTCAGATTGCTGAAGTTCAGCAAGCGCTCCACCTTCTCCGTCCGGCCGCGCCGGGGCACGCCGTAAATGTCGGCGTAAAAATACAGATTCTCCATCACGCTCAGATCAGGATACAGCCCAAAACGCTGGCTCATGTAGCCAATGTCATGCTTCACCAATTCCGCTTCACGCACGCTATGCCGCTTGTTCACCCATGCATCACCGGAACTGGGCTCCAAAACGGAGGCCAGCATGCGCATGGTGGTGGTTTTGCCCGCACCGTCCGGGCCGACCAGGCCGAACAGCTCGCCTTCCATTACAGACAAATCCAACGATTCCACCGCGCAGAGATTCCCAAAACGCTTGCTGAGCTTTTCTGTGCGTACCATCTCCATAAAGTTTCCTTAGCGATGAATAATCGCATCGGCCGGCATGCCTGGCTTCAATTCCAACGCGGGATTCTCGATGTCAATCTTCACCCGGTATACCAGCTTCACCCGCTCTTTCTGGGTCTGAACGCTCTTGGGGGTAAACTCCGCCTCTGGTGAAATAAAACTCACCTTTCCCGGATAGGCTTTGCCGGGATAGGTGTCTGTGCGCACGTCCACACCTTGTCCCACTTTGACAAGCCCCAAATCACTTTCGTCGATATAGGCCCGTAAGAATACATGCGCTATGTTGCCCACGGTCACCACCGGTGTGCCAGGCGCCACATATTCGCCCGGTTCCACATTTTTCGACAGCACCATACCCTCAAGGGGGGATGTGATACGCGTATGGCTTAACCGGACTTCCGCCAAGCCAAGAGAGGCCTTGGCTTGTTCCAAACGTGCCCGTGCCTGATCAATGGTTTCTTTGCGCGGCCCCGCCACCGCCAGGGCATGCTTTTCCTGGGCTTGACGCAAGGCTGCCCGTGCTTGGTCTATCTGCTCCTTGCGAGGGCCTTCCTGAATAAGGCGATATTTTTCCTCCATCGCGGAGCGTTTCTCTTTGATGCTGGCATAAGCGGCATTCGCGGCATCATTTTGCTGCGCGGATACCCCCGACTTCAAAAACAATGCATGAATGCGATCCCGGTCCGCTTTCAGCCGTGCTTCCTCCGCTTTCACTGCGTCCATCTCCGCCGCCGCCCCCGCGATTTCTTGTGATCGCGAACCTGCCATCAACTCGTCCAACCGTGCTTGGGCGCCCTGAACCGCCGCCGCCGCCTGATTAATATCCTCCTGCCGGGTACCGGCCTCCAGTTCACGCAACGCGGCTTCGGCCATGGCCATTTCCGCCTTGCGCAGGGCCACTTCCTGTTGAATTTCGGCGTCGTCCAACCGTGCGATTTCCTGTCCGGCGGTTACGGTCATGCCTTCGTCCACCAGCCGTGCCGTTACCCGGCCGTTTATTTTGAAACTTACCTCAGCATCGATCACTTCAATGTTGCCCGAAACCGCCACACTATTTTCGTTCCCCCGCGCCAACACATGCGTGTAATTGTAAATCAAGAAACCTGCCCCCAATATGATGCCGCTCAACAAGGGGATAAGCAGTTTTTTCTTGTTAGCCATAATATAAACTCCTTTTGTGAATTACTTCGAATGCTTGGACTGATTGTCCAAGGCAGGGGGGGGTATGCCTTCACAAAGAAAACGCCACGCCCGGTCACAGTGCCGGGTGGCATCGAAACTGCCGTCACTCATGTACCACAACATTGCGGCAGGTTGAAAAAGCCCTATAAACATTGCGGAAAACGTATCGGGCGGAATATCTTTCCGAATCTTTCCTTCACGTTGGGCTTCTTTTGCCAGTTGCGCCACCTGCCCCAGATAATCTTTAAATATCCCGAACATTTTCGCCTTGCGCGCCGGATTGCCAAAATACACATGGTCGGAAAACAAAAGCCGCGGAATCGCTTGGAATTGTTGCGCCAAACGGATATGCCGCAATAACAGCCCATGCAACTGGTCCAGCGGATCCGATGTGGAGTTACGCGCCTCCGCCACCATGTTCAGCAAATGGCCATGAATTAAATCCAGCGCTGCATCCAATACGGCGCCCTTATTGGGGAAGTGCCGGTATATCGCTGAGGGGACAATGCCGACGTGTTGAGCAATGCGTTCCACGCTGAATCCCTTCAAGCCATGGACCTGAATCACTTGCATCGCCGCCTCTGCAATCTGTTCTTGGCGGACTTCTGTATCCAGTTTCTTTCGCGCCATATCGGTTCCTTTGTGAATATCCATTCACATTATATCTATAAGAAGCCTATTTGTCAAGTATATTTGGACTGCTTGGCATTATTTGTGAATAGTAATTCTTTTTATTGGCCATCCTTACGGGCGCAGTGAATCGAGCCGGGATGCTTGAGTTGTGGAACGCAGATTGCTGTGTCTTGCCAATCGTTATGAGACTTTCTTCTTTGAATCGCTGTTGAAGGCGGAGGGGGGTGTACTGACGAAATGAGATTGGAGAGAGTAAAAAAACCTATGCTACGGTTGAACAGTTTTCTTGGATGCTTGTTCCAATAACACTTGGGCCTTGGGTGTATTGGGTTGAATCGCCAATGCCTTAAGCGCTTGTTCCCGCGCCGCGGCAAAATCGCCCTTGGCCAACAAGGCCGCGCCCAGATTTACATAGACATCCGGGTCCTGCGGTTTTTGCTGCATAACGGATAAGAAAATCTGAACCGCCTCGTTATATTGGCCGGTGGCCAGATAAGCAACGGCTAAATCGTTCCTTGGATCAGGATTTTTGGGATTTATAGCACACGCACGCTGGAAAAAGGGCAGAGCTTTTTCCGGGTTGCCCTGCTGCATCAAATTGTTGCCTGCATTGCAGAGCGCAACATAGTTGTTGGGGTCCACGGAGAGTGTATGTCGAAATAGAGATCCCGTATCGTGCCAATACCGCACTTGCACCATACTCAAACCTGCAAAGCTGATCAGAAAAACAAACACGATTCCTAAAACAACAGGTTGAATTCTGGGCCAGTGGGTCTCGATGTTTCCTATCGCTGCCGCCAAGGCTAATGCCAATCCGATATGTGGCAGATAGGTAAAGCGGTCCGCCATTACATGATGCCCAAAGGACACCAAACCGATCGTCGGAACCAACATCCCCAAAAACCACAACCACCCCACGATGCAGGATGCGTCATGCGCACCGCTTCTTCTCATCTCCCTGGACTGAGCCTCCGCTGTACCTTTTTTCCAAACCCAACCCACGGCGATGGAAACCGCCAACAAGAGTACGGCCGCGCCCGCCAGGCGAATGCCGGTGACAAACTCCGGTGTGGGCATTACTGGTATCCACAGTGGGTAAGGAATCACGGTCTTTACTACATAAAGTGCATATACAACAACACCATGGGTAATTCGTGCCCCCAGGGAAAGATTCTCGATGGGCGTGATACCCTGCTGCTCTGCAAAGACAGTGATCATGCAGAGCCCTACTACTAATACCAGCATATGCGCTTTTTCCGCGAGCAAGCGTAGCACGGATTTTAAGCCTTGATACCGCTGATAAGGCCAATAATCCAGTAACATCAATCCGAAGGGCAGTGTCACGGCTGCGGGCTTTGACGTCATGGCACAGAGGCAACACAGCGTGACCAATGCATTTTTCCAGGCCGTGGGGCGTTTCACATAGCCTTGGTATGCCAGGAGTGTCAGTAACACAAACGAACCGCTCAACACATCCTTGCGCGAGGCCACCCAGGCTACCGGCTCCACGCGTAATGGATGCAGCGCAAAAAATGCGGCGGCAAGGGCGCTGGGAACTGTCATGCCCGTAATCCGTGTGAGAAACAAGAACAACAACACCGAATTCACCATATGCAGCACAAGATTGGTGAAATGGTGTCCGCCTGGATGCAACCCGAAGATTTGGACATCCAGCATATGCGATAGCCGTGTCAGTGGCGCCCATAATCCTTCGTCAACGCTGGTGAGCGCCCATGTAAGGGTGTCCCATGTGAAACCAGCCTTCACATGAGGATTGTCCACGACATAGGCGTAGTCATCGTAGTGGAGAAACTCGTTCCAGACCACTGGGCCAAATACAAACCCAATAGCCAGGACCAGGCCCACAATGATCAGTATTTTCTGTAATTGTTCGTTCATAAAGCCGATGTGTATTGTGCCATGGTGATAGTTGTACCGTGAATTCCCCTTCATGCGCAAAAAATGCTCACTGGGAGAGGACTGCACGAATCGTATATGCTTATGGCAAATAGCGGCAAGGAGACGGGTTATGAAAACGAGGTTCATGTTGATTATGGCGCTGACAATGGGACTATCAACGGCGTGGGCGGGAGGTCCATTGTATAATGTGCGCGATTTTGGCGTGGTGGGAGATGGCGTTGCGAAGGATACCGCGGCAGTCCAGAAGGCTATCGACACAGCCGCATCGTCCGGGGGGGGAACGGTGTTTTTCCCGGCGGGTTCCTATCTCTGCGGCAGCCTTCACTTGAAGAGTCACATTACGCTGATGCTGGATAACGGCTCGGTGATCCTGGGCAGCACCAGTAAGGATGATTATGATCCCTGGGAGACCTTGCCGTTTAAGAACGACTCGGATCAGGAAACCTCCTATTTCCATAATGCCTTGATCTGGGGTGAAGATGTGGAATATGTGGCCATTACCGGCCAAGGGATGATTGATTGTAACTTCAAAAAGCGTCACGGCCCCAAAGCCATTGCACTGAAGCGGTGCCGGTATGTGGAAATCACCGGGGTTCACCTACGCAATTGCCCGAATTATAACATCAGCATGTTAGGCACCGACTATGTGAACATTGACGGCGTTACAATTCAAAACGGCCATGCGGACGGCATCGATCCAGATTCCTGTATGAATGTGCGCATCTCGAATTGTCATATCGAGGCGTGGGACGACGCGATTGTGCCGAAGTCGAGCTTTTCGCTGGGTGAACGGCGCGCCTGTGAAAATATCACCGTGACGAATTGCTATCTGGCCACGGGCTGCAATGCCTTCAAACTTGGCACGGAATCCGGTGGGGATTTTAAACGTATCGCCGTCACGAATTGTGTGATGGACGGACTGGAAGAGGATCCTGCGATTAGCGGTATCGCCCTTGAATCGGTGGACGGAGCGAATATTGATGGCATTACCGTATCGAATATCACCATGGTGAATGTCCGCACGCCGATTTTTTTGCGGCTGGGCAATCGAGGACGGGATATGGAAATTCCCACTCCGGGCTCGCTTCAAAATGTCGCCATCAGCAATGTTGTGGCTACCCGCGCCATGTTTCCGTGCAGCATTACCGGAATTCCCAAAAAACGGGTTATGGGCGTGACGCTTGACAATATCCGCATAACCTATGCGGGCAGTAATCCCATGCATCCGGCAGACACGCCCATCCCCGAACTGGAAGAAAAATATCCCGAAGCGGATATGTTCGGCACCTTGCCGGCCTATGGCATGTATTGCCGCCACGTGGAAGGGCTGACCCTCTCCAAAATAAACTTTGGCTGCAACCGTGATTTCTGGCGATTGACCACGCCCGACGATCGGAAAGTCAATTGGAAGAAAGACGGAGCGCCGGATCTCTCCGCGCCTGCGGAACCGGGAACCACGATCTTTATGGACGACGTTTCAGATGTTATTATTGAGGGCTTGCAGGGCGTTCCCACGGAAGGCGCCATGGTGCATTTCGTGAATGTGCGTACTGCCGTGCTCCGGGGCTGTTTGCCTGCGGGTGACACAAAAACGTTCCTGCAATTGTCTGGAGAAGGCACGCGCAACATCAAATTGATGGGCAATGTGCTCGATGGCGCAAGCCAGGCGGTGAAATTTGACGAAGGCGTTCGTCAGGATGCAGTAGAAGCGTATCCTCCGATCAAGCGATAAGAAAGGAAGTTATGGCGGTCAAGTGGATTATCAGTGACATTGATGGATGCATCAGTCCCGAGGAGTCCATCCCTTGGAACCTCGATTTGTTTAAGAAATTTGCCCATATCTCTCAGGATGCTGCGCAGGGAAAAGGCGATGTGGCTCCCATTACTCTCTGCACCGGCCGGCCTCAGCCGTATGCGGAAGTGCTGTTGAAGATCCTGGGCATCCGGGTGCCTGCTGTATGCGAAAATGGCGCCGTGCTGTATAGCTTGAAGGATAACCGTTCCGTGTATGGGCCGGGCGTGACAGTAGAGAAGATTCGCGGCCTGCGCGCCGTGCGTGCCTTTATTGAAGCGGAAATATTGCCCGCGTTTCCGGATGCGGTATATCAATTCGGCAAAGAAGCCAACATGTCGGTTTATTCCGAGCGGCCGGAGATCTTTGAGGATATCGTTCCATTAGTGGAACGTTTTGTGGCCGATCAGAAGTTGCCGCCGCTTATCATCAGCCCCACGCATTATTATCTGAATCTTTCGATTGAAGGTGTGGACAAAGGGATGGCGTTGCGGGAACTGATGCAACAACTGGGGGTAAGCCTGGAAGAGACGGCGGGCATTGGCGACACGGAAGGTGATATATCCTTGCGGGAGTCCGTGGGTTATTTTGCCTGCCCGGCGAATGCCAAACCCGGCATCAAGCAATACGCGGATTATATTTCCCCTTACGAAAACATCGAGGGCGTGCTCGATATTCTCACTCGCCCTGAATTCAAACGCGCATAACGGAGAGTGTACCATGGCCGACCAATTTATTTTTACCATGCTTGGACTGGATAAGTTTTACGGGCAGAAACAGGTATTAAAGGACATCAACCTGTGTTTTTTCCCTGGTGCTAAAATCGGCATTGTGGGCGAGAACGGATCCGGTAAGACCACCGTGCTGCGGATCATGGCCGGGCTCGATCAGGAGTTTAACGGGCAGGCCACCTTATCGAAGGGTTACCGCGCGGGGATGGTGGCGCAAGAGCCGCTCCTCGATCCGGACCTGACGGTGCGCCAGACCCTGGAAAGCGCTTTCGCGGAAATTGTGGCGCTTTTGAAGGAATTTGAAGATCTGTCCATGAAAATGGCGGAACCGATGGATGATGACGCCATGCAGGCGGCGCTGGACCGCATGTCGGTGTTGCAGGATAAGCTCGACGCGGCGGACGCCTGGAATCTGGATACGCGCTTGAATCAGGCTGGTGAAGCGTTGTGCCTGCCGGACGACGACCGCATCATCTCCACGTTGAGTGGGGGCGAGAAACGGCGTGTGGCTTTATGCAAGGCTTTATTGGAACGTCCGGACTTGTTGTTGCTCGACGAACCTACGAACCATCTGGATGCGGAAACGGTGGATTGGCTGGAAACGCAGTTGCGCGATTATCCCGGCACGGTAATTATCGTAACGCATGACCGGTATTTCCTGGACAATGTAACGAAGTGGATTTTGGAATTGGAAGGCGGACACGGGATTCCCTGGGAAGGGAATTATTCTTCGTGGCTGGAACAAAAACTGAGCAAGCTCGCGGCGGAGGAGCGGAAAAACTCGCCGCGTGCTCGCGCGCTGGATCATGAATTGGCGTGGATACGCATGAGCAACCGCGACCGGCGGGAACTGAGCCAGGCGCGCTTGTCGCAGTATGAGCAACTTTTGGCGCGGGAGCAGGCGGTGAGTAAACAGGACAACGCGGCGATTCAAATTGCGCCGGGGCCGGAATTGGGGGATCAGGTGGTGGAGTTTCGTGGCGCATCCAAGCAATTTGGGGATACGGTGTTGTTCAAGGATCTTGGATTCATTGTGCCCAAGTCGGCGATTGTCGGCATCATCGGCCCCAACGGCACCGGCAAATCCACGTTGTTGAAAATGATGGTGGGGCAGGAACAGCCAGATGTGGGAGAAGTGGCCATTGGTTCCACGGTGCAGATTTCGTATGTTGAACAGGAGCGGCGGGCGTTGCAGGGGGATCTGAGCCTGATTGACGAGATTGGCGGGGGCAGCGATTTTGTAATGATCGGCAAGCGCGAGATTCCGATCCGGCAATACCTGTCGCGCTTCGGATTTCGCGGGGCGGATCAGCAGAAGATGTCAAACCAACTCTCCGGCGGCGAGCGGAACCGGTGCAATCTTGCCAAGCTTTTGAAAGACGGCGGCAATGTGTTATTGATGGACGAACCCACCAACGATCTGGATGTCAATACGCTGCGCATGCTGGAAGACGCCATTCTGGATTTTACCGGCTGCGTGATGGTAATCAGCCATGATCGTTTTTTCCTGGATCGCATCTGCACGCATCTGCTGGTGTTTGAGGGGGAACAGCAGGTGCGGTGGTTCAAGGGGAATTACCAGGAATATGAGGAGTGGCGCGTAAAGGAATTGGGATCCCGGCTTTTCGAAAACCGGCGGAGCCGGTACCGGAAGATCGTCAGGGCATGATGGCACATCATTGCGGTGAACGAGTCTAGAAAGTCAACTTGCTTCCGATGTAAAAATAATCCGCATCGTCATCATCAAGGCCGCCCATAAAGCCGAGTCCGTTGTAATCAAAATAGGCGCCCTTTTTTATGGCGTCACCGGTGAAGAGGTGGGACCAACCCGCCTCAAAGGTGAGGTCTTCGGAGTATGCATAGGAGGCCCAGAGGTTGGTGATGAAGCCGATGTCTTTACTGCCGGACTCGGTCAGGAAGGGGAAGGGCCATCCGACAGGGATCTTATGGGATCCAAGGCGCTTCATCATGGGGGGATCGAAGGGGGACACCACCTGGAGATATTGCAGATAGGCGCCGGCTTCGATGCTTTCGGTGAACGCGGCCTCTATGCCGCCGGTGGCAATCCAGCAATTAGATAGTGAACCACAATCGAAAAAGCTATCTTCTTCCCAACTGGAGAACAGCCGGTTGAAGGAAACGCTGGCTTTTGGTTTGTAAAATGGATTCAGCCAATCTTTGAAACTGATGTCGCGATTGTCTTCTCCGCCGTAGTATGTAAAGCTGGCGTAGAGGCGGGGGTCAAATTTGACGGGGAGTGTATAGCCCAGGGTGCAATGCCCGGCGAAGGCATTGTACCGGGCGGTGTCATCGCCATAGATTCCTGCTGCGAACCCTTGACCCAAGGTGGAGGCGTCGCCCCACTGGTAGGCGGCTTCTACTTCATAATCCAGACCGTTCCATTCCCCGGCGCCGCGCACGCCAATGGTATGGATGGCGGTGTTGCCGTAATTATCCACGCCCATCCAATCTTCGATTTTTTCCGTCAGCCAGGAAGCCTGGGTATCGGACACATCCTGTCCGTCGCGCAGGAAGAAGTAATAGGCGTCGAAGGCGATTTCTTTAATGCCGGCATAGGTGGCGTAGAGGCCGTAGAAATCGAGGTCGCCATGATCCACATAGCGTTCAGCGAGCTTGCTGGCGAAAGCGTCCACGCTCCAGTCTTCCACGGCAAAGGTTAATCGGAGTGCGTCAAAAGAGAGGTAGGTCAATGGGCAGAACCAGAAATTATTGCCGACGAGCCATTCGCTGCCAAAGATAAGTTCCTGCCGGCCAATGCGCAGCCGGAAGGGATAGCCGAACATTTGGTCTGTTTCGATGTACGCCTGATAGATTTCCACGTCGTCGGAACTGTCCGCCCGGATATCGCGCCCGGTGATATACTCGGCGGAGCGGAAGTCTTCCCCCCAATCCATGATGTCGTCCAATTCGATAAACGCCGAGACGTGTTCCGTGAAATCCGCCTTGATGTTCAAGGTGGTGCGTTGCTCGATCCAAGCACATCCATCGGCGCTTTTTCGGTGGTAAGCACGGATATACGATTCCGTGCCGAAGGGGCCGAGGGGCCGGCCTTGGGTGAGTATGCCGGGAATTCGGATGACAGGATCTCCGGATTCATAGAATGGGGTGTAATAATTTCCCCAGATTTCGATGGAGCCGCCCACCTCCACGTTTTGCAGTTCGGCGTGGGCGCCCAAGGCAATTAAAAGAATTGATGCTGCGGCCAAACATATACTTCTACACATCATAGTCCCCGTCCTCCCAAACCGGCTACCACTAAAGTTACCAGGATAGATTTTAATCGAAATCAGATTTAAATGCCATGAAAATTTTCAGGGCTATGGCGGTTTTCCTTTCATCGTGGCCGATAGGTCATGACAAACCGTGCCGCCCGTTCCGGAGAGGCTGGATAGGCCACCGTGATGCGGGTGAGCATATCCTTTTTGTGATTGGCCTTGCAGGCCTCTTCCAAGCGTTCTGCCCGGAAGACGCCTTCCTCCGCGCGGATTGCCAGGACCCCTTTATCGGAGAGTATGCGCGCCACATTTCCATTCACTTCCACCGCTTGCCAGGTCACAAATGCTTCTTCCACATCAAGACCCGGTGCCTTGCTTTTAAACGCGTCTTCCAGTGCAAGAACGTTTTGTTCGAGGCGAATCTGGCGCGTGGCGGAGCGCAATTGGGAGACGGGATAGGCTTTGTTGAAGGTAATTTGAATGGCTTTTTCGCCGGTTTTTTCCAGGGTTCCGCAAAATTCTTTTCCTTCCTTTTGGAGTTGTCCGGCGATGCGGGGCACGCTGTGACCATAGGAATTGGCAAAGACGTTTTCATATCGCTTCTTACTGAAATAATCCCGGTTGTACAGGCCCGCGCCGGGATCGCAGAGATATACTACTCCGTCCACGCATACGATAAAACTGCCGACATCATTGTTATTGTGTGGTTCGGCGTTATGCCCGGCTTTCGCCGCGAGCGTAAGCGGTTTTCCGCCCAGTTCGCCGGTCAGGCGCGCCAGGCCGGATTCCGGCAATATCACATCGTCCAGCGCCGGGAAGGGGTCTATGGTTCCATCCCACCAGAGCAGATGGCAGAGGATATAGTCCACGCGGTTGTCGGTGATGGAGCGGGTCAATCCGCGCAATCCCGTGACGCCGGTGCGTTCGGCGAGCTTAGCGGCGATGTAGGGTTTTACATACCCCCCTTCATGCGAATCGGAAAAACTGGCAAAGATACCGGGCGCCAGCGCGACGTTGAGGGGATAGCGCGCGATGGCCTTCATTTTTTCCTGCGCCAGGAGGTCGATTTTTCCGGCGGAGCGCACCCACAGCATTTCCGCGAAAATGACATAATGGCTCAGGCCATAGTTCCAATAGCCGATGCCTTCGAGGCAGGTTCCGTCAGGTTCAAATCCCACATCGATGAAGCGTTGGAGCTGTTTCAGGACCAACGCAATTCCCTGGCACAGCCGGGCGGGATCTTCTTCCAGCAGGAGGAAGGTTTCGCCGACGGAGCCCGCGCAGACGCCGGTCCAGTTGTTTCGCCCGAACCCCCACCAATAGCCCTCGCCATGGGCGAGGTAATCATCCAGGATGCGCGTTTTGACTTCCTTTTGGACGCGCTCGACGATTTCCTTTGGCAATTGATCGCCGATCAATGCAAGCATGTGGGCGAGGGAAGCGCCGGTTTCCGCCGCGAACAAATCGATCTGACGGCCAGGACCCTCATGTGCCGGCGTAACCCATGTCGTCTCCTCGCAGATGCTCCAGATCAGATCGTTGATGCGGCTTAGGCGCGAGACGTCTCCCGTGAGCCACAGTTTCAGCACCTCGCTGACTAAGATATCCCGTTTTTGGAAGTATGGCGCTTCATAGGGACTGCGGTCGCCCGTTTCCTTGAAGGCGCGGTAACGGGTGTAGGTGGTTTCGGGGAGCGTGGTCATGGAGGCATAGCCCTGAGCCCATTCCAGGATCTGCTTGCCCTGTGGCGAGGCGAGCAATTGCGCACGGTCCGCTTTGGCCGCTTCCGGAAAAGCCGGGGCGAGCGGGTGGGGTGTCACGATCCCTTCCAGGCCGGTAAGAGGGGTGGATTCAGGCGGGGGGGGCGGTGTTTGCTGGGTGGCGCATCCGCTGAATGCAGTCACCGCCAGCAGGAACACGGCCAAAGCGCAATGAGTGGTTTTCATCTTGGGCAGGGATGCCCAAGCCACGGGGAGTGCTTTTTTCATGGGATTCGTTCTCCTTTGTTGCCGCAGTACACACGCTACCGCGCCGGAGCCGGGAAATGCAACTGGGAGAACGGGTTTGGGGAGGAGGAGGATTTTCACCACGAAAGCACCGAAACAAACGAAAAGAGCTTTGGTTTTTGAAGATTATTTATCAGGGGAGGTGATACCTGGGATGTAGAGATCGGCGCAACCGGGGAAGGTGGGGATTTTGTGGTTGCATTCGATGGCCCACATTTCCCACGCGCCGTCAATGTAATTGTCGTTGGCGGGGCGGCCGCAAGCTTGTATATAAAGGCACCATTTCCCTTCAATTTGGTAGAGGGCGGGAGTGGCAACGTGGTAGAGGGTGCTATCGGTGTAGAGGCCCTGCCATTGGGTTTGGAGCATGGTATCGGGGTCGAGTTGCCGCCAGCCCTGTGTAGGGTGCGTACTGACGGCGTGCACGGGCCGCCAGCGCACGCCGTGTTCGATGCCGACTTCGATGCAGAGCACGTAGGTATTCTCAACCTTAAAAATCTGATGCCACTCGTAGTAGGCGTTGGGGGTGGATTGGAAAATCTGGCCCATGCCGCGCGGATCGGCGGTATTGAACTGGCGGGTCCAGATTTTGCCATCGCTGGAAGTGGCGAGGCGGATGCCGGGCAGGACGCCATCCTTACCGCGATAGGAGTAGTACATATACCAGTCCCATTGCTTGGTTTCGGCATTCCATTCGCGCATGACGGCGGCCTGGGAGGACATTTCTTCGTGATACGGGGCGGCGGATTCCGGGGCAAGAACCGGCGCGGCTCCGAAACGAGTGATGTTCTCATCGGTTATGCTCGAATAGCCATCGGGGCCAGCGGGGCAGATCGCGAGGCCGATCCGGTCCTGTACATTGCCCTTCGCGCCGGAATAGTACATATAATAGGCGTCTTCCTCGGGAATGTAGAGGACCGTGTCGAGGCGGAATGAATTTGAGTCCCAGCCTTTCCCATTGGGCTTGAAGATGGGATTTGCCTCATCCTGATGCCATTTGAAGGGGTCACGTTTGTCCGCCCAGGCCTTACCGATGGCGGCCGTGCTGCGGTTCGAGGCGGGCACCGCGCCGTACAACATGATCAGGCGTTCCGGATTCTTGGGGTTGGGGAGAATGCACGGCTCCTCGATTTGCTGCGACATCCATTCGTGATCACCCCGCGCAAGAATCATTTCACCGTGAACGGCCGCCGGTGCGGCATCCTGAGTGGTTTGCGATTCCGCCGCCTGCACCGCGCCGGGAATCCAAACATACAACGTTGCCAGCAGGCCACGCAAGACCGATTTTGGCGGGATATAGAAAAGGTTTTTCATAGTCCATGTCCTTCCAGATTGCGCGTTGGAGTGGAATCGCTTCTGTTATATTATCCGATTTAGTTGCAAGGTTGTGATTTTTTTCGCATTTGCTTTTTGGGTGGATCAGGAACACGGATCGTAACCAGGGTTAGTTCACCTTTCGCATGGGCGATGCCATCCTCCAGCCCGGACTTGATTTGTTCAAACACGCTCATATCTTTGGTTTTTTCTTCATGTGCAGCATTTCCTATCGAATTACGAGAACATTATTTCAGTTTTTAAGAAGTTTCATAGCGTCATTATTCCGGCTTTCCTGGGCATAGTCCAGGGCGGTTTTGCCGTTTTTGTCTTTCAAATCGCGGTTGGCGTCTTTTTCCAGCAGCATCTTTATGATGGCCAGCTTTCCGGCCTGGAAACCTTCCCATTCTCTTTCCGAGGCAACATGGAGCGGGGTCATCCCGGAGTTGCTCTGTGCATTGATATCTGCCCCTTTGGATATCAAAATTTCAAATGTTTTATCTGACCCGGCAGAAGCCGCGGCGTGGAGGGCGGTCATGCCTGCGGCAGTCCTGGCGTTGATGTTGGCACCTTTTTCAATCAAGAAAAGCAACGTGTTATCATTGATCATAGTGGATGCTCTTTGCAGCGGTGTTTGCCCCACCGAATTTTTCCTAAAATCGAATTCATCAAATCCCGGCTTTCTTGTGAATATGGTGGTTCTGAGGGATAACATTGTTTCATTTACCTTAGTCGGCATGTCCACCGGGCATCCATGATCCAGCAGCATTTGGAGCATCTTTGTGTCCTCATAGGAAATAGCTCTATGAATAGGGGCTTGACCTTCAACGTCGTAAACATCCAATTTTGCATTATGATTTAACAGAATCTCTGCACATGGCATATTGTTCAGATACGCTGCTATATGTAAAGGCGTCTGGCCTTTATAGACGTGTACCTGTTCCGGCGGTTTAATCTCAGAGCTAACGACATCGGAGTTTCGGTTCAGGATTAACGATGATGCCAATTGTTGGTTAACATCCGCTCCCTGTTCACAAAGCTTGGTCAGGAGCGGTGCGTCTTCTCTGAGTACGGCGCAAAAGATCTCCGGGAGTGAACCGGGGCCCCCTGCGCAGAGAACATTCAGGTCTTGAGGTTTGTCTTCTTGTGCATGGTTGCTTCGCTGAAAGCACCCGGCCAACAGGAAGATAGACAGACAACTACAAAGTACGAAGTAATTCTTGTGGAAAACGGACATTATCCCGGCCTCCTTTTATTTTCATTCTTGTGTTGCACGCTCATTGGGGGAGTATAGCAAAGCGGGCGGGCAGGGAAAAGGCGAGGTGTTGGGGATAAGGGAAACGAGGCGCAGAATGAATCTGTGCCAACGGGGGAAATATTGAATGAGAGGAGGAAATGTGTCAGGTTATGGTCAGGTATTCATTACATAGTTGCAATTTGCAGTGTAAGGGGCGTGAACCTTGGAGTCAGGGCGGGCGTATAGTGTAACAGAGGCCAGTGATGAACGGCTGGCCGTGTATGCACGGCGGGGCGATGCGGCGGCGTTTGCGGCGCTGGTGCAGCGTTATGAGGCGCCGTTGTTCCGCTATGTGTGCCGCATGCTGGGCAATGCCTCGGATGCGGAAGACGTGTTTCAGGAGACGTTTCTCCGGGTGCATCAACATTTGGACCGGTATCGCGCCGACGCACCGTTCCGCCCGTGGCTGTACAGCATAGCGACGAATCTCTGCCGGGACCGGTTGCGTTCCCGCCGGCGGCATCCGGTGGTGGCACTGGAATCGCGCTTATCCGGCGACCCCGATGGGCCACTGTGGAGTGAGCGGCTGGCATCGGGCGCGCCGGCGCCGGATAGTGCCGCGCGCGCGGATGAAACGGCTGAGCGGTTGCAGGCGGCGTTGTCCAGGCTGCCGGTGAAGCAGCGGGCGGTTTTTTTGATGGCGCGGTACGAAGGCTTGCCCTATGAGGAGATTGCGAAGTCGCTCCGGATCCCCGTGGGTACGGTAAAATCAAGGATGAACAAGGCGGTCAAGTTTCTTATGGCTGAACTGAAAGACGCATAGCAATGGCGGATACTTCGACAGAATGCACGCGCATTAAGCCGATGCTGCAGGCGTATGCCTTGGGCACGTTGCGCCCTGCCATGATGCAAGATATCGCGCGGCATCTGGAGGCATGCGCTGCTTGCCGCGCCGCCCTTAAAGAGGAACGCTCCGCCCTGTCGGTGTTGGATGCGTTGCCGGAGGCGGCGGTCCCAGAAAGGTTGGCCGCACGGACGCTGGAGCGTATTCAAGCAGTGGAAAAAGAACGCGCCATGCCCCAGGTAAAGGCGAGCAAAGTGCGCCCGTATCTCTTGGAGCTTTTTACGGCCTGTTGCGTTCTGTTGCTTGCGGTGGCGATTATTCTTCCCGCGTTTTCCCGCGCCCGGGAATCGGCCCGGAGGTCATCCTGTCAGAACAACCTGAAAGAAATGGGTCTGGTATTCAAGATGTACGCCAACGAACATCCCGGTGAAATCTTCCCTGCATTGGTGGATGTGGACGGAACCTGGGTGACGGATTTACACGACATTTATCCTGAATATCTATCCGATCCGTATGTGCTGCTTTGCCCGACGAATCCCAAAACCGATAAAGGACACTATTGGGAAGTGTTGGAGAAAAAGCCGCTTGACTGGGATGCCTTGCACAAGATTATTGCACAGCAATATGTATACGTAGGTTGGGCGATTCATAATAAGGCGGATCTCGATGCGCTGTTTCGCGCGCCACAGCGCATTCCGGGAGAAGACCTCGTTGTGGATGGCCATACGGTCTACTGGCTGCGCGAGGGCGTCGAGCGGTTCTTAGTGGAGGATATAAATGACCCGGCAGAAGCAGCACAGGTCCAATCAGAACTCATTGTGATGTTTGACAATCCCGCTGCGCACGCTCATGTCCCTCATGGGGTAAATGTGCTCTATATCGATGGACATGTCTGTTTTATCCGGCTGAAAGAGGAGGTGAATACTCTTCGGGAAGCCTTGGAAGCCATTCTTTCCCTGGAATGAACCTTTTACCGCTTTGCACATAGTCACTTCCAACAAGTACTCTGAAGAGAGCCTGTGGAGAGAGCGATATGAAGAAGACACTTATCGTGCGGTTAGTCTTTGTACTACTGTTGGTCTTTTTACTTGCGGCAATCATTCTGCCCGCATATTTCCGTGCCCGGGAATTCGCCCGCCCAATGTCATGTCAGGGCAAACTGAAAGAAATAGGTCAAATGCTCAGGATATACAGCAAAGAACATAAGGGCGGAGTTTTTCCCCCACTGGTTGATATGAATGGGGCTTGGGTGCCTGATCTACGGATTATCTACCCCAAATATCTGTTCTATCCCGATGTACTTTCATGCGACTCCAATATCCACTATATTCTGGCACAATTAAAGGAAGCGTTAGGGAAGAAGACCCCAGACTGGGACACCGCCCACCATTTGGTTGCATCACAATATTTCTACATGGGGTGGGCGATTCATACTCAAGAGGATATCGATGCCCTGTTTAGTGCCCCCCAACGTATCTCAGGGCAAGACTTCACGGTCAACGGCCATACCGTCTATTGGTTGCGCGAAGGTGTCGAACGTTTCCTCGTAAAGGATGTGAACGATCCCGCCGAGGTGGCACAGGTTCAATCAGAGATCCCCGTGATGTTCGATAATCCCGCAGCGCATGCTCATGTGCCTCATGGGATAAATGTGCTCTTTTTAAACGGATATATCCAATTCGTCCGGATGAAAAAAGAGGCAGAAACTCTTCGGGAAGCATTGGAAACCATTCTCTCCCGCGAGTGAACCTTTTTTCGTTTCGCGCGTAGTACCTTCCATCAACCGCTCCGGAGGGAGCTAATGGAGGTACTGCCATGAAAGGAATGCACGCTGCAAAAATAATCATCACGATTCTATTTATCGTATTCCTTGCTGGACTTATCCTGCCAGCACTCCAAAGGCCCTGCGCAAATCCCCGTAGATCATCCTGCCAGAACAACCTGAAAGAGATGGGCTTGGTGTTTAAAATGTATACGGATGTGCATAAGGATAACATGTTTCCCCCACTGATGTATGTAGATGGAAGTTGGACGCCTGATTTACGTTACATCTACCCGGAATATCTTTCTGATCCCAATGTTCTCTTCTGTTTAAGTAACCCCAACGATGATAAGGGACGCTTTTGGGAGATAGTGGAGAAAAAACCGCTTGACTGGGGTGCTTTGCACCAGACTATCGCCAAGCAATATTTATATATGGGATGGGCAATTCATGATCGGGCAGATCTTGATGCGCTGTATAAGGCGCCCCAACTTATTTCTGGGCAGGACTTTGTGATTGATGGCCATACCGTCTACTGGCTGCGCGAGGGCGTCGAGCGGTTCCTGGTGACAGATATAAACGACCCGGCAGAAGCAGCACAGGTCCAATCGTCGATCTCTGTGATGTTCGACAACCCCGCTGCGCACGCTCATGTTCCCCATGGAATTAATGTGCTCTTTTTAGACGGGCATGTCACATTTATCCGGCTGAAAGACGAGGTGAACACTCTTCGGGAAGCTTTGGAAACCATTCTTTCCCTGGAATGAACCTTTTGCCGTTTCGCGCGTAGTACCTTCCATCAACCACTCCGCAGGGAGCTTATGGAGGCGCCGTCATGAAACGACTCTTGATGCTGCTCGCCATCACATTCTCCGCCGCCGCAAATGACTCCCTGCCGGCACAAACGGCGGCGGTTGACGAAGCCCGTTATGAATGTGTTCTTACCGGCAATGGAAGATTGGCAATACATGCCGTATACCTGGTTCGGAATAACCAGAAAGAATTCATGCGCGCGGAGATAGGGCCAGACACCGAAATAAGGACCGCTGCCGTCTCTGGAAAAATGCTGTACTTCGGGCTTAATAGTGAATTGAAAAAAGAGGCCGGCGTCCTGCTGATCCCGTTGATACTGCCGGGTGAAACGGGCGCTGAGGCAGGTTCATCCCGGGTCGAATTCTATTATTCCCCCTATGTTCCCTGCGGACTGAAATGGTTTGACACGAACCGGTTTACATTGCCGGCCATCGATGTCCCCGTGAAAAAGGTATCCATGGAGTTGGTGTTACCGGGCTTCATAGAGGTTTCTCACATCCAGGGCGATTTTACACAAGTAGAGAATTTGCCTCCCCTGCCCTTGCCAGAAAGACATGTAGCCGTATCGAAACGAGACAGTACAGTATCCATGGCGATGCCCGGCTACCCCACAGAAACACTCCTTCGTCTAAAAGATGGTCATCACATGAAGCTTCTCGGAGCTGCTGATAGTGAGCACGGCCTGAAACTTGCCTGGGTGAGAATGGCCGCGGGATGGTTTGGCATTGCATCACCCTGTGGCGCGCACGCGTACTATTTTGAGCGTTCCGCCGTGCCTGAAAACATGCCATTGAACCTGATGTTTGACTCCTATGATCGGCGCATAGGGGAAATTACATTGAAAAGTGTATACATCACGGCGTTCTTATGGGGTGTATGTACCGCATACTTGATAGGACTCACATTAGGACGTACTTTTCGATGGCGATATTTGATAGCGTTGGTGTTCGGAATGTTGATTTTGGGGGTTGGATACTTTGTAAAGGCAACTTTTCTCAATTTATCGCTTTTGGCCATGTTGGGCGCAGCATTGTTAGTTGCCGGATGGTTGTTGTGGCAGAAATTCCACCCGCGCGTGACACACTAAAAGGAGGGAGGAAACATGAAGATGCGCTTCGTTGAATTATTCATTGTTATTACACTGTTTTTAGCACTTGCCACAATCCTTTTGCCTGCTTTTTCGCGCACTCGAGAAACTTCCCGGCGCAGTTCTTGCCAGAATAATCTGATGGAGTTTGCGCTAGTATTCAAAATGTACACAAATGAATCGAAAGGTGAAGTCTATCCTGGCGTAAGCCATATACCTTGCAACTGGTTGCCGGATATAAAACAAATCTATCCCGAATATGTATGCGACCTGAATATTTTCGCTTGTCCGAGCAACCCATTCTATTACACACAAAAAGAACTAATGTGGAGCAATGCGGATGGCTCCTCGCGCCCTGCGTGCGTGGGCTCTTTCTCATACCTCTACACCGGCTATGCGATATGGCGTGACGAGCAAGCGCAGGCCCTCTTTAGCGCCCGTTCCCTGCTTGCACCGGAAGATTTTGGCCTATGGAGCATCGAAATCTCCGTTCCAAATGAAAAACAGCCGATTGTGCCCCCTGTTTCTGAAATACCCATCATGTGGGATCGGCTGGGGCTTTCCGAAATGGATTCAAACCACGTCCCCGCCGGTTCAAATGTGCTCTATGCGGATGGACACGTATGCTTCCAGCAATATTCCTATTATAACGGCATAGAACAATTTCCGGTTACGTATAGTATGGCCTCTACCTTCGGCAGCAGCGTCCCGCAACTCTCACAGGATTGCTATAAGTGAGCGATCTTCTTATTACCTTACGCAGAGGCGCAGGAGGAGCACCCCGTGCCTGGCCACGGGTGCGCTGAATTCATTTTCAACTGTACCGAGATCCTGCTGTCGCCAGAGGTCGCGCAATTTCTGTTTGCCTTGCACGCCGATCTCTTCCCATTTCACCGGGACGGGTTGTTCCCATTCGCCGCGGTTGAACAGTCCGATGGCCACGGAGCCGTCGTCAAGGGGCTTCTTCCATACTTCGTACATGCCTTCGCCGTTCTTGACCACGGGATGCGCCTGCACGCCGAGCGGGTCTTGATTGATATCGATAACTTCCGGGTTGCACAGGACGTTCAGGGTGAATTCGTCAAGGCGGGTCATGTCTCCGCTGAAGAAAAGGGGTGCAGCCATCAGGCACCACAATGACATGTAGGAATATTGTTCGTTGGGGGTCAGCGGACACGCCTTGGGCTCGCCCATGGTCTCCGCCGCGCCGGGATAACCGACGAGCAAATAATCGGGGTCATTCCATGCGCCGGGCCGGGCAAAGGTCCAGTGTTCCGCGTTTTTCAAGGCGACATCGTGATAGCGTTGCAATTCAAAACCGAGATCCCCGGCGGTGCGCCAGCAGTGTCCGCCGACTTCCGCGCCCCACGTCCACACATCGCCCATGCCGTACTGGCAGAGGTTGAAGACAATGTCCCGGCTCTGTTCGCGCAAGATGGCTCCCATTTTGATGTAGGGCTTTTTGTATTCTTCGAGACTCTTGCCCTTGGCGATTTTTCCATAGGAACACCAGTCGTACTTGAGGAAATCGAAGCCCCACTCCGCGAAGGTTTCCGCATCGAGTTCCTCATGTTCATACGAACCGGTAAATCCCGCACAGGTTTCCGGCCCCGGGGAGGTATACAGGCCGGCCTTGAGTCCTTTCGCGTGAATGTACTCCGCCAGCGCTTTCATGTCCGGGAAATGCTTATTCGACAGAATACGGTTGTTGGCGCCGCGGGCGGGGCCTTCGCGCATGGGATCAAGCTGTTTTTTGGCGTTCATCCAGCAGTCATCGATGTTTACATATTGATAGCCCACATCAGCCATCCCGCTGTCGATCATGATGTCGGCGGCTTCCTGCATCATCTTTCCGGTAACGCGATCATAATGAGCATACCAATGGTTCCACCCCATGGGCGGTGTCAGCGCCAGTGTATCCCCCACCGCGATATTGAAGGGGCGTTCATTTTTTCCGGCGCCGTTTTCCGCTATCAGGATGGTTTTATACACCTTCTCGGACCGATCTTTAATAACACCGGTGATAATGCCGGTATCGGGATTGAGTTCGAGGCCTTCCGGCAGGTCTTTCGCGTTGAACCGCATGGGGCGTTCGCCGGTGGCGGGGATACGGTACAGAAACGGCGAACCGGGCCGTACGCCATACATCCGCGGCCCGTTGATCCGCGGTTCTTTTGGAGGCTTGGGTGTAAGAATAAATTGTTCTTCATGGGGGGATTCGACCATCTTCGGGGCCGCGCCATCGAGCACAAACTTCGCGTCACAAAAATCCACATGGTCAAAACTGTTATCATCACCACCCTGGCCCATGAGTATGACCAGCCGGCGCACCCCGGTGACATCCACATCGATGGCTGCGGGCGCCAGACCGCCTTTGAGAACCTCGCTCTGGAACAGGCGCTTTGTCTCTCCGTATATCGTAACGGTGATACTGCCGCGATTTTTCGTTTCATCATCCACGCCTACGATAGTTTGAAAGCGGCCGGGAGAGCCGTCCAACTCGAAATAGATCGAGCCGGGCGCATGCGATCCCACGCCGCGTGCATATTCCTTGCCCATGAGCAGCAGCGGTTTCTTTTCCACGCTCTTGTTGGCCACGGGGTTTCCCCAGCCCTGATGAATCAGCGTGAGATCCATTTCATCGAACCAATACGTGTGTGGTTCGGCATAGCCATTGAAAGCCGTGATTACGAAAAGCACGAACGTTATTGCCAGGGGCCATCTGTATTTCATCAGAACATTCTCCTCAAGCCAGGGTAGTGGATCACCATTGCATTTCGATCATTATAGGTAACGTCCGGCATCAATGCGAGTACCCCTCGCCATTTACGGTTGTGCCGGAGTAATCTGATTGTAGGCGTTGAATTTTTCGCGGATTTCGGCGGGCACATTGTTGCGCAGGGATTCTGCTTCGCTCAGGCCGGGATCAAGAACCAAGGCGGTATCAAGATAGGTAAGCCCGGGAAACCACATTTGCTTTTGGAGAAAGCCCTTCGCTTCGGCGAGATAGGTTCGCGCAAGGGCCGGTTTATCCGGAATGGGCGTTCCAAATCCACATAACCCGTACCGTTTCACAATCGGCAAATACTGCGTTTGCATCGCCGGTGGATCCCAGCTCAGATCGCGCAGATAGAGGCCCGCTTCATGTCCCGCGGCAAGGGCCTGCCAGCCCATGCGCTTCCAGCGCGCATTTTCCTCCCATGGGCGATTGTGATAGACAATGCCGAGATTCGCACTGATTAAAAGGAGAGCACCCACTATGGCCGCGGCCCATTTTCGTGCTGCGGTATATTTGGGGAGCAGGATGCGAATATCCAGCACCAATACTCCGAACAATGCGCACCAAAACAATGCGTTCGTGGTCATGTATCGCGAATTAAGCCCTTCCTGCGGCCCGAATCCGCTCCGCCCGATGCCTGTCACGAGTGCGCTGCCCACCGCGAAGGCCGCGAGTCCAAGCCAGGGCGCAGCTTCGGTAAAAGACATCGTTTTCCGTTTCCAGGCGCGGCCCAGCACTACAAGAAAGGCGGCACAGCCCGCAATGCCCGGAATAAAATGGAACGGGCCATAGGGATGCGGTGGGCCGCCATGCCAGGGCGGCGTGGAAAAGATCGCAACGACGGGGCTTCCGAGATAGAGAAGGATGTAGCCGATATAGGCCAGTGGCGCATGCAGCAGTGCGGTGAGAGGCGGGCTCACGCCCGGTTTGTGATACGCCACAAAATACGATTCAATGACAAGAAAGGCCAACGCCACCCATAAAACCACCCGAAGGATTTTTTGTTCACGGGGGAGTTTCGGCATGACAAGCAACGCCGGCGCCGCTGCGAACCAATACAGCATTCCATTCGCAAAGGAATAACTGGCCACAACGCCCATCAGTGCGCCCAAGAGAAACCCATACCACCCGAGTGCGGGATGGGCCAGCAAGACGATGCCCGATGTGACAGCGAATGTGCATAACAGTACGGTCAACTCCAAGCCCCACGCCCAGTTTTCCATCTGCGCCCAGGAGAACACGAAAAACGCCAGCACCGGAATTACCCACCAGGGCCGCAGTTCTTTTGAAGCGCTCCGCAGTGCGGTCCAGCTCATGAACAGAAAAGAACCGATTCCGCAGAGTACATTCGCGGCCAGCACCCAATTCACATTCCAGTTTGTCGGCAGCGCCAATGCCAGCATGATGAGACGCGGAAAAAGCGGACGATGCTCATTGTGTTGCGCCCACAATTCGATGAATCGAAGCTGACCGGTCTTGGCGTGTTCTATAAGCGGCGCAAGGAGCATTTCATCCCAATAGGGAAAGTTAAGGCCATAGTGCGGCAGTTTATACATCAAAATGCCCAAAGGAAAGGCTGCCAGCACCAGCGAGAGGGCTATTCCCATGCGATTTATGTAAGATAAGCGCTCAACCATTAATGGAATCCTATCGAGAGCAACAGCGGAAAAAAGACTTTTTGACAGTTCTCTGTTTTGCCCATTCTATTGCATTTAGATTCTCTCGAATGTGATCGGCAGTTTCATGGTACCTTGCCAAGGCGCTTTGAAAAGAATCAAAATCAACATGCTCCAATTCTACGGACTCGTGCATTTTTGCCACATAATAGGCTTGTTTGGCGTGATGCCGCAGTTCCAACAAGCGTTCGTAAAATTTGCCATTGTTCACAACGGTCATATCAATGGTGTTTATGCTTTCCATAAAACGCTCGATTTCATCATGTAAATACAAAATGGAGGTTTTATAACAATCGAGTATCGCCCTCTTTAAATGATTCCTTGCCTTTTCAAGGTTACTGAAAACTTTTTCTTCATCATCCTTATTAACGGGATCATAACACCGGCTGAGATGATCAAATATGGCTCGGATTTCATTCAGTATTTCCGCAGGAAGACATTGTTGCTGGGCCTCGACTTCGGCCAAAAGAGGCTTAAATTTCCGTTGATAATCAACAAATAGTTGAATTATCCTGTTTTCAACACGAGGCGCCAAAACACTTTTCCACCTCTGTGGATTGCCTGAGGTTGCATCCTGATCCCCCATATTAAATCCCGGCCAAACGGCGTTCAATATCCTCTCGACGTATCAAACGTCCAAGCAGCACACTTCCCCTGCCCTGTAAGCGAGAATCGAGAAGAGCTTTGACTTCTATTTTTCGTCCAGACTTTGCACTGATAAAATCATCCACTTCTTCCGCACTCATTGAAATGATCTGTTCAACGGTCAAGCCAGTGGTCTTGCGCACATTTTTACACGTTTCCGCGCGTAGAAACCCTTCTTTTGATCCATTGTTCATTTTCATTTCCTTTATACCAGTACTATGCTACCATGAGTTCCAAAAAAATACAAAATATTTCTTAAAATAGCTTTCCGCCGTGAAAAGTTAATACTTTACCCAATCAATATATTACAGGTTCGAGCGAGTATCCGCGTGCGAGGCGGGCGCCGGATAAGATCCAGCGGCCGTTTTCTTCGCGGAGTCGGATGCCGCCCCAATAGTCGGTGCGCAGTACGGAGATCCCGCGTTTTTCATAGCGCCTGAGCACAAGGGAATCCGCTGGTTTTCCGCGTCCGGCGCTGTTCGTGGAGATCACCGCATAGGCGGGATTCACGGCGTCAATGAACTCAGATGTGCTGGAGCTAAGGGAACCATGATGGGGAACTTTAAGCACGAGGGCCTGGCATTCTTGTTGGGCCACTTCCACTTCCGCGGCCTTTTCGATGTCTCCCGCAAACAAAATGCTCACGCCGGGCCAGGACATGCGCACTACCAAGGAAGCTTCGTTCAGTTTGTCCTGAGGCCACTCTGGGGGCGGGTGCAACACATGGATATCCGCCCCTTCCACCGGGATCGTATCGCCCACGGAAACACGCTGCACGGGAACGTTCCGGTCGGCACAGGCTTCCAGAAAGTCTTTTTCCAACTGTTTCGTAGAAGGCGCGGGCCCCAGGACGACTTTTCCCACGGGCATAGTGCGCACTACAGTTAACAAGCCGCCGATGTGGTCGCTTTCGGGATGGGAGACGATAACATAATCGAGGCGTGTTACGCCGTTTGCATACAAGAAAGGAATCACGGCCTTGGCTCCCATGTCGGAATAGCTGGTTTTATCGCCGCCATCTATCAGCAGCGTCGCGCCGGCGGGCGTCCGCACGAACGCGGCGTCGCTATGCCCTACATCGAGAAAGTCCACGGAAGCCGGAAGATGCCACGGTTTCCACAGTGCAAAGGCCAGAAGCAGCAATACCACGGCAGCCGCGGTCCATCGCCTCCAATAGGTTCCCTTTCCGAGTGCGGCGAAGAGCGCGGCCATGGCGGTCCAATAGAGCAAGGCCGCCAATGGCGAGGGGCGGGTAAGGTCGAGATGGCCAAAGGGTATTCTTGCGGCCTCTTCCGCAGTGCGTTGCATTAGATAGGCCAACGGTTGAATGGCATGACCAAAAAGCACAGCGGCCGGGGGCATGAGCCCAGCGGCGGCCACGGTGAAGAAGCAGAGCCAGAGTGTGCCCGTGAGCAAAGGGATCATCACCAGATTGACCAGAAATCCGATGGGGGTAAACACATGGAAATAGAACGCCACTAACGGAATAGTGAGCAGTTGGGCGCCGACGGTCATGGCGATATTGGAACGCAGGATCCACGGCAGCGCGGCCAGCAATTCGGCGATGCGTTCCATAAAGAGCAGGATGGAGGCCACACTCGCGAAGGATAGAACGAATCCCGTGTCGAATATGTTGGCGGGGTTGATGAGCAGCAATAAGACGGCGGAAAGGCTGAGGGCGGTCGGGGTGTCCGGCTCACGGTCCACAAGGTCCGCCGCAAGATACACAACCACCATGAAGGTGGCGCGGAGGCAAGCCACACGGGCGCCGGCCGTCAAGGCGAAGAGGATAAGCACGGCAATCATCGTGGTGGAACGGAGGCGGCGGTTGCGGAGAAAGATGCTCAACACGAACCCCACACTCAGGTAGACAATGCCCACGTGTATTCCGGAGACTGCGAGGACATGGGCGGTTCCCGAGCGCACATAGGCGTTATAGGGTTCGCCGGAGATCTGGCCGGAATCGCCCAGCCAAATGGTATAAAGCAGGGGAAGTGCGGATTCAGGAACGGTGCGCCGAAACACATTCGCTTCCCAGACACGCATCCGCGAAGCCCAATAGTACGGCGACCACCAAGAGACTCCCAGCCGTTCCAAGCCGCCGTGG
>Ga0116156_10001111_pt1 | contig 27182 bp, 21 predicted proteins | sample AD_UKC045_MetaG_FD_89891 | JGI IMG/M metagenome (GOLD analysis project Ga0116156, IMG submission 89891) | Active sludge microbial communities of municipal wastewater-treating anaerobic digesters from USA - AD_UKC045_MetaG | ecosystem: Engineered > Bioreactor > Anaerobic > Digestate | place: USA... | reverse complement strand
TTTATGCAACTTAATTTGATTGATTTACTTTCGATTGATAAAAAAGATATTACACCATTAAAAAATTTTGAACAGTTAGAGTTGCCTTGGGATTTGTAAATTTTTTTTGGACAGCAGTGATTTTTTTTGTTCGAGCAAAAAATGCGGTATGATATGAAGGCAAACTCGAATTCTCATATTTTTTGAAATAATCAATAGCTTCTTCATAGTTTCCCGTTTTATAAAAACAATCGCCCGCAAAAAATAAAGCGTCTCTCTTTAAATCTTTAGTCCTTAAAAATAATTGGAGCGCTCTCTCATATTCTCCGTTAAACCATAATTTGACAGCGCTAAAAAAATCTGTCTTTATTTCATCCTGCCGGGTTTCATTAAGAATTGGAATTTCAAATTTTTTAAGGGTTTCCAGAGTTATATCTGCGAAAAGTTCGCCGTATATTCTACGGAGCGGAATAATTTTGCGGAGATCTTCGTCAAGTTCGACAAACTTACCGTAATCGGGAAAATAGGATTTGATTATACGATTTAATTTCACCATTGTATTAATATTTATCGAATAATAAGAGCAATAATCTCTGAACGTTTTATTTTGTTCATACGCGGCTTCAATACCGTCATACTGTTTTAGAATTGCGTTTAATTTGGAGATTTTGGGTTCGCTGACTTTATATGCGCGGCTGACCGTTTCAAACGCCATAATTGAATTAAATTTAAAAGGTTCTGCAACCGGTAATTTTAATAACGATGTTTTTTTCCGGTTGGAAACGATATTGAAAATAGAAGATTCAAGTTCGTTATGCAGAGTTATTTTACCGAGAATTTCAGAACAAACATCATAATTTTTTTGCGGAAAATTCATTGCAAACATTTCTTCGTTGCTTTTAAAATAAAAACATTTTGCTCCGTATGAAAAGTTAGAGACATATTTTTCCGATGTTTTTATTAAAATATCATGAATATGAGAAGACTTATAATCTGAATAATGGCAATCGTTGGTCGCTACGGGACTGCAATTATATTTTTCGGACATACGCTTTATAAATTCGTTATTTTCAGACTGATAAGCTATTTTATGACCGGAAACTTCCGGATAAAAATCAGAACCGAATTCGGATTTTAGGAGTTTAAACCATTTTTCAGCTTCAGCCGGATTGCCGTTTTTTAAATTTTTTCCTATTGGACCTCCAACGCAGGCTGATAAAATTATAAGTCCGTTTTTATGGCGTATAAGATTTTCCCAATTTATAACCGCGTATTTTGGCGGAAGAAAATAATTTGTCCAGGCTTCCGAAGTTAATTGAACAAGATTTTTTAATCCCTCTATATTTTTAGCGATAACCGATAGATGAGATAAGTTATCCTTTATTGGCTCAGCTAAAGAAAAATATATTTCACAACCGAGTATCGGTATTATATTCTTTTCTTTACATTTAAAATAAAAAGGATATATTGCCGACAAAGTCCCGTGATCTGTAATTGCCAGAGCTTTATGACCGTTTGATAGAGCGGAATTTATAGCTTCGTCAAATTCAAGTATGCTGTCCGAAAACGAACCGAAAAAATGATTATGCAGATGAAAAAAGAACATTATTCACGCTTTTTATACTGTATTAAAAATTTATAATTCATATTTTTTTTTAATCTCAAATATGCATTTGTTGATTTTTTTATATTCATCAATAAAATAGAGATATAATTGATTGTCTAATTCTTTTTTTTCGTTCAGCGTATTTTCAATCTGCTTTGATAATGAAGAAAGTTTATATGCTCCGATATTTGCAGAGGCAGTAACCAACTTATGAGAAATAAAAATCATTTTATCGTATATTTTATTTTGAAAAACATTTTTAATTTCATCTAATTTGGAACCATAATCATCGAAATATTGATTCATTAAAATTAAATACAATTCCATTTCCCCGTCAATATTATTCAATGCTTTTTCCACATCCAGCGCGCCTTTTCCATAATCGGTTAATTCATTTATAATTTTTCGGATTATGCCTTCCGAATTATTATTTAGCGATTTTTCAGAGAAAGAATATTTTAATGCTTCTCCGATTTTTTTATAAAAATTATCGGGAACTATAGGTTTTAAAATATAATCCGAAATATTTAAAACTTCTATTTTATCGCTGAATTGTTCTATTGTAGTAGCGGTAAAAAGTATGATTGAAACAGGTCTGGTTATATTATTATTTTTTTCGTGGTCTCTTATTTTCCCGACTGCAGTCAGTCCATCCATAACAGGCATATTAACATCCATAAGTATTAAATCAAATTTATCGTTAATAAATTTTTCTACGGCATCTAAACCATTTTCGCTTAAAATATAATTTATATTTTTATAATTTTTTAACAGGTTTTTTAAAATAAACTGATTTGTTTTATCGTCTTCAGCAATGAGTATTTTATAATTATTTTCATTTATCAAATTTTCAAATTCTTTGTTGTAATTTTCATTAACGGTTTTTATTTCTTCATGCGAAGGAATATTGAATTTAATGTTAAACTTAAAAATACTTCCATTTGGTTTATTATCTTCCAGCCAAATATTCCCTGACATCATAGTTATAAGTTCTTTGACGATAGAAAGACCAAGCCCTGTTCCTCCAAATTGTCTTGAAACAGAAATATCGGCCTGCATAAATTTATCGAAGATTACAGCTTTCATATTTTCAGGAACGCCTATTCCTGAATCAGTAACAACAAATAACACATCGCAAACCTCGGAATTTTTTTGAATCATTTCAGCTTCTAATCTGACAAATCCGGTTTCAGTAAATTTAATTGCGTTAGATAATATATTCATTATTATCTGCTTTAATCTTAACGCATCGCCTATTAAAATTTTAGGAATGTTACTATCAATATTATATTCAAACTTTAATTTTTTTTCTTTAAATTTAACGTCCAGTATTGCAACGGGTTTTAAAATTATTTCGCTGAATTCAAACGGCGTATGTTCAAGTTTGATTTTGATATTTTCAAGTTTAGATATATCAAGAATCTGTTCTATAGTAAGCAATAAATTTTCGCTTGAATTTTTCAGGACATTTATAAATTCCCGTTGTTCTTGAGATAATCCGGTTTTTTCAAGAAAATGAGACATACTGACTATTGCATTCATTGGAGTTCTGATTTCATGACTTACGGAAGCAAGAAAAGCGCTTTTTGCCTGATTTGCCGTTTCTGCAATAAGTTTTGCTTCTTTTAATTTTTTTTCAAATTGTTTTCTGTCGGATATATCGCGTAAAATACCGGTATATGTTGTTTTGTTATTCAAATTTATTTCGCTTATTGATAATTCAGCTTGGAATATTTCTCCATTTTTACGAAGAGCTTTAACTTCTTTAGACGTTCCGATAATTTTTTTTACGGCATCATAATTTTTTCTGCAATCATCATGCTTATCCGCATAATCAGGAGGTATCAGCATTTTAAAATTTTTACCTATAACTTCTTGAGCGCTGTATCCGAATATTTTTTCTGCGGCATTGTTGAATAACTCAATTGTCCCATTTTCATAAATTGTAATAATAGCTTCGTTTGCGGTCGCCAATATCGTATTTATACGCAATTGATTTTCTTTCAACAAACTTATGTCAGATTGGATTCCAATAAAATTTGTAACAATATTATTTTCATCTTTTATCGGGGCTATTGATAAAAGATTCCAGTAAGAAGTCCGGTCCTTTTTATAATTAAGCAGTTCAATGGTTATTGACTGTTTGTTTTGGATAGCGTTTCGGATGATTTTTAAACTTGCGGGCTCTGTATTTTCACCTTGCAAAAAACGAGGATTTTTTCCAAGGACTTCATTTGAAGAGTATCCGGTTATTTTTTCGAAAACTTTATTTACAAAAATTATAGAATTATCATTCAATGCGTCAGTTATAATTATCCCGTCGTTAGACGCTTCTATAGCGCGGTCGCGCAGTTTAAGTTTATTAATCAAAAGTTTATTTTCATAAGTTTCATTCTGTAATTTTTTATATGCGGATTCCAATTCGGAAGTCCGCTCTGCAATACGGGATTCAAGCAATTCCTGATTTTCTTTTAAAGCAAAAATATATTCTTTCAATTTTCCAGCCATGTTTTTGAAACGACTGTTAAGATTATCAAATTCCTCAAATTTTGAATTCAACCAATTTATCGGCTGATTGGTATTAAATCTGTCCGGAATATTTTCCGTTATAATATTAAGATGACCAATATCGGAAATTAAAGATTTTGTCGTATAATTAGCTATTATAATTGCAAAAACTATCAGCAGAAAAACTATAACCATTTTTTCGGTGGCGGAGTTAAATAATTGAGCCTGAAAAGGCTCGCTTTTTATCAAAGCATACAACTCCCAATTATTATTTAATTTTGTTTTATATATATAATTTGTTTTTGCCCAACGTTGAACTGATGAAATATTTATAGAAAATTTAGGGATTATTTTATAAAGATTTTCATTAAAATAATATTTATCGTATTTGTTGAACTCATCGAATTTTTCTAATTGTTTATAATTGCCTCCTGTCGAAAAAACTATATTTTTCGAATTGTCAATTAAAATCATATCAATATTAAATTTTTGATAAAATTTTTTTATCGCGCCTCTGATTTCATCAATATTAACTGCGGCAAGAATGTATCCGTAGAAATCTCCGTTTTTTATAATAGGAGAACTTATTGTTATTATAGGCTTGAAAACTCCGCCTCTTCCGAGAAATATTTCTGATATTACCGGAGATTTTGTTTCAACAAGTTTTTTAAAATAATTCCTGTCGCTGAAATTTATACCTATATTGGATTGCCCCTTTTCATTTAAAACAGGAAAAAATGCTATTGTTGTAGCCGTAGAATCAGCTAAGTACATATTATGAAAATCATTGTTTGTTAATTTTAATAATTCCAAATCTTTCTGCGTTTCGGATACATTTTTTTGTTGGGCGGTATATTTTAAAGCGGTTTGATTTAATAAAAATAATTTTTCATCGAACCATTTATTCAGGTAATTTTTATGATTATGAATCGATAATTCAAGACTATGTTTTATTTCGCCTTCAATCTGAGCAAACTGATTTTTTGAAGAATTAATTATAATAATTAATGCGGGCAGCAAAATAAATAATACCATAATATTAAATAATACGACATGCAATTTCAGCAGTCTTTTTTCATTTTTTGAGAAAAGAGGCATTATTAAGCTATAAAATAAAAATGCGATTAAAGAATTAAATATTCCGTTTATTGCCTGTTTTAAAACAATAATAGTTACTGAATTCCAAGAATGATTTAATAAAAATTTATAAAATATTATTACTAACGGCGAACCCGCAAAAGTCCAATAAAATAAATTGTTTATAACAATATTTTTGTTTTTTTTGTATAATAATCCTACGAATAGAGTTTCGAAAAAAAATATTATAATCGCATAAAAATGATTCCAATGATAAAAGGTTGCCGTAGCGGAAATAAAGGATGCGATAAGAGCTTTTTTCAAACCATAAGTTTGCAAAATATAGAATACACCAATTCCGCCGAACAGCATATCAACTCCAAACAGCAGCGGAACATTTATAAAATTTAAAATTACCGATAAAATCAGATAAATTATAAACATAAGTTTTAATAGTTATATTCTAATTTTAAAAAAGTCTTTAATTCTCTGTCTTTATCTTTTGCCGTATAAAAAAGAAAATCAGTATAGGCTGAAATATTTATTTTACTGTTCAATCTATAAGTTAAATTTGTTTCTAATTTATGACCTGTCGTAGTATATGGTTTAATCAAATTAAATTCATAACTGCAGCCGCATTTAATTTTTGAATTATTGGATTGATTAAACAAATAAAATGTCTTAAGATAATAAAAATGCAGATGTGAATTTTTATAATCCCTGTATTTATATTTTAAAATCAAACGCAATTCTTTTTTTAACGCATTCGCTAATAATTTGTCTGCCTGCAAAATGTAATCAGTATAATTGCGTCCAGATTCGTCAGAGTATATGGATCGCAGAATATCAGCTGAATAATAATCCTGATTAATAACTATAAGATTGGAAACTGAAATTGTGCTCAAATTTTCTATAATCAATCTGCGCGAATCCGCATTTTTTTTATACCAGTCTTCAATTGCATACGCCAGATAAATTTTATAATTTTCTTTTACCTTCCTGCTCGCCAGAAGAAACGGCCGGACTTTTATATTGCTGCCTGATATTTTAAAATATGACGAACCGTAATTTTCATAATTGTTAAGACTTATATGACAGGATAAATAATTATTTTCAGTTGAATATCCTGAATTCAAAGTCAGCGAATTCAATGTCAAATAATATTCATTGTCATGCCAGTTAGTATTAAGCTGTTTTATAAAGCCTGTTTTATAATATATGTCTAACGGCGTTTTTTTATAATATAGCGTATATCCTGCGCCGGCGCGAAAATTAATTTCTTTATAGGGATATTTATTCAATTCAGGTTCATAATCGCGCAAAACATTCAATGACGAAAAAAATTCTAAACTTTTTCCTGTCTTTTTTTTTATTGTGCTTATTTCTTTATTGTCGCCGCGGTCTGAAAGAACATTCTCAACAAACACATTCTTATTATAATCGGACTGTTTCGCTTTTTTAATTGCAGCGCGCAGATCTTCAGCTTCTTGATATACAGGTTTCAACATTAAAACTTCATTAATACTTTTTTCCGCTTCATCATATCTTCCCTGCCAGAAAAAAACGCGGGCAAGGCAAACATACGCGTCATAATATTCGGGTTTTTTATTGATAATTTCAAAAAAAATATTTTTAGCTTCGTCATATCTGTTGAGCCAGCTTAATATGATTCCGCGATGTAGTTTAAAATCAAAATTTTCCGGTTCATCCTGAAGAAGTTTTTCTATTTCAATCAGCGCTTCATCATGTCTTCCTGTTTCCCTATATTCCAAAAATGTTTTATAATCGGCGGTAACCGGACTGTTATAAATCATAATTGTAAAAAATAAGAAATTTAACATCAGAGGAAATAGCTTCCATGTATTAATAAATAAACAATTAATAATTTTTTGTTTATCTATTTTCGTTGTCTGCCGCATATTTTCACCTTGATTCATAAAAAGGTAACGCTGATTACAAAACTTATAAACCGGAAATTTGAATTATCTTCAAGCCGCCAATTCCAGATGCGACAACAAGATAATCGCGGTAGCGGTAAATTTCATTTGCAGACTGACTCAATCCTAAAACCAGATATCCTTTTTCTTCAATTGCAATAGAATCAGTTGAATTTATTGTTCCATTGGTATTTTTAAAAACCCTGATACCGGCCTCGCCGTTTGCTATAAAAATATAACTGCCGCTTACAGTTACTGAATTCGCGACAACGCTGTCAGCGTTAAGTCCGGCGGAAACAGGATTGGATATAGCAGCTTCAATAGTATTGCTTTCAAGATTGAAAATCTGAACACCGCTGTCATTTGCGGCAATAAACGCAAATTTACCTGAAATAACAATTGATGATTTTTCCTGAGATTTTGTCGAACCGTTAAGCGCGCAGGTATCGATTATTTGATAATTCGCAGAATTAATTTTATACAAAATACCGGAAGTTCCCGCATATACATAAATAAAATTATTATAAAATGCAATATCTCGCGCATCGCGAATAGGAATAAATGCCAAACTGTCGTATGTATCGGAATTAAATACCGTAAGACCTGAATTATCGCCTGAAACAATAAAAATTCTGTTATCAAAAACTTCGGCAGATACCGCAGAATAACCGGGCATTTGTTTAAAAATCTTATTGTCAGAAAAGCTGAACTGCGAACTCAATCCGATAGCTCCCATAAGCGCAGGCTGGCTAAATTGGTTATTTGCGTCAATATCCGTAGCCATTGCGAGAATCACCTCGCGCGAACCATTTGTAGTTATTGCAGAAATATCCGAGTTGTGATAAATAACCTGCGAAATTAAACGAGGGTTCCTGGCATTTGTAAGCTGAATATCCTGGACAGCGCCAATAAAACTGTCGCCGGCCATATTGTAACTTACAAATACATAATTTGAATTCCCAGCAATATTAGTTGCCTGCAATGCGCGGCCGTTATAAACAGGCGCGGCAATATCAGCAACAAGAGTAAGAGTTACGCCGTCTATCCGAGAAGATGCAAATATAGGCGCATATGATTTAGAATACTCAGGCGGCGACGGATTGAGCGATTGCGGAATTGAATTAACCAGTATTTCTTCGTTTCTTAACGTCAGGTATTGATTAAGCGCATATTCATCATTAATAATCTCACTCGAAAGCAGAGCTCCTCTGCGCGAACGATTGCTTAATTTATTGTCATTGCCGCAAGATATTATTGAAATGATTATGCAGATAAAACACAATGAAACTATAATTCCATTATTCTTTATTCGCATAAAACCTCCTGAAAAATTAAATTGAAAGAAAGAAAAATTATAATAATACATTTTTTGAACTGCTTATGTATAAAAATAATATATAAAAAAAATATATATTGTCAAATTATTTCTTGTCGAATATTTTCTCGCTTTCTCAATTGCCAAACAAGGAAAGCAATATAATATATTCTCAAATTATTTCTTGTTAAATCCGCTGCGGGTCATTTCCCCCCATGACTGAACATTGCTGAAATAATCCACAATCCCCTGAAGCCTCCAGACGAGCGTTAATTGTCTGTATCCGAGATTTTCCAAAAAAGAGTAATAAACGATTTTAAGTATATCTCCCAGTTTCGGATATTTTTTAAAAGACAATTCTTCTATAAAAACTGATAGTATCGAAAGAATCACTCCCCAGCCATAAGCAACAATAAAAAACATAATCGCAAAATTAATATTTATATGTCCTGTAATCAATCCGACAACAGCATATATATATCCGGTAAGTTCAACAACAGGTCCCATCATTTCAAAAAAAAGAAAAAAAGGAAAACCGAACATTCCCACAATCTTATATTTAGGATTAAATATCATATTTTTGTATTTGAATAAAGTTTCCATCGTTCCCCGCTGCCAGCGGCCTCGTTGGCGTCCCAGTATCGTAGTAGTATCAGGCGCTTCGGTCCAACACACCGGATCGGGAGTAAAAGCTATTTTATAAGGAATCTTATTTTCAAGGCAATATTTATGTATTTTCACAACCAGTTCCATATCCTCGCCAACAGTATTATGCGCGTACCCTCCGCATTTTAAAACAATATCTTTCCTAAAAACTCCAAAAGCTCCTGAAATAATAAGCAGGCAATTCAATACGTCAAACGCAATTCTTCCGGCTAAAAATGCGCGGAAATATTCAATAACCTGAAACATCGGAAGAGCGCTGTTTGGCAAACGTATATTCGTCACTTCGCCCGCTTTTATATCGCAGCCGTTTGCAATACGCACTATCCCGCCTACTGCCATCATTCTGTCAGGATTCTCAATAAACGGCCGCATACTTCGCAATATCGAATCTTTTTCCAGAATCGAATCAGCGTCAATTGAGCAGAAATGATTATATTTTGAACAGTTTATTCCTGCGTTTAATGCATCGGCTTTTCTTCCATTTTCCTTGTCGATTACAATTAAGTTATTATACATTTTTGAACGGTAAAGATTTTTTATAGGTTTATGTGCAATTTGTAATTTTACCGCCTTGTTGGATATATGCAAATCAAAATTTTCAATTAATACTTCAAGAGTCCTGTCTTTTGATCCGTCATTCACAATAATCAGTTCATATTCCGGATATTGCAGCATTAATAAAGATTTAACGCTTTCAGCTACAGTTAATTCTTCATTATAAGCCGGAGCTATGACTGAAACAGGCGGAATAATTTTGTATTTAAAATAATCTTTAAAATTTACAAGTCTTAAACGGCGGACATACCCTATAACTCCCACCAATGATATTATCATCATTCCTGTATAGGCGGTATTTAAAACAATGAAATAATATAATATGAATATGTTAAAAAATTCAGTCATAACTCTAAAGCCGCTTATTTTTCAAAAACAAATACAATTTATAAGATTAAATAATATAATTTTTTTCATTATCTTAATTCATCAATAACCATTTTAGCCATTTCAACCGCATACTTATCTTTCGAATTATTAATCGTATAATGCAACATATCCCTGCCTTTATCTCCGAGTTTATAAAGACTTGATGCGGCAAAATAACGTATATCCCAATCTTTATCTTCCATCTTATTCTTAATTAAACCTATAATTTTGAAATCGGCAATATACGGAATATTTTTTAATACGGTTTTTAATAGGCATATATCATTTGATTGAAGAAGTTTGGATAACAGCGAATAATCTACGGGATATTCTAAAGATGCGGCAATATCAATAGCCGCGCAGATAATTTTGTTATCGGAATGATTAAGATAAAAATCAATTTTATTAATAAAATTATCGTCTTTTATATGCGAGATTAAATTTAAAAGCAACGCTATATTATCGGATTTTTTTTCATTTTCAAGAATTCGAATAATTGTTTGATATGATTTTTTACCGAACTTAATTATTGATTCTTTTGCTTTTTCCTTCGCTGCGCCGCTTGTGTCAAAAAGCATTTTTGAAATCATATATATGGATTTTTCATTATCAATATAAGAAAGAGCTGTTATTGCGGCAAGCTTTACATCTTCCGAGTTACTCTCCAAAAGTTCTTCGAAAAAACCGTTTTTTATTCCTTCTTCGTATTTCAATCTTCCGAGATGATAAACCGATTTAACTTTTTTCCACCATTTTTTATTTTTTGATTCGGTTATTAAAAAATTATAAACCCCTGCATTTTTGCTTAATTCTATAATTTTATTTTCAAATTCTCCTTTTATCAAATCCAGTATTTTATCTACCGTCATAAGAAATACAGGATAATTTATATCTCCCAATTTTTTGGCGGTCTCGTCAATATCCGAATTTTCATATAAATAATTATTAATGATCTCGCTATATTTTTCTATTAAAATTTTTTTTATTTTTGATTTTTTTTCAGAATTTTTTCTATGAATAACCAGTATTGTAAAAATTAATAAAACTATAGCGACTATTATATAAATTGCGATACTCATAAATTTTATATTGCGTTTTAACAATTCGGCTGCCGCCGGATCTATTATATCATCAACCTGAACTTTTAATAGGAACGGAGCCGGAATTACGGGTATCATCGATAAAAAAAATAAAATTACAACAGAAAAATATTTTTTATTAATAAAAATTATACTTAAAGAAATAAACAAAAATATGGTTTCAATAAAAAAAAAATAATTATAATTATTTTTCCAGCTTATATGAATATAAAAAGATGAAATCAGAATCAATGGAATAGAAATAAAAAATACTGAAACAGGTCTTGATGTTTTATTGTAAAAAATAGGATTGGGTTTAATTTTATATAATTTAATTAAAAAAAACAGTATGACAGCTACAATATAAAAAGGCGCAAATTCATAATATTCATTGTAAATCCATTGTTCGCGCAACCACAAAAATTTTTTTTGAAAAATAAATATGTAAAAAAAAATTAAAAAAAAGAAAACAGGCATTACTTTTGTTTAATTATTTCAATAATCTTGTTTATTAATTTCTTATCTTTCAATAGAATAATATCGCTTGGAATTTGGGCTTTGATCAGTTTTTCGGGTATATCCGACACTATAAAGTAAAAAGGCGTATTTGAATATTTTTCAGTCTGTTTCAATGTTAGGTAAACGGATAAAGCGTTAAATTCGCCAAGATTGTATTCTGAAAAAATATAATCGATTTTTTTATTTGTAAGTTCATACAAAATTTCAATAAACCCGGGCGCGAAATGAAAATCAAATAAGGATTGGTTATTAAAAGATTTTGATAATGTATTGAATATAAAATTGGTTTTTCCGCAAACAAGTATATTTTTTTTTATGATAATTTTCTCAGAATAAATTTCATTGCCGTTATTAAAAATATTTTCCGTTTGATTAATTAGGTTTACAAGTTTTTTTTTGTATTCAGATGAAACATTGAATTCGGAATTTTTTAAAAAATAGTCTTTAATTACTTCTGTCAGCAAATCATTGAATAGAATACACCTATCGAAACCACAATCTTTTTTACATAATTTTATATTAAAATTGTCAAGGATATAATCGAGTATTTCTTCCATGCAAAAAGAAACCTCGCTGATAAATTTAAATCCATATGAGTAACCTGTGCCTTTTATGCTATGCGCAATTCTGTTGCAGTCATAAATAACATCTTTATGTTCGGAAATGTCAGTTTGTTCGGAAAGAAAAAAAAGCTGTTTATCAAGTTTTGCATTTTTTTCTAAGATATCGGATAAATAATTTTTTCTGACAGAATTGAAATATTCATAATCTTCGTCTGTAAAGCTAACTTCATATTTTTGTTTTAAAAATTTTTCATTAAGCATAAACATATAATTATTCAAACTGCAATTTATAAATATTTTTTTATGCGCGCATAAAACTCGGAAGGACTGAACGGCTTGGTTATGTATTCTGTCGCCCCTGAATCATAACCTTTAATAACGTCATTTTCATTGCTTTTTGCCGAAAGCATGATTATTGGAGTTTTCTTGTATTTATCAATTTTTCTTATTTTTTTTAACGCATAAATCCCGTCAAAAACAGGCATCATAATATCAAGTATTATAACATCGTATATTTTTGAACCATCTGCTATTTTCTGTAGAGCTTCCTCGCCGTTTTGCGAGTAATCAAGAGAATGACCTTCTTTCGAAAGTTTAAATCTTATAAGTTGTTCCACCTGTTTTTCATCGTCAGCGAGTAAAAACTGAGCCATTTTTTTTTATTCCTTTTAATAATAAAAGATAAAATTATGTTAATTTAAAAACAAAAATAATTAGTATCTTATCAATAAATTTCTTGCATTTACGGCAAGAATTAATTTTAAAGCGCTTTAACCCAAATGCATTATTTGGGTTCGAAACCTATATAAATTACAGTGTCTTAGCGTTTTTTTAAATCTTCAACTTTTAAAAAGTCAAGGAAATCGTGAAAAGATTTTCGAATATTTATTAAGCCTAATTTCCTGAAAAAAATTAAGAACAAATTATACGGTTATCCATTTCCGATGAAATTCGGCTTAGGAAAATCAAATCACATAAAGCGAGATTATACATCAAAATCTGATAATCTGTCAATCCGTTTATTTTTGTTTTTTATCTTATTGCCGTCAATAGGCAAAAAAAACAAAAATAATTGGCGAATCTAAAAATAGGGTATTGGAAAATTTTTAAAATGAGCAGTCCGAAAACGAACCGAAAAAATGATTATGCAGATGAAAAAAGAGCATTATTTCCGTTATTTATATTGTATTAAAAATTTTTTTCAAAAGGTCATTATAATAATAATTAAACCCGGATAGCGCATTAAACGTTAAGTGAAGTAGCGATTCCAAATGGAATCGCTTTTTTTCTAAAACATAGATGTATTATTGCGATTTAGATATAAAATCGCAATTTATGTTAAAACTTCTAAAAATCCTTATACAGTTTTCGGGTTTATACCGCCTTCAACAACGCCGCTTCCCGGCGGTAAATTTTTTTGAATATATAAGGGATAATAACCGGTTCTCGTTTTTTTTAAAATAATCTATTTCACTTTCCCGCGATTCTTTTTGACTTCGTTTAATTTGAAATTTATAAAGTTCTAAAGAAGTTATAAAATTTTTAAATCCCTTTTCTTTTAATGTTTAATATTGTAATGCAGAGAAATTCGTCGCATTTTGCGGGGGAGATTCGTTAGATTCGTCTGATTCGCGGTTAATTTTACCGCGAATAAACCGAATAGGCCAGAAGGGCGGCGGTTTCGGAATCATTTTCAAATGCCCAAAAAAGAGCGGCGCAATTTATGATTTGCCGGAAAAATCAGGAATCGCGTCAATCAGATACAAACCGGCGGGCGAAATTGTTTTTCCCGCAATCCGTCTTTCCTTAGATTCTAAAATTTCCTTAATGATTTCCGGATTTTTTTTTCCGTATCCTATGTCTATCAAAGTTCCGGTTATAATTCTTACCATATTTTTTAAAAATGCGTTGGCTTCAATATGAATTATAACTTCGGGGCAATCTTGATTTCTGGAATATTGCTCAAAGCAGGACTGCGAAGCGCAGAACTGAGATGGGCGCGGCGCGAGGTAACGGACAAAGACGGATTCCGACACGCTCGAATTATATACGGTTCTCGTTTGAGTTTTTGATTTGCAGTCCGAAGCTTTAAAACCAGAAAAATCATAAGTTCCAATCAAATATTTTGCCGCTTGATTCATTTTATCCGCGTCCAATTTTTTTTTTAGAAACAACCTGTAATTTCTAAAAAAAGGAGAAACTTCGCCGATAACTATCCTGTATTCGTAAATCCTGCGCATAAAATTTCTTCTTGAATTGAAATCTTCGTCTACTTTTTTTGCGGATAAAATTCTTATTGAATGCGGCAAATAATTATTTAAAACATAAACAAGTTTATCGACCGGAATTTTATTTTCAAGCGGTTTAAAATTGAAATAATTTTTTAGAGCATGCACGCCGGAATCGGTTCTGCCCGCTCCTGTTATTTTTATTTTTATTCCGTATAATTTCGTTAGAACTTCTTCAATAACGGATTGAACCGTAATTTTTTCGGGTTGAATCTGCCACCCGGAAAATTCCGAACCGTCATAAGCTACGCCGCATAAAATATTCAAAATAACACCATCCGGCAATAAGAAATATTATAACAAATAATTGAAAAGCGTTTAACTCCGGTAATTTTTCCGGAACGGAAACATTTTCTTTCGCTCGCATTATATCATTAATTTCATTTTCAATATCTGTCAAATATACGGCAACGCTTTCAATAAAATTATTATTGAATCTGAATTTAACTTTATTTTGAAATAATATGTCGTTGACCGCGCAATAAGAAGCGTTTAAAATTTCTGCGGCTGTTTTTTTTTTTTTAGAGCTTACCGGAATATGATACAACAATCCGGAAAAAATAAAATATAATTCGTCCTGTTTTATCGAATTCATTGCCAAATGCTGAACAACAACAATAGTAAAAAGTTTGACTCCGGGATAATACCAGATGTTTTTTTTTTCAAAAAAATATCCGAACGCCAGAACAATAAAAACTGACGACAATAACATCGTCATTTTTTTGTTTATACGAAAATACGATTGTTTCGAAAGAATTAAAATCAAAACGAATATCAGCGCGGAGCTTAAAGAAAAATAAAATGAATCGAATGATATTATAACGAGAAGCGCGATTAAATTCGAGATTATAAAAATAAAATAAGGGTTCATATTTAGTCTATGCTCTCTATTGAATAGGGATTGGAATTAATTATTTTTCTGAATAAACAATAATAAATGATTGCCGGAATCAACGACGCTAAAAAAATTAAGAACTGGTTATTATTGAATCCTGAAAAAAAATATAGAGAAATAAACAAAATAATAAGCGGAATAACAAAAACCATTAAAGACGCGATTATAATTTTTTTCGAATCAAGAATTAAATTCACTGTTTGTCCCGGTTGCCATTGGTTTTCTAAATCCTGCAGTAAAGGATATTTTATTACCGAACAAGAATATTTTTTTCCGAAAACCGAGCATCCGCCGCAACCGGCGCAACTCTCTTTAGCTGCGCCGTCGTCTTCGGCTTTATCTAAATACAAACAACTGTTTTCGATTTTCACAATTTTATATTTCATTGCTTGTTAATGTTTTATCAAAAATATTTTTTTAGCTAAAAAAAATTATAATATAAATTTCTTTTTCTGTTTATCCGGCTTATGATTCTATAATCTTTAACGCGAATTTTTTTGAAATCGAAGGTTTCGGAGTTTTAAACGGAAACCATTCCGAAACGGCATCGTTTAATCCAATTCCGTTCATAAAATTAAATATTGCCTTATGCAGATATTCGCCGTATTTATCGAATATTTTTTCATTCGGGTCTTCGTATAAAACGTCGTTGTTAGCAAAATCAGTTTTTTCAGAAATAACCCTTAGTCCGTATTTTTCCGGAGTCCGGTAAAATTCGCTATGATATGTTAAAGCAAATCTGTGCAAATACGCCGACCGTATCAACCCGGCGGAAAATAATTGTCTGATAATTTCAATAAAATCAATCAAATCTGATTCAGTTTGAGTTGGAACGCCATACATCAAATAAGTATGCACAAGAATGCCGGACTTCGCAAAATTGAATATGGTTTTTATTGCCGATTCAATAGTAAATCCTTTATTTAAAATATCAAGGGTTTTATTTGTAACCGATTCCAGACCCCCTGTTACGCAAACGCATCCCGATTTAAAAAGGAGCTTGGTTAAATTATTGTCGAATGATTTATCAAACCTTACGTTTGTAAAATATGATATATAAATTTTTTCAGACAATAATTTATCCGCAAGTTTCCGAAGGATTTTCGGCGAAGCGGCTTCGTCCGTAAAATGAAAAAGATTCGAATTTGAAAATTCGACTAATTTTTTTATATTAAGAATTATATGTTCGATTTTATAATCAAAACTGTCGTTTATATAATCTAATCCGGCGTCGCAAAATCTGCATTTTTTCCAGTAGCATCCGTTTGACAATAATAATTTGTTCCAATAAAACGCCGTCCAAAAATATACTGGAGGCGCGGGGTTGTCAATTGTGGAAAAATACAGGGAATTATCAAGACCATGGGTATCTATTGAATAAAATTTTTTATTAACGAAGGATTTGGAAGAAGCGCGGATAAAGATTTTATCTTTTTTCAGATAATAGGTTTTTCTTATATTCCCGATGTTTTTGTTTTCAAAAATAAAAGCGATAATATCTTTTAACGATTCGCCTGAAGCGTCAATAGAAATAAAATCCGCGCATTTAAATATTCTCGAATCGTTTATATCGGTCAATTCGGTATTGCAAAATCCGCCGCCAAAAACAACGGAAATATTTTTATAATTATTTTTTATATGCGCTCCGCATTTAAGAGAGGAAAAAAAACACCCTGGAAACGGAATCGTGAAACAAACGCAGCGCGGTTTAAATTTCGCGATATAACCGTCTAAAGCGTCAATCGTCAGCCGTTCAATTAACGAAGGGTTTCCTTCTAATTTTTGAAATATCAAATCCGCTTCCGGAAATACGGAAATCTTTTCAGCGTATTTGTTGAATTCAAAATTCGAGTCGATTGTTTTATTTATAAAATAAGTTATATCCAATAAAAATTTCGACGCCTTATAAATACCGCGCTCAAACGAACCATACCATATATCGGTTTTCAAAACAGGATGTTCAATAGAAGAAAAATCGGATAAAGGCAGAAAATCCGATTCTGCGATTTTGAAAGCAAATGAATGATTTTTCCCTTTTAAAAAATCGATAACAGGGTCTATCAATTCAACATATTTGCCGGAATTTTCATATATCTGCTTCAATCTTAAATCGTCGCAAAAAAAATTTTTATATGGAATATTGAAAATTTTTGTTAAAGTTTTTACGGTAAAGATTTTATTGAGAATTTCTACGGATAAATCTTTTTGAATTAAAGAAAGCCGGTTATTGAATTTTCTTAAAAGGCCTGCCAAAAAAGAAAACGCCGGATAGGGGCAGTTGGGAGTAATAAAAGGCGGCGTTATCAATAAGATTGATTTCATAAAAAAATAATGACCGTAACGAAAATATTTTGAACAAATCATTACGGTCAATAACATTTATTTATCGGAAAACATATCGAAGTTTAATTACTTTTGGTAAAGTTAAAAAACAACGATAGTTTTCCGCTAATTGCAAATTAATAATGTTTAAACATTATTATTTTAGCATTAGTTGCCAGCCGGAGCGGCAGGCGCAGCTTCAGCAGCCGGAGCGGCAGGAGCGGGCGCAGCTTCAGTAGCCGGAGCTTCTGCGGCAGGCGCAGGCGTTTCAGCCGGAGCGGCTTCTGTAGCAGCCGGAGCTTCTGCGGCAGGTTGTTCTTCTTGTTTTGAACATCCAACCAATGCAAAGCTGAGCGCTAAAATTGCAATTAAACATAAAGCAATTATTTTTTTCAACATTTTATTTCCCTCCTCTTTTTAGGAATAAAAATAATTCTGTGAAGTAATTTTATATTTAAAAATTATTTTGTCAACAACTATTTTTTTTTAAAATAATTTATTCCTCATTTCCTTCCCACGATTCTTTTTGACTGCGTTTAATGAGATTTTGAAAAATTGTTTATAGGAAGTATTTTATAATGTTTTCATAATTTTTCAAAATCCTAACGCAGTTTTCGGGGTTAATGATTTTTTATAATTTCATTTTAATTTTTGATGGGGATTTTTGCCTTTTTTATGAATTTTAGGAGTTGTTATTTTTTATAAAATTTCTATTTTTTTAAAATTTTTTTATTGTTTCCGACTTTTTTTGTCGGTTTTTTCTTATCCAAAGCATTATTTTTATCGGGTTTATATTTTACTCGTCGGATTTGTTATCAATGTCGGTTGAAAAATTTAACTTGACTTTTCGCGAGTTTACTCTTACAATTTTTCAAAATAAAAATATGCGAAGCTTTTTTTGGCGGGAAAAAGAAGATTTATAATAATTGATTTTTATTAAAACTTAGCGTTTTGTGACTTTGTTGCGAAAAATATTCTTGCTCAGAAAGCAAGAATATAACTTGTAAGACACAAAACTGAGTTTCGCAATGAAAAAAAATTTTTAACAGGTTCGTTAATTCTTTTTCTGAAATTCGGATTTGGATTAAAACTTTTACAAAAATTCAAGGAAACAAACTATGATAATCAACGCGAAAAATTTGTATTATAAAGAATTAAATCAATTAATCAGAAACAAGATTTTAGAAGGAGAGACTCATTTTAAATTAATAAACGTTTTAGGTCAGCGGTATATCGGAGACGGCGTTGGCGCCGGAATAAAAATAGAAATCGAGGGAGTGGCTGGAAACGATTTGGGAGCTTTTATGAACGGAGGGGAAATCATATCGCGCGGAAACGCTCAAGACGGAATAGCAAACACAATGAATTCAGGACGTATCATAGTCGACGGTCAAGCCGGCGACACTTTATGTTACGGAATGCGCGGCGGACAAGTTTTTATTAAAGACGACGTCGGTTACCGCGTAGGAATCCATATGAAAGAGTATAAGGGTCAGATTCCGGTTCTTGTTATCGGCGGAAAGGGCGGCAATTTTCTTGGAGAATATATGGCTGGAGGAATATTAATATTGCTGGGATTAACAATGAAATCCGAAAAAGAGAATATAGCGGGCGATTATTTTGGAACCGGAATGCACGGCGGAGCGATATACACAAGATACGAAGCGCCCGAAAAATATTTAGGCAAAGAAGTAAAAAAATTTGAAGTTGATGAAACCGACGTAAAAATTCTGCAAAGATACGCCGCGGAATTTTGTTCTATTTTCAAAATTGATATTAAAATGTTTGATTTTAAAAAATTTTTCAAATATATTCCGATAAGCAAAAGACCTTACGGCAGATTATACGTTAACGCTTGAATCCAAATGCGTTTGGGTTTGAACCCGGATAATACAATAAAAGAAGCGAAGTTTTTCAAAACATATATGTATGTTAGGAAAAACTTCTAAAAAACCCAAAAACTGCAACGTGAAAATTTGCGCATTTGAAAAAGCGTTTAACAATATTATTTTTCCTTACTTTTAGAGCTTTTTCAAAATCCAAACGCAGTTTTTGGATTAAAAGATTATAAAAAATGATATAAACCAATGAGAATGTTTGACGACCGATTTTTAAATATAAAAAATTCCAATGAAATAACCGTAAAGTGTCCGGCAAAACTCAATCTTGTTTTACAAATAACAGGGAAACGCAGGGACGGCTATCACTTGTTGAACACTTTGATGCAATCCATTGATTTATACGATTATGTTACCGTAAAAAAATTAAAGACCGAAAACAGCAAAATAACCATACTCTCAAATTATTCGAAAGAGATTAAAAATAATATCACGGAAAAATTTTCAGCTCCGGCCGATCCTAAAAAAAATATATGCGGGAAAATCGCGAGAAAATTACTTGATAAATTCAAAATAAAAACCGACGTGAAAATTACCGTTAAAAAAAATATTCCAATAGGAGCCGGACTTGGAGGGGGAAGTTCCGACGGGGCGGGAACCGCTAAGGCAATCAACGAATTATTTAATTTGAAATTATCCGAAAATGAGATTATCGACGTCGTTAAAGACATAGGAGCGGATATTCCGTTTAATATAACTCCCGGAACCGCGGCGGCTGCGGGCATAGGAGAAAAATTAACGCGTCTGGAATCCGGATTATTTCGGCGTTTTCGATTCATAATAATATATCCCGGAATACATTCTTCAACCGTAAGCGTTTATAAAAATTATAAATTAAACTTGACAAAAAAGCGCGATTATGTTAAAATGCTTTTAAAATGCGTTCAAAAAGGAGTTATTTTAAACGAAATTGAGAAATACCTGATAAACGATCTTGAAAAACCGGCTTTCCGGTTATATAAAAAATTAGAAAAGGTCAAAACTTGCATAAAAAATATATGTGAAAAAAACGTATTTATGTCCGGCAGCGGTTCAACATTATTTTTAATGTTTGACGAACATACGAACATGGAAAATTGTTATAGGTTATTAAAATCAAGGTTCCAAAAATGCTTAATTAAAAAAAGCGTTTCCCTATAAAAATTTTTTAAGGAGTTCAAATTATGGTAATTACCGAGATCCGCATAAAACCAATAGACTCGCAAAACGGCAAATTTAAAGCTTGGGCTTCGATAGTATTGGACGGACAGTTTGTTATTCATAATTTAAAAGTTATTGACGGTTCCAAAGGATTGTTCGTTGCTATGCCGAACCGAAGATTGATGAACGGACAATATAAAGACATTGCGCATCCGTTAAATAACGAAACAAGAAAATATATTGAATCAACCGTATTAGCCGAGTTTAAAAAAACTATAGAACAGGTTAATAGGCAAAATAGCAATTAACGACGGAAAATTTTAATTGGGATGTCGCCAAGCGGTAAGGCACCGGGTTTTGGTCCCGGTATTCGCAGGTTCGAATCCTGCCATCCCATCCAAATAATAATTTTTATTTGAGCGATGTTTCTTAAAAAAATCTTGAATCGCAGGGATTTTATACCAAATTGCCGTCAAAAATTCAAAATACGAAACTTGGTTTAAATACTAATTCGCTATTGCTATGAAATAAATCTTGGATTTTTGAAAGCGAATTAGTATTAATAAAAGAAACTCCGCTCTTTTTTTTTTGCTGACGATAAAACTATGACTAAACTTGGAATAATAATATTAGCCGCCGGATTAGGCAAACGAATGAAATCCCCGCTTCCAAAAGTCGCCCACAAACTTTGCGGCAAACCATTAATAAAATATTCGATAGAAACGGCGGCTTCTTTAAATCCGGAGATATGCTCGGTTGTTCTCGGATATAAGAATGAAATATTGAAACCTATAATACCCGAAGGGGTGAAAATTGCGATTCAGGAAGAACAACTTGGAACCGGTCATGCCGTAATGCAGGCGGCGGGAGATTTTTCAGGATTCGATGGGAAAATACTCGTATTATGCGGAGACGTTCCAATGCTAAAGAGCTCGACTCTCAAGAAGCTTCTTTCATATTACGACAATCAATCCGCGGAAGCTGTAGTATTGACGACAGAAATAGAAAATCCGGCCGGTTACGGAAGAATAGTAAGAAAGGAAGATAATTCGGTCGCCGGAATAGTCGAAGAAAAAGACGCCGACAAAGAGACAAAACTTATAAAAGAAATAAATTCGGGAATATATTGTTTTGATTCAAAATTATTGTTCAAGTATCTTCCGCAGATTAAGAATTCAAACTCCCAATCCGAATATTATTTAACCGACATAATATCCTTAATGGTAGAAAAAAAACATAAGGTATGCGCGTTAAAAATAAAAGATAATATTGAAGTGGAAGGCATAAACGACAGACTGCAATTATCGCGGCTCGAAAAAGAAACGTATCGTATAAACGCGAGAACGCATCTCGAAAAAGGCGTTGTAATATCGGATATAGAAAACACATACATTGATTGCGACGCTAAAATCGGAGCGGAGACGGTAATAAATCCGGGAAGCAGAATTCATTACGCGGCAATTGGAAGAAATTGCATAGTGAACGGAACCGAGATTGAAAATTGCGAAATAAAAGACAATGTAGTTATCGGCCGCTCCAGAATAAACGGCTGCATAATATTATCAAATGTAGAGATAGGAAATTTTAACGATATATCGTTTTCAGAAATAAAACAGAATTCAAAAATTGGGAGTTCTAATGTTTTAAGCAATTCAAAATTCGGTCAAAATACTACTATTCAGAATAATTGTTCGCTTGAAGATATCGAATCAGGCAAAGATTGTATATATTCCAATAATTCCGCTATGTGTTCATTCGACGGATTAAACCGCCATAAATCAGCGATAGGCGACGAAGTATTTATAGGCGCCGGATGCGTCATAGCGTCGCCCGTTAAAATAGGCGATTCAAGTTATATAACTTCAAGCTCCGCAATAATTAACGACGTTTCTGAAAATTGTCTTGTTATGAGCCGTCCCGAAACAATAGTGAAGCAGGGATATTTTGAAAAACTCAAAAAAAAACTGGAACCTTCAGAGGTGAAATAAAATGAGTATCAGCGTAATAAAAAGGAATCCTAAAATCGTTTTATTTAAAGGATCGGCGCATCCCGAATTAGCGGATGAAATCGCAAAAAATTTAAAAATAAAACCTATTCCGAACGACATAAAACATTTTGCCGACGGAGAGACCTACGTTCAATTTCAAGATACTTTCAGGGGAGATAACGTTTTCATAATACAGCCGACGTGCAAACCAGTGAATGATAATCTGATGGAATTGCTTCTTGCTATAGACGCGGCGCGAAGAGCTTCCGCCGGAACAATAACCGCGGTAATACCGTATTTCGGATATGCAAGACAGGATAGAAAAGATAAGCCGCGGGTGCCGATAAGCGCAAAACTTGTCGCTAATCTTATAACCGAAGCCGGAGCGGACAGAATAATTACAATCGATTTGCACATAGCTCAGCTTCAAGGATTTTTTGACATACCGCTTGATCACATTTCGGCAAAATATATAATAGCCGATTATTTTTTAAAAAAATATTCTAAAGAAATAAAAGAACATAAACTGTTAGTAGTGTCGCCGGACGCCGGCGGCGTGGAACGCGCAAGAGATTTCGCTAAACAACTGAAAGTGTCTATCGCCATTATAGACAAACGCAGACCTGAAGCCAACAAAGCCGAGATAATGAATATAATCGGAGACGTCGCGGGTAAAATCGCAGTATTGTTCGACGATATGATTGATACGGGCGGAACAATGCGCGCGGCTTCCGACGCTTTGCTAAAAAAAGGAGCTGTAAAAGTAGTCGCTGCTTGCTCGCATCCTGTTTTTTCCGGTCAGGCTATAACAAATTTAATAAATTCATCGTTGAAAGAAATCGTATCTACCAACACGATACCTTTAACGGACGAATGTAAGAAAAATAAAAAATTCGTTCAATTATCAATCGCGCCATTAATAGCCGGCGCAATTAAATGCGTTCAGAACGGAGCTTCGATGAAAATACTGTTTAATAAAAATTTTAAAATTTAGCTTTACTTTTTTTTTATAATTTAGTAAAATATATGTTTTAAATTTTAAAAACAGTAAATTTAAGATAGATTTTCGGAGGAATATTGATATGAAACAATTGAGTCTGACGGCGGCAAAACGCGAAGTTGTAAAAAAAAACGCGTCTTATAAAATGAAAACAGAGGGAAGAATAGCCGCGGTTTTATACGGACCCGGCAAGGAAAATATGAATATTAGCGTTTCCGGTCGCGGCGTTCTATCCATAATTAATAATCCGTCTATGTCGAACGCGATTATTGATTTGGCGGTAGAAGGAGAACCTGCGCCCCGCAAGGTTATTTTAAAAGATTATCAAACCGATCCGGTTAAAAACAAACTTTTACATATAGATTTTTATGAAATCTCTATGGATAGACCTATGACGGTTACAGTGGCGTTACAGCTTGCCGGCAAACCGGTAGGAGTAGCTGAAGGCGGAGTTCTTGAACAGCAATTGCGCGAGGTGCAGATAAAATGTTTGCCTGATAGAATACCGGAATTTATTGAAGTAGATGTAAGCGCATTAAATATCGGAGACAATCTTGCTCTTGAAAACGTAAAAGTTCCCGAAGGCATCAAAATTTTAACCGATAAGAAAAGAACCGTAGCCGTTATAACTATAGTTAAAGAAGAAGTCGTGGAAACTGTTGCGGCGGTTGAAGGCGAAGCTGTGGCGGCAGAAGGCGAAGCGGCTGCTCCGGCGGCAGAAGGCGCGGCTGCTGATAAATCGGCAGAAGATAAAAAAGCGACTGCTCCTAAACAGGAAAAAGCAAAAAAATAAAGAAATCCGTTTATTTGTTTTACTATTAAAAAACCCGGCCGGATATATGCTTAAAACTCTAATATGTTTTAAGTCCGAATATATTTGTCGGGTTTTTTTTATATTTAAAATCATTTAATCTAAAACTTCAATTGGACTTTGAAAAAGCGCTGATAGTAAGGAAAAATAATTTTGTTGATTATCTATTAAATATTTGTAAACTAATCATTCAAAGCACAAAGCAGAATACTACATCTATGTTTTGAAAAACCGAGCTTTACGTCTAATGCGTTATTCGGGGTTAACGGTCAAACCGTTCTGATTTATTATGACTGATACGGAAAAAAAAATTTTGATAATTAGACTCGGAGCGCTCGGCGATATAATTAGAACTATGCCCTCAGTAAAATATTTATACGAAAATTTTTCAAAATCAAGTAAATACGGCTCAAATTGTAAAATATACTGGCTGTCTGAAACTCAAAACTCCGGTATTCTTGAAAACGTCTCATATATAGATAAAATAATAAAGCTGCCGAGAAAAGAATGGCAAAAAAATATTTTAGGGAAAAATTGTTTAAAAGTTATTTCGGAGTTTATAAATTTTATAAAAGAGTTACGGAAAGAAAATTTTGATTATGTTCTTGATTTTCACGGCATTTTTAAAAGCGGATTACTGTCTTATCTTACAAAATGCGAATCGCGCATAGGTTTTTCAAAAAAATTCAGCAAAGAATTCAACAGTTTTTTTAATAATATTCATATAAACGCTAAACGCGGAAAACCGACAAGAATAGAAAAAAATTTTTCGCTGTTATCTTATTTTTTCAAGGAAACTCCGCAAATAAAAGAGATTCCCGATATATTTGAAATAAAAGAAAACGATAAAACCACAATTGATGATTTTCTGAAAAAATTAAAATTTTCAAAATCCATCATAATCAATCCAAGCGTCAGTAAATTGGGCAGATATAAGGAATGGAAGGAAGATTATTATTCTGAATTATGCGGATTATTGTTAAATTATTATAAAGACGAAAATTTGATTTTTACAGGAGGTTTCGGAGAATTTGAAAAAATAGAGCGTATAATATCAGGGATAAAAAATATTTCGAACGACTATAAATCTCGGATTTTTAAAGCTCCGGAGTTTAGAGGAAAAGAATCGGCGTATTTAATATCTAAAGCGAATCTGTTTATTACGGGAGATACTGCGCCGATGCATATCGCTTCGTTTTTAAACGTTCCTTTAATAGCTTTATTCGGACCATCGGACGTTGAAATAAATAAACCTTTCGGTTCAAACAATTTATTACTTTATAAACCGGTCGGATGCAATCCGTGCCGTAAAAGAAAATGTAAAAAATTAATCTGCCAGACCGCTTTGAAACCGGATTATGTTTTTGAAAAAATTATTTCTTTTTATCAAAAGTAAAAACATCAAAAAAATAAATATTGACCCAAGCATTCTCAAACGTTCCTTTAGAGACTGAACGCGCTTCCGAAAAGTTCCACTTGTTAATCCGGATAATGATGAAATATCATTGTTTTTTATTATACATGGCGCCTTTTATTTTTTTTTTCTATAAAAGGGGATTGTTGAATTTGTAGCAGCCGTCGTTTACGGTTATGTAAAATTCGCCCCTTGTCAGGGTCGTTTGTTTTTGTTATATTTGCAAAATGCAATTGCAAATTGCAATAAAATATTGATTTTGCAATACTTTTTCGCCCGAAAATTTTATATTATTTTAACTAACCGCTTAATAAATAAACAAGTTAACTAATAATAAAGTAAATCGAATAGAATTTGCCATATATTTTAATAATGGAAAATTTATCGAATGAACTCATAGGAACGAGCGCGGTTATTACAGAACTAAGGCAGGCGCTTAAAGATATTGCGGCGTCTGATGCAAATATAATGATTACAGGCGAGAGCGGCTCAGGCAAAGAATTTGTCATAAACGAGTTAATGAAATTAATAAATAAAGATTATATTTTCCAAAAAATAAATTGTTCGCATTTGAAAAATGATAAAAATTTGTTTCAAAAAATGATTGATGAAAATGCCGGAGCGCTAAATAATTCGACAGACGCGGCAGAACCCGTAAAAAAAAACAAAATATTGTATTTAAAGAAAATTTGCGATTTGGATATGGAACTTCAGAAAGAGTTGATAGTTATAATGGATAATTTTAAAAAATCTGCTGAAAACAAATCAAACTGCAGTCATTCAATAAAAAATTTACGGATAATTTCGTCAAGCGCAAAAAATATTGATTATCTAACTGAGACCGGAAAATTCCGCTCTGATTTGTTTTATCGTCTCGGTATGATAAAAATCGAATTGCCGCCGTTGCGCGAACGGCGCGAGGACATACCGGTATTGATTGAATATTTTATTGATAAATTCAATAAAAAACACAATAAAATAGTTCAAAAAATTGACGATTCGGCATTGCCGGTTTTAATGAATTACAATTATCCTGGCAATATTTTAGAGCTTGAAAATATCATTGAATATGCGGTTATTATCAGCAATTCAAATGAAATAAAAGAAATTAAATTAAAAAATATTTGATAGAGGAGATGGTATGATAAATAAAATATAGCGCGGGTTAACTTCGCGAAGTAAAATAAAACAACGCGGAGTAGAAGGCAGCAGATTGGATTATTTTTTGTGGGTCAAGAACCCGGGAAAGGAGA
>Ga0116156_10001105_pt1 | contig 27252 bp, 17 predicted proteins | sample AD_UKC045_MetaG_FD_89891 | JGI IMG/M metagenome (GOLD analysis project Ga0116156, IMG submission 89891) | Active sludge microbial communities of municipal wastewater-treating anaerobic digesters from USA - AD_UKC045_MetaG | ecosystem: Engineered > Bioreactor > Anaerobic > Digestate | place: USA... | reverse complement strand
CAACCGCGATGACATACTCTTGGAAGAACTTCATAAAGCCGCTGAGGCCAAGTTTCCTTTTTTCAATATCAATCTATTCACCGCCGCGCAGACTTCCGATGCCCAGGCCGCTGAAATCCTGGATCGCTTCTGCGGCGCACACCCGGAGGGATATTTCCTGGTGCGCACCTGGCTTGGGGCAGCACGGGAATGGATCCAAGAGCATCCGGAGGAATGTATCACCAAGGCCAATGGAGATCGGATGCCTTACGCATCGCCTTCCAGCGCGCTCTGGCGGCAGACCATGGGCGACCTGCTGCGGCAACGCATCGGGCAGATCATAAACGGCCCCCATGGCCATCGCTTTATCGGCGTGTGCCTCTGTTACTTGCAGACCGGCGAATGGTTCTACAACGACACCAACGATTTCATGGACTATTCCCCCGCTAACCTGGCCGCATTCCGGGAATGGCTCCACAAAGACTATAAAAAAGTCCAGCGGCTGCAAGAGGCTTGGCTGGACCCACAAGTTACCTTTGAAAACGCCGCCTTCCCCATGCCCGAAGAACGGGATGCCGCGGTCTGGGGCCCCTTCCGCAGTCCCCTGCGGCATCGCCGCGCCATGGACATGCAGCGTTTCCAGCAGGAACTTATCGCGGACACTATCGCCTGCTTCGCACACATCGTGAAAGAAAGTACCCAGGGCCGTTCCCTGGCAGGCGCGTTCTATGGCTACACTATGGAATTGAACAACAATGGCCCGCGCGCCTTGGCCCATTCCGGGCATTTGGCCTTGCAACGCCTGATGGAGAATCCGGACCTGGACCTCTTCTTCGCGCCCTATTCCTATTTCGAACGGAGTCTCGGACAGCCGGGTCATTTTCACAGCCCCATCGATTCCATGGCCCTGCATGGAAAACTGGCGATCATGGAAGAAGATACCTATACCCACTTGAGCATGGACAAATCGCCCGAGGGAATCATCGCTCCCGGATGGCCGGAACGAACCAAAACCTCCGAAGAAACGTTGTCAATAACCCAACGCAATATCGGCAATTTCCTTACCCATCGCTGTGGGATGTGGTTTTTCGATCTGCTGGCGGATGGACGCTGGAACGACCCGATGTTTTGGGCTTCCACACCGTTGTTGCGCCGGATGGCCGCCGAACTGCGCGGCGAGGGGCCTTTTGCCCCGGAAGTCGCCTGTATCATGGATGAACAGGCCGTTCATTACCTCCGAGCCTCCACCCATCCGCAATTACTTCACTCCTTCTCGTATTGGCGCTCTGAATTGGACCGAATCGGCACCCCCGTCGGCTATTATCTTCAGAGCGACCTCAAGAGACTTCCCCCCTCTGTTAAAGTGTTAATAATGGCCAATGCCTATTCGGTATCTCAGAAGCTTAGGAAGTGCATCAACCGGTTCTATGAACGGGGGGGTACGGTGATTTGGACCTATGCCCCCGGCATCACGGGCCCGGACGGGCCTAACCCCATGCGAATACAAGATCTTACGGGATTCCCGGCAGAACCCCGCTCGGATAAAATCCCCATCCGTATCCGGGAGGAATTTACCGGAGAAGTTCGGGAAATTGACTCCACCCCCTGGGATCTCCGCTTTGTCATTCCAGGCGAACAAAGCGATGTCATTGCCCGGTATGCACTTACGAACGAAATCGCCGCCGCCGCCCGCCCTGCTGGAAATGGGGTGTGTATCTACACCACCGTGCCGCGTCTCTCTGCGGCGACCTTGCGGGAGATCTGCCGCCGCGCAGGGGTGCATCTTTATCGCGACAGCCCCGGTATGGCGGGCGTGGCAGGGCAATATCTCATCGTTCATACCGGCCAGGAAGGCGAACACACCTTTTCCTGGCCAACACCCGCTATTGGCGTGATCCGGGCCGCCCCCGGGCGCCAGAAAGAACTGCGCTTGGGGGGGGATGGGAGCCTCGGAGACCTTTTACCGGCAAAAAGTACCGCCATCTACCGTTTTGAAGCCCCCTGAAGCTTTCCTTCATAAAGTATTGAAGAAAAAGTGAATAAGAGGCTCCAAGAGGCGTCTATTTCCATGGAAAGTTAAATCCGAGAAATGGCCATTGTGAAAAAATTCCGCTGGAAGCGTGCTTGCGGTATGATAGGGTTCCTATGAGTGAGCACCTGACAGACAACAGCATGCCTTCAGGAACAGCGGCGGATGCCGCACTGGTGGATCGTGCACAAACGGGTGATACCGGGGCCTTTGAGGAACTGGTTCGCCGGTACCGGAACGATGTCTTCGCCCTGAGCTACCACTTTCTGCGGAATCGCGAAGAAGCCTGGGATACGTCACAGGAAGTCTTTATTAAAGCCTATCATTCCCTGCGGAACTTCCGTGGAGACTCCAGCTTTAAAACGTGGTTGCTGCGGATCACGGCCAACCACTGCAAGGACCATTTCAAAAAGCGAAAGTTGGATACAGTGCCACTGGACGAACGTCTGGATGCGGATGCGCCCGGCTTCCCGCCCAACCCGCGCGAAGCAATGGAATCCGCGGAATTGGGCGCGGCCATTGAAAAGGCCATTGCGTTCCTGCCGGCGAAACACCGGACAGCGTTCGTCTTGAGGGAATTTGAAGGAATGTCATACCAAGAGATGGCCGAGGTGATGCAGTGCAATGTGGGCACGGTGATGAGCCGCCTCCACCATGCACGCCAGAAACTGCAATCCGCGCTCATGCGAATGGGTGTGACGGAGGCCGGATAAATGCTGAATTGCCGTTGGACAAAAGTAATCGAAGCGCACTTTGACGGCGAACATCCCGCGGATGAACGCCTGAACGCGCATCTGGCAAACTGCCCTCAATGCAAGGCGCGGTGGGCGGAGCTTGAAACATTGCGCCGGGGCGTAACGCAGGTGCGGCGCGTCGAGGAAATCGGCGATGCGCAATTCCCCGCCTTTATGCGCGGCATTCTGGACGGCCTGGAACCGCAGCCCCGCCGCCGGACAAATTTTTGGGCGGTGCTCTCGCTGACCATGGCCGCCCTGGTCATTTCCTTCGCCACCTTTGTGATCTTTTTCGGGGCGCCCGGCGAAGTGAAAGCCACCGAAGTGGAACAAGTATCCACCGATTTGGAAGGCGCGAAAGTAAACGCGTATAGTTCCGGGGATGGCACCACCACCGTATGGGTAACCATAAGCAAGGACGATCTGGAGTGAGTATCCGTAAGTTATATAGCTGCATGCACCCAATGACTTCCCCAATGTTCCGTTCGAGAGAAAACAGTATTTTGAAATCCAAAGTAGAACTTTGGGGACAAGTGCGTTCCCAAGTACAACTTGGGAACGAGTGGAGATTCGGTTCCCAATCGCACCTTGGGAACACGTGGATAAGAATGGGCCTTTTGTGTGTTGCCCTGAGCGTCGCGCTGCATGCTAACGCAGAAGACCGTGTAACGTTATCCTTGTGGGCCGCGCAAGCCACCCAGGAAGGGAAAACCCCCAAGGAATTCGATCCTGGATTGGAACCCATTACGAATGCCGTGGCCGACCTTCCCTTCGACACGTATAAAAAGATTCTTGCGACAAAACAATCCATCGTATTAAAAAAAGAGACCAAGATCCCCGTGGAGTCCCGTTACTCGCTCTGCATCACTCCGATGTCCAAAGAATCCGACGGCCGCATGCGCATGGACATTCGCGTGGAAATAACCCCGAAAACGCCCGGGGATAAGCCTGTAGTGGCACTTTCCACCCGCTTGATGCTGTCTCCGGGAAAACTGGTCAAACTCGGCGGATTCCCCCTTGAAAAAGGTGAATTGATCATCGTGCTTTCCGCCATCCCGTAGTACGGGAAAACATTCTCTCATTCAAAGGCCATGCTTTCCCTACTTCATATGTACACCAACCCGGCATCCAAAAAGCTCAAAGAGTGTGCAATACCCGTTCAACGAATCTAGTAACGCTAAACGGGAGAGCATTCCCTTTTCCGAGGATTTGGCTCCCCAATTTTCATGTCAGTTCAAAGTGCAACCGGGATCGTCTGTTACCAAATGACACAGTTGTTCAAAACGGGTGTATGAGGTTAAATCATGATCCTATCATGACTTATGGGCACCACAATAAGGTCCCCCTGACAGCATCTGTGTCACTTGTCTCTGTTTGGCACAGATTCTGCTCATTCTTCAGTGTACAAAACAATGAGGCCTCAACGGGAGGGTATTTAAATGCAGTGTTGTCTACTGCAAGCATGTTTTGGAACGAAGGCATTGCGCAGCAACGTGGCTATGCAAACTGGCGGATCCTGTAATATTCAGAGGGATCGGTTCGTCCAATTCGGGTTGTTGCTCCTAGCATACAATAAAGTGCTATGGAAGAAGGGGCAACCACGTGCGGCCATGGATAGTACATAGGCACTCTACTCACAGCCCCAAATCTCACCAGCAAACCATCAGACTGCAAAGGCAGATTCTTCGCAGGGGCATTAGCACGATTTGCAGTTTAGATCCAATCATAACTTGACTCAGGCAGGGGAAATGAGAGTAACATGAATCCAAGAGCTAATGAGGACAGAGCTTTGTGAAAAACGAGCACATGACAACATCAAAGCAAGTGCCGAACAAGGAAAGGCGGCACTTCAACTATCTGGCTTCCGTTTATGGGACTATTGAAGAGGCGTCTTCGTCTCCTCTTGCGGACGGGGAGTCGTTGGCGAAGCAGTGCCTTGACCAACTCCGCGCCATTGAGAATCCCGAACAATTCCCACCATGTTTGCTGATACTGCTGGCGTCTCAGGCGTATCTGGAAAAGACCAAAGCACAACAACTCCTGGCGGGCGTACACAAGGGGTTCCTGGATGAATTGCACCAGGAAGTACCGCTCATCGGCAGTTCGGTCTTAGGCGTTATTTTCGACCAAAAAGTGCATGAACAAGGCGCACTGCTGATATGTATGGCTTCGCGCGTGCTCGATGTTCGTGTCAACGCCGGACTGGATGCGCGTAATGATCCTCAAGGAGCCATTGATTCGCTCTTGACGGGACTTCGCCTCAACCTTGAGGTGCCCGGAACGGACAAGGACCTGAATCCTTTAGGCAACCGGTGGTTGTTCACGTTCTTCCCAGGATTCGGCGATGGCCTCGCTTCCAAGGAATACATCGCGCTGCAACTTCACAGCCGGTTGCGCACGCGCACCATGGGCCGGATAGGGATTGTGGGGGGGGTCTCCTGGGCAAATGAAACACTCGGGATGGCGGGTCTACAATTTGCCGGAAAAGACGTCCATGTTGACGCGATCGTGACAGCCCTCATTGAATCGGGAATACCGTTTGGTATTGGCGTTGCTGATGGCCTGACTTCGACTGGCGATATCCTCCGCGTGAGACGCCTATCGGACGACGAAATGACCGTTGAGGAGTTCTATGAAGAAGGGCCACCAGCGGAAGTCCTCCACCGCATTTCGTCAGACATCCTCCTTGTTCGGGAAATGTCAGTAGACCCTCATCCGCTCGTGATGCGGCCGCAGTTCCAGGATGATGGTTCGATCCGACTGCGCCGACCGGTCAACCAACACGCCACTTTTGAGATCTTCAAGCCCGACAGTGAGAAGGTCATTGACGCCGCGGCTGAGACTGCACGTCAGTCACTTGAGCGTATGCATATTGACAATCCGAACGTCTATCTAATCTTTGTTTTCGCAGACCGATATCACGCGCGAGAAGAGATCGGCATGGAGATGGAACCAGCAATCTATAAAGTTGGAGAGGTGTTGGGAAAGGAGGTGCCCTGTTTGGGGGGGCTTTTCAATGGAGAAGCGGGCATCAGCCTTACGAGCTACTCGATCCTAGCCAACTGGAGCGTCACCGGTGTCGTGTTTGGCGATGAAATGCGCGAACGTACTCTTGCATATCGAGGTTTCGCAGCCATGCGGAAATGTGTTCCCTCCTTGCTCACAGCACGAACGCGCGAGGAAATTGTAGAACTCTGTTTAGACCTTGTTTTTGAAACAGGTTATCCAGGCGCAATGCTGAGCCTCCTTTTTCGCGACCGTCCCCACGATTGGATTGTTGCGGTTGGTGCACACGGAGAGCGGTTTAAGCGAATTGCAAAGATGACGGTTAGGCCTATGCCCGAAGACGATATACTTGCCATCGTAGCCAGGGAGAAGAGCCCAATATTCGTACCGGATTCCCGAAAAGATCCAAGGTGCGACCCCGACGCCATTAACATCTCCGGGCTTGTAAGCATGTATAACATTCCTCTAATAACACCCGATGGCGACACATTTGCGGTATTGCAGATCGACATGGGCGATGTTGCTTACCTAGGACATCCTCACGAAGTTGAGGAGCGTGTGCTGAAGTCGATAGGGGAAGAGGTTGGCGCCGCCTTGACACGGTTCATGGAACGCGAAGAGCTGCGGATCACACACGCGCTTGACGAAGCCCTTGCCGGGCCACTCGCCGCTGAATCGGTGGAGAGGGCAGTTGAAGAATACACCAGGGCTGCACTGGACGCCATGGGCGCGACAATGGGACACGTGCGCCTTGCAGACAGAGATCGGCGTCATCTTAGATTAGTAGGTGGCGCGGGCCCATACTTTGAAGTCGCAAAGAAGGAGAGAGGCGTGATCGATGCTCACGATTCTTCTCCCACATGTCGGGTGTTTCATGAGCCCCAAATTCTCATCGTCAATTGGGCGGATAAGGACCTGGATAGCATAGAGATGCGCGAGCGCTTTGAGAAGGGCGGGCGTTTGCGGGAAGCTATCGAAGGACTGAAGTCGTACTCGAATATACCTCTTCGCGATGAGAAAGGCAGCGCTATCGGCACAATCAGCATTTGCGCGGATCAGCCGTGGTTCTTCACGAAATGGCACGCACGATGCCTCACAGATCTCGGCCACCACTTTGAATTTTTGATCGAGCACATCACACAAAGACGGAAACAAGAAGAATCACGGGCTCGGCTCGATTTTTTCCTGAGCGTCGCACCCCGTATGGTCAAAACAGCGAACATTAAAGATGTTCGATCAGTACTGGGAGGCGTTACAGAGAATCTCCGCCGTGCGGCCAATGCAGAAATCGCATCCTTGTACATTTGGGACAATCGAATCGAAAAGTTCGTCCTCCGCACCCAGTCCGGGTGGGTTGACCCGGAGTGGGTCGACGCCGCGCAATACAGGAGGCACCAAGGGTGGACGGGGACTGCTGCGCTTGAGGATCGACCTCGATGTGAACCAGACCTCCGTAGTCACAAGAAGAAAACTGGACAGAAGACACTCGGATTGTACACCACAGAGATATTCGGGGCCCGGTTGCGGGAGGGCGATACCGTAGAAGTAATTGCGTTGCCCCTGAGAACGGCTGACGAACAACTCGGTGTACTGACGCTGCATCGGGTGAAGCATCGGGAAACCGTTGTCATCGATAGCGGATTCACGACATTAGATCCCAGGCTTTTGCAGAATGCTGCTGATGGTTTCTCTGCTTTGATCAACACGGTGTTTTCCCATCAACGGACAATAGCGGAGAATCAGGAGCAGCGGCGCCTCGAAGACATACTCAAAATTCTTGTCGAACAAGGGAGCGAAGAGCCCCTCGAAAAGATCCTTTGTCGCCAACTGATGACAACATATTACGCATTGACATCTCGAATCTACCTCACTGATAAACAACATGAACCCCGGTTTCCCGATCGAGCCGTGGAATACAGACGGGCAAACATCTCCGCACCGGGAGAAGAAGCCGTAACACCGACCCCTCCGGACGAACTCGTCATAAGAACCGGAAAGAGCAAACAGGTGAATATTGTTCGAGTAGAATTGCAAGTTGGTGAGGAGAAGGATCTTGTCGCGTTGAAACGGGAAGGACGCATAACGCGAGTGATTATCCCGATGATTATAGAAGGGGATCGATTGTTGGGCCTTATTGACCTGGAATGGGGATCCGAGGGCCGTAAAGACGAAACGTGGGTGATGCCACAAAGCAACGCGTCGTTCGATGTTCTGGGCAGCGCAGTTGCAAGTGGGCTCAGACGCCACCACCTATTCGTCGAACGAGAAGAAGCCCGAAAGGCGGCCGCCCAGAATGAACGGTCGGCGCAAGTCATGGGGGCGATGATATTTCAGATGGGGCATCGGCTGGGAAACTTATTACAGGATCTTGCCTATGCGCCTGACGATATTCGTAGCGTAGCAACTCCCGAAGAACTTGGAAAGTTGCTTGCGGATCTGGACGATCAGATCGATTTGGGCACGAAGGCCATATGGCGGCCCCGCGAGATTGTTGCGAACGCGCAGCAGGCTACTCGGATCGCACATCCTCTGCAAGACCTTATCGAGAGCGCATTGGCTGAGAATGATGTTGATATCCGGAGCAAGGCCCTCGCAGTCGCCGTCTCCGTCCCACCAGACCTTCACGTCCTGGTCCATCCGGACCAGATGTCCGAAGTGTTTAGAAACGTGGTGCGCAATGCCGTTCAGGCGATGTCCAGAGGCGGGACCCTTCGCATCCATGTGTCTTGGGCTGAACATGGCAAGCAGATTCAGGTTGTCTTCGAGGACAATGGTCCTGGTATGACTAATGAACAGATTAAGGCGGCGTATAGCGGATTTGTCAAGACCCATACAGGGATGGGAGTCGGCGTGCTCATCGCGCGCCTTCTGACCGAGCTAAATGGGGGAGAACTGCAGTTGATCCCCCGCACGGGTGACGGTCTGCAGGTCATTGTGAAGTTGGAGGTTCAATAAATGGAGAACGCAATGGACGCACGAGTTCTGATAGTGGAAGACAGGCCGAGACAACTACGAGGCATCAAGGCTCTACTCGAAAATATCCCCTTGGAGGACAAAGTTAGGTGCGGTATCGGTACCTTCACTGTGGACACTGCCTCGGCAGCCGACGAGGCTCGCGAAGCGCTCTTTCGCGCAAAGACTGCCCACACGCCTTATGATATCATGCTTCTCGATTTGTCTTTGCCGTCTAATATGAATGTAACGCATGAGAATATCGAGGAAGGATTGCAGATCCTTGATGAGGCGATGAAAAATCGGACTTCGGAGGCCATTATCATCATCTCCGTATTCGATGATTATGCCCATGTCGCCCGTGCATTTATCCAGGGGGCCGTGGATTTCATAGCCAAGCCTTACGGTCTTGATGACTTACAGAGACGTTTCATCAAGTGCTGGAACAATCTGCTGCGAGAAAGGAGTCAGAGGATCATTGAAGATCGATTAAAGACGTTGTTCCCGCATGCAGAGGCTGGTTTGGCCTACCGGTTCGGGGTGTGTTTCTCGAAGTTCTTGCAGAATACCTTGCAGGGGGCGGAGCGAGTAGAACATGAACTCGGAAAACGGTTTGGGCTGGAACTGGATAGTGACACCTCCGAACCTTTAGCGAAGCACGTTACGGGTATTAAGGCTGCGATAAAAGAAGCGCGTGAGGAGTGGCAAGGCTTACAGGTGCCACTTGGTCGTAACAAGGGTGAACCTAGAGTGGAAAGCATTGAAGCACTCCTATCCGGATTGAGAGAAGATTTGGCACCGTGCCTCATCACAAAACAAGTTGGGGTTACAACCCCAACGTCGGGTTCCACGCAAGTTCTGAGTTTTGACGACGATGTGGCCGTTGTACTCAGAGAAATTATCGCCGGAGGCCTGAGTGAGCAAAACGACTCACCAAGGGAGAGTTCCACGATCAACGTCCAATTTGAGCAGTTAGAAAACCATATATGCATTTCCTTCACGGACACCTTCCCGCCGATATCCAGAGACCATGCTAGACTGATCAACGAGATGTACGGCATAGCGCCAGATCCAGGTTTTGGACGGATATGGGGATTATTGGTGGTACAGCATATCGCGTGGAGGGGCGGCGGAAGGCTAGAGGTTGACCCGCAAGAGAAAATGGGTAACATCATCAAGTATTACCTCCCGGTGCATAAGTAATGAATAGCATACTTCTCGTAGAGAGTTCGCCGCACGACGCGGCGCGGTATCAGGAGATCCTTGCAAAGGATGGTATCGAGACGAGTATCTGCACCTCGGGGGTAAAGGCGCTACAGACTCTGACGGCCACACAGGCGCAGGCCTATGCCGTGGCCATGGTCCTGTGGGAGATTCCGGGTATACCCTCCGGGTTTGAGTTGCTAGCCCAGTTGCGTCAGTCTTGGCGGCAGATGCCGGTGGTGGTGATCACCGGAACACTGGATGCAGACCTGGCGACACGGGCGCATGTCCTCGGTGCGAAAGATTTCCTGGAGAAACCCATCGAGGCCAGCGAGTTAAGATCCCGCATCGGGCGCCTTGTGGCGGCACAAGACCCGCTTTCACCGCTCGTGACCGAGATGCGTCAGAGAATTCTCGGGCGTTCGCCGGCACTGTTGTCCGTATTGCAGCAGGTAGCGAATGTCGCGACTCATGAGAAGCTGTGTGTACTCCTGGCCGGTGAATCAGGTACCGGCAAGGAACTCTTTGCAAAGGAAATCCACAGCCTTGGTCCGCACCCCAAGGCCCCTTGGATTCCGGTAAATGTGGCCGCAATTTCGGAACAACTGATTGAGAGCCATCTGTTTGGTCACGAGAAAGGGGCCTTCACCGGTGCTACGGAGCAACGAAAAGGATTCCTGGAAGAAGCCGGAGAAGGTGTCCTGTTCCTGGACGAGATCGGCGATCTCTCCCTGGACCTTCAGGTAAAGTTGAATCGGGCCATCGAGGCGCGGAAATTCCGCCTGGTCGGCGGGAAAGACGACAAGGACTTCAAAGCGCGCCTGGTGTGCGCAACCCACCGCGATCTAGCTACGGACGTCGAGCGGGGGGTGTTTCAACGCGACTTGTACTACCGGATCGCCGAGACCACGATTCATGTCCCACCATTGCGTGAGCGCGGTGAGGATATTGACCTTCTCATGGACCACTTCATGGCTGAGTTCAACAAGGAGACTGCTTTTCAGGTTCGCTTGTCACGCGAGGCACGGAGCATCCTGCGGAGCTACGCATTTCCGGGAAACGTGCGCGAGCTCAAGAACGTCGTGCGTGGCGGCGCCGCCCAGTGTTACAGTGGAGTGATTCTGCCACAGCACTTGCCGCTTCAAGAGATGGGCATTTTCCTTGGCGCAGAATCCAGTCTGGGAAGCCTCGACGACATCGGCTTCTGGCCGAAGTTGTTGTTCAGCCTTTTTCATGAGGATGCAGAGAAACAGGTGGTCCGTGCTTTTGATCGCCATTATCTCCGCTATCGATTAGATCAATCTCACCAGAACATCTCCCGAGCCTCCGCTGACGCTAAAATGGATCCCAAGACCTTCCGAAAGCGTTGGGAGGAGTGCGGTCTGCCCCCTCTCAAGACACGAAAGGACAATAGTTATGCATGACATCCGTCCAAGAATGCTACTTGGTGACGTGGATGATGGACGATACAAGTTCTTGTGTGACATTCTTAATACTGAGTTCCACATCTACAAAGTGGTGCGATGCATGACCTTTGATCAATTGCTTGGTTACCTAAGGGAACACACACAAAAGCTAGCGTCTCTTGGGCATGATGACCTCTATCCCGTGGTTATATTAGTTGCCGAGGGGCTCCTTCACTCTGGAACCAACCCCGTTCGTTTACCGCCAAACAAATACTCCGACATGGTATGCGGTTCTTATTCCGATGCGAAATTTCTTTATATCTCAAATATACCCGCTCCATGTACGGATCTGATCCAACGTGGAATACACAGCATGGTCATCTCTCCTAGTACGACACAATACAGCCATGAACAACGCGGAGAGGTTATGTGGGTGCTCGAGAATAAATTAACCTTAAAACGCTTGCCACGTGTCGACATTGTGAACTTCCCCACAGATGATGCGCTCTTGGCTGAGCAAGTTCGTTGTCTGAACGTCGATCGTAATCTGCAAAGTGGAATAACTTTATTAGGGCAACTAGTTGGTAAGTTTTACAATTCTGAGCGTGTAGAAGTATTTCGTCTAGGCCAAGGTGGATCGGGAGCGTCGGTATTCGGTATTGAACCGAAGAAGGGTGGTATGTCGCAGGGCAAACACGTCCTGAAACTCTGTCCTGGGAGATTTCGGTGGAAAATCGACGCGGAAGTGAACCAACATCTGCAGGCAAATCCTGAATTGGACACAGCCATGCGCCAACATGTCCCCGAACTACAACCGTGCCGCTATCCCCACTTGGAGGGATCGGAGTACATAGCTTCGTATTCGGGGTGGCACGCGATTTGCATGAGTTTTCTCGGCGCTGGCGATCTCGGCGCGGTTGTTGATCTGGAGACGATCCTGATTGGCGCACCGGACGAGTTGACTGACAAGGCCAAGGGAACGGATTTTGCCAAGAGGTTTTCTGACCTTGCTCAGGTACCTGTTGTACGATTTGAGCTTCTCGATGTTTTCATGCAGTGGTTGTTCAAGGAGTTTTATGACGAAGGAAGGAAAACGAATCGGAACTCAACGCCCACACGCATATGGGATGCGGAGGACGCTCCAGCAGAAGCCTATATCGCACTACCACCATACAAACTCCCCGCCCGAACAAAGGGATATATCCTCAGTTTCTTGGACAGCCGAGACGCCAGACTCGGCAAACGCTTCTTTGACTCTTGGGATACCGACTTGAAGGCCATCCGGGACCTTGTGGCCAAAGAACCGGGCCCACATGTCGGAGTTGCAGCATTGGATCGGGAACTAAACATGGTGTTGGGCCCGGCTCATGGCGACCTACACGCAAACAACATCCTGATGTGGCTTGAACATCCGGACCAGCCGTTCCTGATTGATTTCCCGTTCTACAGGAGGGAGGGAGTGCATGCCCTTCAGGATTTCGCGTCCCTTGAGGCATCTGTCACGTTCGGCCTGATGGACCGACAGATCAACGCTTCCCGTGAGGACCCTCCTGCGCTTGACTACACGCATACTCAGGTAGCGCTTTGGCGCGAGATGCAAGGGCAACTCCTCTCGGGCAGGTGGGAAAAACCAGCAAGCGTGTGGAATCGGAAGAAGAGCGCCGGAAATGTGAATCTTAGCTTTGAACTTGTGAATAGAATTCGTAACAGGGCGAAGCTCTTACAGGAGCGCCCGGTACCAGGCGTTGATGACCTGCCAAGTTTCGCTGATGAGTACTTTCCCGCACTCCTCTATCACACACTTCGCACCATCGGCTATCCTTCCCTATCGATTTTCAAACGGCTTCTCGCCGTATACAGTGCTGCTCGTATACTCGATCGTCTCCGCGCTTAACTCGCAGGGCATAGGTCATGTTTGAATATCTTTGAGATCTTGTCTTCATATTTTGTGAAGATATTTGTTCTTCAGGGACCTCACTACGGATCACCATCACCTTGATCATTCTCCTCTTTTCCTCCTGGTGCCTCATCTGTCTCCGCGATATGGACAGCGGCAAACGACGTAGTTCGCGACAGTAAGTGACTCCGAGGAGAGTGTGCTCGTGTAACAGTACGTCTAGTTTGGCTCAGCATTTCTCGGAAATGCTCCTTCGACACAAAGACCCCACCAGTGCACGCGAGAGGACAGGATAGTACATTCCAACGGCATTCCATCAAAGCCCTTGCCTTTCCAAAGCTCCTTTTCTTTACCTTATGGCAGGAGGGCTTTGTTAACCTTTGGGCTATGGACTGTTGTTTGGCTTCTTCCTTCAGTGCACTGCTTACGAGCATTGGTGTAGCATCTACCTCAAACCAACGCACCTCTCCGTTTTGCTTTTCGAAAAACCGTCTCTCTCCAGTCATATTTTCCGACTTGACAAAAAACCAACCCGTCTTGCCATCCTGAGTTGGACGGTTTTCCTTCCATTCGACGCATATTGTAGACGACATAACTAATTCTCCTTTTTTTGGTGCTTTAAACTTCATTCTGAATTGAGGAAGCATTTTTTATGCCCAACGCGATAGTTATATTCACGAAAAGATTAGCCAGTATCACAACTCTAGTCCTAACAATTGGTTACATGATAAAAAGGGAATTACAAATACCCAAACAAGAAGTCCATGAAAGAACGAATGCTGGGGAGTAGGCTCCACACAACTGAGTCACGACTCCCCGGTCAACCAGTCTTGGCCAGTGGCCACCATCGCTACTTAGAAAAGAATTCTAGTCAATTAACCCAAAGCCCACCTGTCATTGCGCCCCCTGGCCACCTTTATATGAAGAACCGTTTTTGTTGGCACAAGAAAACTGATTGCTTTCTTCAAAGAATTGTCACCAATAATTATAGCGGAATAACAACGTTTCGGTCGTTTTCTTCCCCACGGGTCCATTCTTTTCCGGGAATCAACGATTTAGCGGCGAATTGCGGATCGCTCAGGCCACAGGTCTGCACTTCGAGCCGATCCTCATACACCTTTACCTCGCGGTATTCCGAGGGATATTCCGGCATAGCGCCGGTGACCACATGCGTCAATCCAGCGGTGTGTTCTATATAGTGCATGTGCATGTGACCGGAAAAAACCGCTTTCACCTGGGGATAATCGTGTACCATATCCAGCAGCACCGCGGCGTTGTCAAGCGCGCCGCTGTCCTTAATGCCTGGCCGCCGTAGCCGCTCCGGGATCGGCATGATGGGAACATGCACTGCAATGATGGTGGGCAATGCATCATGCAGGCTAAGGTCCGTTTCCAGCCAGTCGAACTGATTGGGAGGGATAGCCCAGCCGGCCTTGTCCAGCGTGGCATCCAAATCCGCGGCGACGGAGGCCTCGCTAATGGGGCTCAAGGTCCCATCACTCCATTTCCACCACGGATCCAATGCGCATACGTGCAGATTCTTGTGTGAAAAGGAATAAAACGTGCTCGGTTCCGGCAAGCGGTCGGCAAACACATCGATGAACCAATCCCGCGAATCTTCTAACACGAAATCGTGGTTGCCACCCATGGGATAATAAGGAACGCCCAGCGAGTCCATCCGATCCCTCGCTTCCAACATCGCGGGATGCGTCTGCTTGCTGCATACATCCCCCGTGAGCAGGATGAAATCCGGTTGTAACACCGCCAAGTCCTTGCGCAGGCATGCCATCACATCAGGCATCATGCTGCATAAGAACCGGTTATTCCATTCGCCATCCCGCTGGCTCGCCAGATGCGGATCAGACAAATGCACAAAACGCCACATAAAACAATTCCCAATCCTGAATTAAACGATACCATACTCATTCAGGGATTGCCAATAGCGGGTATCGGGTGCCGGGTGCCGGGTTTCGAGTCCTTATGTCTCGCTATCGGCATCGGGAAACGGGAGAAGCAAATGCGGAACGTTAGAACTTTGGAGTGCGGGAGCTTGCTCCCGCTTTTTACTCCGGACCCCGATACCCGATACTCGGTTTGCGAAACGAGTTATCATGAATCTTCGATTCCCCCAGAAACCATGAAAATACCCTTTTGGGGGAATGGGAAACGAGCCCCGGGCCGTATTTTCAGAGCAGGGGGGATACTAGTCTGTAGATGCCGTTAGGTCTGGGAAATCTGGGACTGATAAGACCAATAGACCCGATAAGACCGGCTGGGCAAGAGGGAGGACGAGTGAGCGTGCATAATTAAGGGGAATGATGCCGGTGACGATTTTATAAACCGGGACAGAAGTTGTCTTCGGAGCCGGGGCAGGGATGGTAGGCGCCGGTGTTGAAGAATTGGATGAGGCGTAATAATTCGGAGAGGCCGATGGTCCAGTCGTGGGGGTTGTAGTCGCTGGCGTGGGAGGTACAGGAGGTGTCGCCGCCGGGACCGGGGGCGTAGCCGTCTTCGGTGCCGGCTTGGCAGTGGAAGCCGCCGGAGTTGAAGAATTGGATGACGCGGAGGAGTTCGGAGAGGTCAATGACATAATCGGCGTTTTGGTCGGCGGTGTGGTTGGGGGGGATGCAGGAGCCTTCGACAATCACGGTTCGGGAAACGAGGGGGGCCGGGTTGCCGGAGGCGTCGGTGACGTTATAGGTCACGGTGTAGGTTCCGGTGGCGTTGGGGTCGAGGGCGGAGGTGTCGATGGTGACATCGGGGAGGGCGGCGTCGCAGGTGTCGGAGGCGGTGGCGCCGGGGTCGGTATAGGTGCTAAGGCATTGGATGGTGAGGGGGTTGTCGCCCTGGAGGGTGATGGTGGGAGGTAAGGTATCGGTTACTTGGACGGTTCGGGAAACGAGGGGTGCGGAATTTCCCGCAGCGTCGGTCACGGAGAAGGAAACGGTGTAAGTACCTGGTACGTCGGTGTTTACGGCGGAGGTGTCGATATTGACCGCTGGAAGGGCTTGATCACAGGTGTCGGAGGCGGTGGCGCCGGCATCGGTATAGGGGGTGTGGCATTCGTGGGAAACGAGGGGGTCGCCGATAAGGGTAATCTGCGGGGGTGTGGTGTCCTCGACGGTAACGGTTCGGGAAACGGGGGTGGCGGGATTGCCGGAGGAATCTGAGACGTTATAGGTGAGGGTGTAGACGCCGGGGGTGGCGGAGTCCACGGTGCCGGTGACTTGGATGTCGGCGGTGATGTCGCCATCGATGTCGTCTTCGGCAGTGGCCCCGGCATCGGTATAGGGGACGCCGCATTCGTGGGAAACGAGGGGGTCGCCGAGGAGGGTGATGACCGGTGGGGTGGTGTCCGGGGGTAATTGACGCTCCACGGCGCCGATGTCCACGACGTCGTCATAGATACGGACAAAGTCCGGGCCGCGCTGGTCGTAGAAGGGCGGACCGTCAAAGGGAGGATTGGTGATTAGGGCGTTGAGACCAGCGTTGATAGCGGGGCTATCGGCTTGGGGCATGCAGGTCAGGGTGGGACCGCCATTGTCCTGAAGGGGACCGAGCTTGGCGTCGATGGGACTGGCTGTGGTGCCGACCTGGTCATTGGTTCCGGTGAAGCCTATACTGCCGTCACCGATACCAATCAGATTACCGCCGAGACTAGTAACCGTACCTGATACATCCTGTCCGGTTGTATCGTTATCAGAATTTCCTGATACGATTGTATTGCCAATTTGCAGAGATCCTGTTGGATCTAAAAAAATGCCACCACCAGTAAGTCCATACTGTACCGTATTAGCTTCATTGCTTATCACCGTGCAATTACTCATTAAGGTGGGGCCAAATGTGGCAATACCACCACCATAACCTTCAACTATGTTTCCCAAAATCGTACAGTTTGATATTGTCATTGACTTCGTACCATAAAAGGTAATTCCCCCTCCTTCACTTGCAGTGTTATTTGCAAACAGAGATCCATAGATGTATATGTCCGATTCAGAAACGGCAATTCCACCACCCGCATTGAATGGTGCGCTATTGCTCGAAAATGAACAATAATACAATGTCGCAATGGTATTATTCGGGAAAAAAATCGCTCCCCCACTCGTGTTGGTCGTATTATTTGAAAAAGCACAAAAATTAAAGTCAATTATTCCTGTAACAAGGCAGGCACCACCCTCAAACTCACCATAATTATTTTCGAAAGAGCATTCGCTTATATGGACTGTTGCGTCGTCCTCTGTATATATGGCCCCGCCGGCATAATCGCCGGAGGCTAGGGTTGCGTATCCGTGGGCAAGGGTCAGGCCAGTCATGGTGATGGTGGCACCTTCATAGATCCGGAATATTTGGCAGGCGTCTTGTCCGGATATGGTAAGGAGGTCGGCACCGGGGCCGGTGATGGTGATTGTGTAGTTGGGACGTATTCGGCTGCCGAGGTTAATGGTTTGTTCGCTGGAGAAGATCGCGGGGTCGAAAGTGATTTCGTCGGAGTCCACCGCAAAACTGGCTTCTTCGATTGCCGCGCGCAATGTGGCCACACCTCCCGATGTAGCGGCGATACCGTCGCCGGGATGGGCATCGGGGGCGTCGCCAAGATTGTTGACGACGAAAGTTGCCGCTGAAACGGATAAAGGCAAACCGAATATAAAAATCATGAACAGAACTAGACGTTTGTTAGTACTAGCCACCTTTTTACACGAAATACTTTTTTTCAAATTGTTTTCATTGCTGTGATTCATTGCGTTCTCTCCTTCAATTATCAAGTTTCACGCTACATTTTTTATTATCGTCTGAAGTATTTTCTAATACAATCCGCCAATTACATAGGCACACGAAACAAATGTTCTTCTATGGTTGAGGGGTATATTGCTCATTTCAAATCATCTCCAAAATATATCATGAGTCATGAGTATTGGAAAAGCGTCCTGGCCTGTGATTGCTACAAGATCATTCCCTGGGTCTTGGTTGGTTTATTGTATCGCCAAGATCGTTTACGGTATAGGTTGCCGGGAAAACAGACAATGGGAAACTGAATAAGGAAACTAGAATAAAACATAATAAAACATAATAATTCACTTGTTCTACAACTAATCGTTTTGTAAAGATAGTTACATTCAAAATTAGTTTTCATTCTTTTACACATAAACCGCACCCTTACTATTCTAACAAGACTTAATGTTTATTGTATCAACTATAGTCATACAAAATTTGCTAATCACAAAGCATTCAGGATTTTTCTAGTCACGTTTCTTAAGGTTATTTTTGCTCTTGTTGTTTCTTCCGTTGAATAAAATCATTGTTAAGTTGACGATTATATTTCATGACCATTTTTTCAGGAAGAGGTCTTGAAAATGCATCTTGATATAAAGCTTCAAATCCAAGATCTTGCGCAAGATTTGCATCAGCAACGGCGTCACTTAAAGAATCATACATCATTTTCATCTCATATTCTTTTCTTGACAGCTTTGGTATTGGTGTGTCGAATATGATTCTAGCATCATGCGCAAATATTTCTTCAATTAATTCATTATATAATTTATGGACAAACTCTATACATTCGCTATTTTGACTCTTTACGAGACCTCCTGCGGCATCACCTCGCACCACTAGCAAAAAATCTTCTAAACATCCAAATCCTTCTGATATATATTTGTTTTTAGAAAACTTATCAATGAATTTTTCGGCCTCTTGTGATGAAGATGTAACTTGTCTCAAGATTTGCAGTATATCGGGATCTGCTGTTCGCCCCATCATATTTATTGCAACTCTTTTTGACATAAGATATCTTTCGGGTTCATGCTCCTGAAAGAAGTCATACAGTGCTTCCGCTGTGAGTTCATTTGGGAATCTATACCCTAAAATTCGCATCAAAGGTATATAATTACTCAGAAGATCTGAACCTAGCAATGAAATAAGAACATGCTGGTCTTCAGGTGAAAATTCGCTTTGCATCCTACCATAGTCATTGTCAATGGTATCTATCATGTTTAAGATTCGTTTCTTATCTTCTATGTTAATTGAATTATTTTTGTTGTTTCTTTTCTTTTCTCGAACTCTTCTTTCCATCTTACTTATTATTTGAAGTAGTTCTGGAGATGGGGATTTGTTCGTCAAAATATTGTTTTTCGAGAATTGTGTTTGCGCAGTTTTCGTTATCGGCGATGAAATATTTTGCTGGTTATTCTTATTTATTGTTCTTTCACATCTCATGAAGAAAAAACCAAATAGCAGAATCATCACCGGCACAATAAAGATTAAGATTGTCAACTTATGAGCATGTTTCATATAACCGTCCTAATTTGCGCTGATGTGCTAGAATATGTTGCGGCTGTAAATATTTCTCAAATTTTGTATAATATCAAGGTATAGGCGTCGGCCTATATCCGGATTCTGGTGTTTTATCAGGAAACTTCCATTTTCCCCTATAATATTCACATTCTTCAGGTACTATATTTCGTGCTGTCTTGCAGAAATATTTACTCATAATCCGTTGTCGCACGCACGTATCATGACCAGGATCATTGTCATTAAAATGACCAAATATGCCTGAATAATGACCCAATTCATGTGCCAATACTGTTGACCTAAATCCTGGTTTACCGTCATAGCCAAGAGAATTAGTGCAGAGTACAATAAATCTCTTCCAGTACTTATTTGAGTTTGGGTCTTCAGGATCATCAACACGGAATGTTTGGCCTAAATTAAACTGAAGTTCAAAAAGTTTCGGATCATCACGAATTTGAAATCCCCATATAATTAGCACGTCATTCATACCGACATGAAGACTTATGTTGTCATACATGTTTCGTGACACAATTAACTTCGGTATATTTTGGCATGTTCCTAACAATGGTTGTGTTGGAATATATTTCATTACAATATTTACTTTGCATTCACAATCGGGAAAACCTGTGCTAAGGAAATCGTTACTTTTCAAAGCATTACTACTATCAGTCATCCATGTATTTACATGTGTATAATCCAATGTAATTGGTGCAGCGGGAGGGTCTTCAAAGTCTTCAATATCTGTTAAATCAGAAGCCTTAGCCACCCTTAAGCTCCACGTATATGAATCATCGTTAGCATAAGCCGGTGACGGATTTGTTGGCAAAGGTCCTGTATTATCACCGGTGAGCGGGAAATACGAATAGGACCAATCCGCTCTGTCTGAGAAAGATGGGTACTCCATTGTAGAAACAGGAGCGCCCCCTTGTGAATTGTGAAGACCAACATAACCGCCATTCAACTCATCGAGCTCAAAGCCTGTATATACTTCACCCATATCATTCGTTTCAGGCAGTGCTGCATACACTATAAGGTAACCATTGGCCGGAAGTATCGTACCATCGGGTATTGTTGGGTAAGAAGTCAAATTTGCGGGATCATTTGTGAGCACCCAGCCCCCCAAGTTAACTGGGGTTGAATTCTCATTGAATAGTTCGATCCAGTCGTAATGTTGACCACTGCTGTTTGTGATATTCTCGATATTCCAAGGCAATACTTCATTAATGCGCACACCGATGTTTGGGGACGTCGCTGTTTTTGCAGAGCCCGTGACCCGTATTTTTGTTCCCGAGCCACCTGTAAAGACAATCTCTTTTGAGTAATCTTGTGCATAATCCGGAAAAAAACACACGGTAAGTGTTGTGGAATCACCGGCAGGCAAAGAATATGTATTTGATGTTGGAAAAATAAAAGGCGCAGGCACACTGGCACAACCAACCAGAGTATCAGTGCCAATATTCGTTATCGTTATGTCGAGATTCTTAAACGATTCGGGATCCACATGACCAAATTGTAGAATCGAGGGAGTGACTTGAATCAGAGAACCCGGCATATCGTCGTTGGTGGTAGAAGCTGTGATGGTGCATTGCGCCCCTCCCCCTCCACTGAAGTCAATATAGCCGGTAATATTGCCAGGCTGTGCCGGTTTACATGTAATGCGTACGTAATGCACCCCGCCAGGCGGGATGCTGTAGTGCGCATTGTTTATCCATGGGAAATGGATTTGTTGTTGTTCAGAAGCACGCGTTGCCTCTCCCGTGAGTGTGCCCCCGCCTGCGTTTACAACCGCAATTACCGTCTCAGAAAATCCACCGAAAGGTACATAACCGAGCCATACGTTTTCCGGCAAAATTTCTATGATCGGTTCCGTAGGTAATGCTTCACCCTCTCCCTCAATCTCCGGCGCCTCAGTAACAGATAGAATAAAGGGCGGGGAATAAAACGTTCCGCCATAGGTGCCAGCAAAGGAGGCTCTCAGAACATATTCTCCTGCGTTGTCCATCAGTACTGGGTTCATTGTCAGGTTAAGGGTTGTTGGGGTATATGGGCACTTACATATATTTTTCGCATCCACACTGCAAGGACAATTATCGATGATTTTAACACCATTATGGAACCATTCCAAATGCAAACTGTTATTGTCATTCTGGTTTGCCAACGTATCCCCAAGCACGACTGTCAAGGTTACTTCTGTTCCCTCCGTTGCGGATTGTGATCCTGTGATGTAGAGGTAACTTTTACGGACATCTTCTGGATACGGGTATTCAAGAGCGCCAATGTCTGGGGCGTCCACGCGTAAGAAATCAAGGTAGTCGGACAGGATTTCGGGCGTCGTGCGACGTCCCGCATTAATCGCCGGCGACTGGTCATCCACCGAAACGGTCAATTGGTAAGGAGGATCAGAGAGAGGCGCAAATTGCGGATCGTCCCCAAAGTTCCATGGAGCAGCGGATACGGAGGCCTTTTCGGGCGCCCCCTCGATATTGCATGAGGTGGCGATATCCTTTACGCGATCATACTCTTCCGCACTACCCCAGATAATGCAATTGGTCAGGGCAACATTCTGAATATCCCTTACAATGATGTTCGCATCGGCCAAGCTTCCTGCATTATCGACGATGGTATTATTGGCGATGAAGATGGCGGGACTGGGATATCCAATATCAGTCCCCGTATACTCGATATGGATACCTGAACCTTCCACGTTATCGCTGGGGGCCAAAAGGTTTTCATAAATCAGATTATTTGCGATATATGCATCTCCAAATATTCCATCGAAATAACGGCCCGCTCCTTTTGTTATAGAGACATTTTCGTGTATGGCGTTTTGGGAAACATAGCGGCAGTTCCAGAGGCCCCCGCCGTCGATATCACCAGAAAACCCAATTGAAGTATTTTTCTGGATATCGTTGTGCCGGACCAAGCCATCACATAACGCAAGGCCTCCACCGCACCTCGCAGTATTGTTGGCAATGACATTGTTGCAAATCGTTGCTCTTGATCTCATGCCGAGAATGCCACCGCCTATATCGTTGAGTCCATATTGAATAGTAAAACCGTTCAGGGCACAGAGGTTGGGGAAACCGGGGACAGGCACCTATTTTTGATAAATTTCGCATTTCAAGGGGGATTGATTCTATTTTTTGATTGTTTTAGGGTGGTTTTAGGGAGGGCGATGGGCAAGGGGCGGAGTCAGTGTTCGAGGTTGATTTCGATTTTGGATAATCCCGTGTGGCGCGTGATACAGGGACGTGGGGGGCGTAGATGGGATCATGGCGCGGATGTCCATCTGGGGGGGTGGTTGTTTCATGGTAATAACCCCTGTCTTTAGCATATATCACCTCTATGGGGTGTACTATACGCCTGAGTTTTGGGTTTTGCAAGGGGAAAATTTGAAAATAGCGGTCAGCGGTCAGCGGGTGACACGGACTGGCACGGACGGACACGGATGGGGATGGACGGGGATGGGAGGGAAGGGACGGGGATGGAGACAGCGCCGGGCGAAGCCGGCAAGGTGTAGTAGAGTGGAAGTCTTGAACAGCGATGCCATAGCGAGTCACACTGGCCCTGAGTCATGGCGGTATGGCCGATGGAAATCCTCTTCATGCCCGGCGGAATCTGGACTCAGTGCAAGCAAGGAATCGTCGTCTGGTCAGAAGCGGGTACGCAATGTCTTCAATGCGTTATTACCCACGGCAGGCGCCGGGGATCGATTTTGAGGTTGCAGCACTGGGGGCGGGCTTGTGTACGATACAGGGAAATGAATGAAAGGCAGTATATGACTTCGAAGCAGCGGTTCTTGGCGGCATTACGGCGGGAAAAGCCGGATCGGTTGCCGGTGACGACGCATCATGTGATGCCGTATTTTCTCGAACATTATATGCAGGGCATTGGCGTTCAGGAATTTTTCGATTACTTTGGTTTGGATCCCATCGAGTGGATCATGCCGCTGAAGCCGAATCCCACGCGGGGGGAGTATTGGAATGAATCGGTGCCGGGGCAAATAGCATCGGACACATGGCGCGCGGAGGTTGAGCCGTATCCGGGTGAACGATATCCGGGACATATCGTGCGCATTCATACTCCCAAGGGGGACCTCACCTGCCGGATGGAATTTGAGGAAACCACCACGTGGCGGATGGAGAACTTCATCAAGGAAAAACGCGATATCGATCTGATCGCGGAGTTCATGACGATGCCGGTCTGTGATGTGGAGGCGGCCAATCGCGCGGCGGACGCTTTTGGAGAACGAGGCATGGTTCGCGGTACGATGCCGTGCTTTGAATTTTTCGGTCAACCCGGCTGCTGGCAGGATGCGGCATGTCTGGTGGGGATTGAAAAACTGATCATCCTGGCCATGGAAGACCCCGCATGGGTTCATGAACTGCTGGGCATCCTCCTTCGCCGCAAACTGGAGTATGCGCGGTCCATGATCGGCGCACGCATCGATGTAAATGAACTGGGCGGGGGCGATGCATCGTCCACGGTGATTTCGCCGGTGATTTTCGATGAATTTGTCGCGCCGTACGATGCACAGATCGTTGCCGCAGCCCACGAATGTGGACAGAAAATTGTATATCACACCTGCGGCGGTATGATGCCCATTCTAGAAAATATCGTCTCGATGCGGCCGGACGCGATTGAAACGCTCACCCCTCCCGGGATGGGGGGAGATATGCGCCTGGCTGAGGCCAAGCAGCGCGTGGGCGATGAGGTTTGCCTCATCGGCGGGTTTGATCAATATCACTTCTTCAAGGACTGCACGCCGGCGGCCACCAGAAAGGAAGTACGGCGGTGTTTTAAAGAGGCAGGCGGCGGCGGCGGGTTTATTCTCAGTCCCTCGGACCATTTTTTCGACGCAGACATCGAACTCATCCGCGCTTTCGCCGAGGAAGCCCGCAAGTGCACTTTCTTAGCAGGAGTCTTTTAATCCCCGTCGGATTCTTCGGTTTGGGTTTCCACATGAACCGCTGGGCGGTTGACAATCGGCGGCGCTTCCGTGCGGAACGGAAATTCAAGCTGCTGACGCCGGATAAAATTGTACCGTTTGAGCAGCCGCAGCGTTTGCAGGGTTTGCGACGGCGCATAATTGCCGTCTGCATTTAGGCGCGACAGCATGTCCTGCAGAATAGTGGGGAACTCTATGATGTGACCTATTTTCATTTCGCGGAGAAGCTCCAGCGTTTTTGCTTTTGGCCCCGCGGAGGCAGGCAGTTCTGAAATTACCAGGATAGTGGTAAAGTCGCCGTCGCCAAACACATTTTCCGCCAGAGCGTGAATCTCCTCACTGGCCACGTGCCCCAAAACGGAATTGTTTTCCACCATGGATGCATAAAACCGCTCTGCGTGCCACGCGCGGACTTCCACCACGGCCCGGTATAAAAATGGAATATCCTCCGCGCGCAAAAGAAAATCCACATCCCGCCGCAATTCCGGCCTGGTATGTTCCACAAAAAGCAGATAGCCCGGATCGGCCACATGCGGAAAGGCCTCGTGCCGCCAATGAGTGAGCACATGAAACAGGTTGAGTTCGAAAAACTCGCGCACAAGCTGCATGTTCAAATCGGACATAGCGCGTCTCCGGTTATTAACCTTCCATTAATTTCTTCGCAAGGGCATTTTCAGGGTCTGCTTCAAGGATACGCTTACCAATATCGCGGGCGGCATCCGCACGGCCCATACGCTGCAAACACAGACCCTGCTTGATCAAAATATCGGTCAGGGTAAAATGTGCATCATATGCGCCATATTGACGCCCCGGCTGGGCGCATTGCGCCGCTCGGTCGAAGAAATCCGCGGCCTTGTCGAATGCCTGCTGCGCGAACTGCACCTCGCCGCGCAGATAGTATCCTTCCGGTTGGGAGGGATTCGCTTCAATGTGTTTTTCAATTAACGAATCCGCGCGCTGCATGGCATCGGCGGAAATATCGGGGCGGTTGGAAAAAATTGCGGCGCGGCCCAGCAAGAAATACGTGCCAAAATTTGATCCGCCTTGCGAGATGGCGGTTTGCGCCAACAGCATCGCCACCTCCCAGTTTGCCCGTTGAAAAGCGCAGTGGGCCATTCCCAGACTGGCGCGGGCATTATCCGGCTTAAGGCGCGATATTTCCTCGAAGATGGTCTGTGCACGGTCCGGCATGCCCAAATCCAATAATGCAAATCCCAAATCCAGCCGGGGCGGAATCAGATTCGGGCGGCTCTTGATCACGAAATGAAAATACTCACTGGCTTTTTGCGCCTGGCCCATCCGCAGATAACATTTTCCCAGATGGTGATACGCCGAGTAATGCGACCGGTCCATTTTGATGGCCTGCTCGAAAAATTTGATCGCCTCCTGCAGATCGCCCTTCATGCTGGCCGTTACGCCTTCATCGTAATAACTGTCCGCGTTCTCTCCGCCAAATACCATATTCGTTTTCCTTACGCCGGACCGCGCAACGCTTCAAGCGCCCCACGGACCTGTTCTTCGGTTATATCGGTTCTCAAGATCACCCGGCCCACCGCTTCCGGCAAAACAAACTTTAATGTGCCCGCGCGCACCTTCTTGTCCTTCTTCATGGCCAGGATCGTCTCTTCCACCGGCACTTCCCGCCACGATACGGGCAGGCCATAGGCGGTGCAACATGCATTTTGCCGCCGGACAAACGCCTCGTCCACCATGCCCAAGTCGCACGCAAGATAGCCCGCCGCGCCCATGCCCAACGCCACCGCTTCACCATGCAAATACTTCGTGTAATGCGTGACTGCTTCAATGGCATGTCCAAAGGTGTGGCCGTAATTCAAAATAGCGCGCAACCCCTGCTCAGTTTCGTCTTCGGCCACCACGGCCGCCTTAATCTCACACGAACGCTGGATCGGATATTCCAATAAAGACCAGTTCCTGTCTTGAATCGCAGCCGCGTTGGTTTCCATGTGCGCAAACAAATCCGCGTCCGCGATCACGCCGTGCTTGATAATTTCCGCAATCCCCGCGCGCAATTCGCGATCCGGCAGGGTGCGGAGCAATACCAGGTCAATAAGCACGGCCTTGGGCTGATGAAATACGCCGATGGTGTTTTTGCCCAGGGCATGATTCACGCCGGTCTTGCCGCCCACGCTCGAATCCACCTGAGACACAATCGTGGTGGGAATTTGAATAAATGGAATGCCGCGCATAAACACGCCCGCGGCGAATCCCGCCATATCCCCCACCACGCCGCCGCCCAATGCGATAATCAAACTGGCGCGGTCCAATCCGCCTTCCAGGAAGGCGCCGCATATCGCCTCCATCTGATCCAGCCGCTTTGATTCTTCCCCAGCGGGAAAGGAGAACATCACACACTTCTTGCCGGCTTGATGCACCAATTCAAGCACGCGCGCGGCATAGAGCGGGCCCACCTGGCTATCCGTCACCACGCCAACCGTGCCCTTCGCCGGGATCTGACGCAATACTTCCGGCAACAGATCCAGCACGCCTTCCCCAATGTGAATGGGGTAGGCGCGGTCGCCTAACGGCACGGTTAACGTAGTGGGCATTGTTGCATCCTTATACGGTTACTTTGATGGTGCGGCCGGTGTCGGAGGCCTTTTCCGCCGCTAAAATGACCGCCAATGATTTCATGCCTTCTTCGCCGGAGCAATATGGGGCTTCCAGGCCCATTGCCGCGCGGCAAAACGCGCCGCCCACATCGATGCCCCAGCCCGCATCCGCATTGGTCGGTGGCGGCGGCATGGGAAACTCGATTTCACATCCCGGCTTGACCAATTGCGCCACCAGAGGCT
>Ga0116156_10001104_pt1 | contig 27263 bp, 27 predicted proteins | sample AD_UKC045_MetaG_FD_89891 | JGI IMG/M metagenome (GOLD analysis project Ga0116156, IMG submission 89891) | Active sludge microbial communities of municipal wastewater-treating anaerobic digesters from USA - AD_UKC045_MetaG | ecosystem: Engineered > Bioreactor > Anaerobic > Digestate | place: USA... | reverse complement strand
GGTTGAGAGATGCGACATCGCGAAACCCCTGTAAATAAAGGACGATTCAGGGCTTGGCGAAAAGGACTCACGTTGCGCCTGAATTTGGCGCGCAGAGACAAGTGTGGAAGAAGAAAATGGTCGAGCATTCGAGTCTGGACTCGGAAAGTCTCTGTTGAACACGTCTCTAGGTTGAAGGCTTTCTGCGTAGCGTGCCCGCTCGCGCTCGCCCGCCCCCTGCGGCCCGCGTTCGCGGCTCGTGATTGACTCAAATTCGGAGGTTTGCTCGCGCCGGGAGTTGAAGCATCGCGCGCCGTTCCTGTTCGTTTATTCCAGGCCCGAAGTGGTTGAAAAGGAGGATATCCTGGCCCTAGAATCTGGATGCCTTATGAGAGCCGTGTCCCAGCGCGGCACACGAAGGGCCGGAAGTCCGTGGAATGTTGCTCTCCAACTATGACATAGGCGAAAAGATAGTCGAGGCCCCCTATATCCTGGGGTATCGCCAAGCAAGAAACTGGCATTTTGAATAGAGAGGAAAAGACATGTTTTGTTATCAATGTGAACAGACCGCGCAAGGCAAAGGCTGCACTGTAAATGGCGTTTGTGGCAAGAACGGCACGACGGCGTCGCTTCAGGATCTGCTCTTCACGGTAGCGAAGTCCGTATCCCGCTGCGCGAAACTGGCCAGAGAAGCGGGAAGCACGACGCGCGAGGCCGACATTTTCGTTATGGAGGCATTGTTTACCACCGTCACGAACGTGAACTTCGACCCGGCAAGTGTCGCGAGCATGGTGGCCCAAGGGGCCAAGGTGTTGGAGGCCACCAAAGCCGCATACGAAAACACGTGCAAAGCTGCTGGCAAGGATTTCTTGACCGTCGACGTTGCCCTTCCTCCCCCCTCGGATGTGGAATCCATGGCACGCGAAGGTACGGGGTTTGAGATTTCGAAGCGCATTGAGGCTTTCGGGGCCGATGTGTCAGGGCTTCAGGAACTTATCGCGTACGGACTCAAGGGGATGGCCGCCTACGCTCATCATGCTCACGTGTTGGGTGCGGAGAGTGACGATGTATTTGCGTTTACTCACGAAGCCCTGGATTTCCTGGCCGGTGATCCCATCGACATCGGACAGTTGGTGGCGATGACGTTGCGGGTCGGTGAAGTAAACCTGAAAGTAATGGCCTTGCTAGACCAAGCTAATACTGACGCATACGGCCATCCCGAGCCTAGCCAGGCGCGGATTACGCCGGTCGCGGGCAATTGCATTCTAATTTCCGGGCACGACTTGAAAGACCTGCGGATGCTGCTGGAACAAACCGAGGGCTTGGGCATAAACGTTTACACGCACAGTGAAATGCTGCCCGCGCTGGCATACCCCGAACTGAAGAGGTTCAAACATCTCGTGGGGAATTACGGCGGAGCCTGGCAGGACCAGCGACAAGAGTTCGAAGCGTTTCCTGGCGCCATCCTCATGACGACCAACTGCCTTCAGAAGCCCAAGGACGGGTATCAGGCGCGCATTTTTACGACCGGTCTGGTTGCCTGGCCTGGAGTCGCTCACATCGAAGCAGACCAGAACGGCAAGAAGGATTTCACTCTCGTCATTGAGGCGGCCAAAGCGGCTCCAGGGTTCACGAGCGACGGCGAAGCGCGCAGCATCACCATTGGGTTTGCGCGGAATGCGGTCATGAACGCGGCTGGCGCAGTTGTGGATGCCGTAAAAGCGGGCAAGATAAAGCATTTCTTCTTGATCGGAGGTTGCGACGGGGCCAAGCCGGGCCGCAACTACTACACGGATTTGGCGACAGCGGTGCCGAAGGATTGCGTGATTCTAACGCTGGCCTGCGGCAAATACCGGTTCAATAAGTTGGACTTTGGGGATATTGGTGGCATACCGCGCCTGCTCGATTGCGGACAATGCAACGACGCCTACTCAGCAGTTCAGATCGCCGTCGCGCTTTCAAAGGCCTTTGAGTGTGGTGTGAACGACCTGCCCTTGAGCCTCATCCTTAGTTGGTACGAGCAGAAGGCGGTATGCATTCTCCTGTCGCTACTTCACCTGGGAATCCAGGACATCCGAATTGGACCGTCCCTGCCCGCATTCATCGGCCCGACCGTTCTGAACGTGCTCGTGGAAAAGTTCGGTTTGAAGCCCATTTCCTCCCCGGACGCAGACTTGAAAGCCATCCTGGGGTAACCAGGAAGATTTCCAAATCCAGTGGCTGGAATTCAGAAAGTTCCGGCCATTGGATTTATTCTTTGTCCGTTAATGAACGGGAGCCATTCTAATGCGCATGCATGTATTGCAGCACGTACCCTTTGAGGGATTGGGCACAATCGAGTCGTGGGTTCTTGAGAACCGCTTCGCCATCTCGAAGACCTGTTTCTGGCGGAATGAGACGCTGCCGAAACCTGACGAAATCGACTGGCTGACGATCATGGGCGGTCCCATGAGTGTTCACGACGAGCGCGAATATCCTTGGCTGATTTCGGAAAAGGCTTTTATTCGCAAGATGATCCGCCTTGATCGCCCCGTGCTGGGAGTATGTCTCGGCGCACAACTCATTGCTGAAGTGCTCGGAGGCAACGTCCACAAGAATCCCCAGAAAGAAGTCGGCTGGTTTCCGGTCACCTTGAAGAGTCCAGGGGGAGACCACCCGCCTTTTGACGCACTACCAAAGTCGTTCCTCGCATTTCATTGGCACGGCGAGACGTTCGATCTTCCCCCAGGAGCAAGGCATGCCGCGGAATCGGAGGCGTGCGTCCAGCAGGCGTTCGTCTATGGCCGTTGCGTCGTCGGCCTCCAATTTCACATCGAGTATACGCAGTCTTCCATCGAAGGGATGCTTGAGCACTGCGGAGACGAGATTTGTCAGGCCCCGTTCATTCAGTCTCGCGAGGGGATCCTGGCCAACCGAGACGCCCTTCGAGCGGCACATGGCAATCTGGAAACGTTACTGGATGAAATGCTCCGCGTGAGCGATTTGATGGACATATGAGGTGGGGCTTCATTGTCCGCAGCAAGCATGGTTAACTATATGCGTTTTCATCTCTCTCAAGTGCGTGTCCCTTGATGGCCGCTTAGCGACCTCAACAAAGTCTCTCCGCTCCGGAGTAGGCTTCTTCCACCAGCAAAACTGCCGCAGCGTGTCCCGGAAGTTGAGGAGAATTGATGGCCTTCATTTGCTCATAGATTTCGCCGTTTGTGTGGTATTCGAAGGAGCCCTTGACCTGGTACGATCTTTCCTTCTTGTCGAGAAACAACAAGGCCCCTTTGCAGCCTTCATGGATGTTCTGCCGGGTCTTGTTGAAGAAGTTATCCGCCACAACGAACTTGTCTTCTTCAAAGATGCCCAAATTCCCAACATAGATCGCATTGGGAACGCCCTCTTTGTTGACCGTCGCCAAAACAACCGGCCCGTCACGGTCTTCCCATGCGTCGCGAATGACTTGAGGCAAATTGGCCATTAGATGCAATCCCTTTCTGTTATTTCTTATATCGCCGCTGGAACTCTTCCATCCGTTGCTGTCTCGCTTGCGCTTCTCCCGCATCCATTTTGTTCAGGAACCATTTGTGAGCATCCTGGCTTAACGTTTCGTCGATCTTCTTCTGTAACACTTCGGCCGCCTCGACCTTCTTGGGATCTTTCGATGCGAGGTTGTCCTTTGCGAGTTCCTGAAGTTGAGGAACGAATTCGGCGTAGAAACACTTGGCCACCTCGTAGGTTCCATGCCAATGCGTGTAGTCCGGTCCCATCATCGAGGCGCCGTGACGGGCACGCCGCCCCTCGTGATGCCACAACTCAAACCACGTCCAGTCCAGTTTGTTGGCAAACTCAACCGGCGCCAACAGTGGTTTAGCAACCGCCATGAGGGCTTGGCCGGGCTTGGCGAATTTCTCTTGGTATTGGTTAATCAGGCCGTCGTACTGTTTGTAGAAGTTGTTCACATATTCGGCGTTGTGGCATGCCGAACACACAGCGGACATATTCTCGCGGCGCTTTTCCCAGGTGATATCCTTGGAGGCAAGCCCCATCTTGGCATCCGCCACCTCCGGCCGAATCGACATCACAGGACGGTTGTTCCAACTGATGCGCAGCCCCACATCGTGCGTGACAGGCTGATTCTTCGTGGCGCTCATGTGGCACGTCGAACAAGTGGGCGCCGCGGTGTAATCTTCGCCAACAACCCATTTGGGGTTGTCCAACTTCATCTTGTCCACGTTTGCCCGGAAAGCGATTCCATGTTTGGACTCGTTGTAGATCTCGATTTGTGGATGATCCGGCCCCATGTGACACTTGCCGCAGTTCTCAGGATTTCGCGCTTGGGCTGCGGAAAAGGCGTGGCGAGAATGGCAGGCGGTACACGAACCTTCTGAACCATCAGGGTTGATGCGGCCAATGCCGGTGTTGGGCCACGTTGCCGGATCGAGCCCGCCTTCCGGGAGCACCTTAACTTCCGCCCCATGACACTGCCAGCAGCCGCTCACTGCGGCAGCCGATAGTCCTTCGGGAAACATGGGCGTTACCAGACCCCGGTCGCCTTCCACCACCTCAGCCAGCACATTGTCCAACGACCCCAGGATGCGTCCCGCTTTGGCGTGATGGGATTCCTGGAATTCGCGGGCTTCCTTAGCATGGCACCGGCTGCAGTCCTTCGGACTCACGATCACAGAGATGACGGCATCCATGTGCTCAAACGCATCGGGCTCGCCCTTCTCGGCCTTGTGGCATTCATAACATCCAACATTGGCCCGGAAGTGCTTACTGGCGCCCCATTGTTCGCAGATGCCTGGTGTTTCCTGTTTGTGGCATGCAATACAGGCTGCGGACTGCGGCGACAATTCTGTCAAGCTCTCGGCGGTAGCTAAAGCGACAGGGACACAGACTGCGATCATCACGACGCATACGGTCTTTGGCGTCAACATCGAGACCTCCTCTCCAACCACATGGCTCCAAACTCTGATTATGCCGTTCGCGCGGCCCGGAATTCCTTGACATAGGTCAAGAACGCCACGCGCCGGGTGAACGAACCAGGAAGTCGGCAAATCGTTCTTCTGGGGCAGCGCATTCAAGATAACGTCTTATGACCCGGTCCAGCAGGGCAATAACGGCTGAAGGTGCCATTTCTTCCCCGACGATCTCGGCAAGACGAGGATGGCGCCCCAGCTTTCCACCAAGCATTATCCGCACACCAGAAGTCGAAAGCGTGATACAGCCGGCCGGGCACGCATCACGGCATCGCGTACACCCTTGACAGGCCGTCATGTCGAACTCGGGCGGACCATCACTGACGGAAATGGCCGCGTCAGGGCAGGCGGCTGCACAAGCGCCACACGCGGTGCAAGTCTCCTTTGCTACCGTAGGATGGACGAATCCCACCCATCCGACATCGGCAATTTGAGGTCGTGAGCATCCGTTGGGGCAGCCGGAGATGGAAACACGAAGCTTGTGGTGAAGAAGAACCTTGTCGCCCTTTATCCGCGAGCGCAGTCGCTCGTACACATTTCTCTCGCGAGCCCAGTTCTCCGCGGCCTTCTTCCAATCCGCGGTTGATATCAGGGCGTTCGGGCAGCCGCTCACTTCGCCGCGGCACACTTCGATGACTACCATTTCAGCACCGGGAGAAACTTCTTGGGATGTTACTTGTTGTACCTTGCCACTGAGTCTCTCCGGTGTTTCCTCATCGGGGCATACGGTCCTCTCTTTGAGATCGTTTCGCATCACAATCCGTTCATCGTTTCGGCGCGTCCGAAGTCGGCTATGGCAGCCTTCAAGACATCAGCGGAAGCGGACAGCGCCTGAAGCTCATCGGGCGACAGTCTCGCCTCTACAATTCGCTCGACGCCCTTTTCAGATACGACGCACGGCACGCTCAAACAGATGTCCTTCAGCCCATATTCTCCATCTAATCTCGCTGAGACCGTGAGCACAGTTCTCTGCCCACGCAAGACGGCGCCGACAATCCTGACCAACGCCACGCCTATGGCAAAACAGGTTGCTCCCTTGTAGTCAATGATGTGGTACGCGGAGTCTCGCACCTCTTGCTCGATGGTCTTTCGGACCCCGGGCCAGTCATCGCATTTGCCACACACCGGACAGTAGTCGTCGATCTGCATGCCGGCCACATGGGTCATGGACCATGCAGCGAATTCGCTGTCGCCGTGTTCCCCCAAGATGTACCCATGGACATTATGCGCGTCGATATTGCAGCGCTGGCTCAACAGACTTCGAAAACGCGCGCTGTCCAGTACCGTGCCCGAGCCCAACACTCGGCCGCGCTCCCATCCTGTTTCGCACGCCGCGACATACGTCAATACATCGACCGGATTGCTGACAACGATCAGAATAGCCGGAGAATCCTTGCTTATGATGTCCCTCGTCACATCCGTGATGATGGTGGCGTTCCGTCGGAGAAGCTGAAGACGTGTCTCTCCGCTCCTCTGCTTAGCCCCCGCCGTCATTACGATTACGTTGGCGTCTGCATAGTCCTCGGAGTCACCAACATGAATGTGAACCGGAGGGAAGAAGGCCTGCCCATGTGCGAGATCGAGCGCTTGGCCTTGGGCCAAGTCGCAGTTCTGATCGACAATGGCGATCTCGTCGGATAGGCCGCTCTGAGCGAGCGCATAACAAAACGTCGCCCCTACGGCACCTGCACCGGTAACTACGACTTTCCTGCCTTTCTTTTCTTCTCCGGTCATGGAAACCTTTCGCTTGGCTCAATGCCGCGTCAGCTTGTCTGGACTTTCTCGCAGAACCGCACGCTTACCACCCAATCTACATAACTTGGGGATACTCTTCACCTTTCACCGAATTGGGTGGGAAACCACGTCTTCGCGTAGACCCAAACGCCCGCCAACGCGAGCGGCATGCAGCCGAGTCCAAGGAAGACCATGTCCGCGGGAAGCCGCAGCCATTCGATGGTGTGCATGAGGCCTTTGGTCAGAAACTCCGGGCTTCGTGCGTGCCAGTAGCCGTTGGCAAGCACATCGTAAAGCTGGTACACGCCTCCTGGGAAAAGATTCGTGAGGACCATGAGGAGCAGGCCAATGTTCAGTCCGAAGAATGACACGGCGACGAGTTTTTCAATCCGCCGCCATTCCTTGTCCGTGGACGCCTCGCGAAACGCGAACACCATTAACGCCACGCCCAGCATTCCGAACACGCCCATCATGGCGGCATGCCCGTGGTTCGGCGTCAACAGGGTACCTACTTCAAAGTAGCTGACGACGGGCAGATTGATAAGAAAACCGAATACGCCCGCTCCCAGGAAGTTCCAGAACCCGACCGCCATGAGGAAGTAGAACGTCCATCGGTGCGGTATCGCCACTCTCTTGCCGCACTCAGCGCAGTCGCGGTTGGACAGCGATATGAAGTCCCAGGCGTCCAGAGTCAGCAACGTCAGCGGAACGACCTCCATAGCCGAGAACACCGCCGAGAACGCCATCGTGACATGGCTTTGGCCGGTCCAGTACCAATGGTGGCCCGTTCCGATGATGCCCCCGGCCAAGTACAGGATTGCATCCAGGTAAACGACCCGCAGGGCTGTTGTGCGGGATACCATGCCGAGCAGAAAGAACATCAACGCCACCATCGTCGTAACGAAGAGTTCGAAGAACCCCTCGACCCACAAATGGATTATCCAGAAGCGCCACATGTCCACGACGGTAAGGTTGGTTCTGCTTCCGAAGAACATGGCCGGAACATAGAACAAAGGAATGGCTATTGCGGCATAGAGAAACAAGGAGGAGATATGTCCCTTCTCCGGGTCCTTCCTCACCGGCAATACAGCGCGGGCGATGAGCGCGAGCCATAGCAAAAGTCCAATCGCAAGCAGCACCTGCCAGGCCCGTCCCAAGTCCAGATATTCCCAGCCCTGATGTCCGAGCCAGAACCACAGGCCGCCAAGCATTCGATTGATGCCAAGCCATTCACCAAGCAGGCTTCCGACGACCACGACGACCAATGCGACGAACAGGAAGTGAATGCCGAAGACTTGCCCCCGGGGTTCTTTCCTGTTAACGGCAGACGCCAGCCAAAGTCCGCCTGCCACGAAACACGTGGCCACCCAGAAGATGGCGAGTTGCAGGTGCCACGTCCGCACAATGTTGCTCGGCAACAGTCTTGTAAGGTCGAACCCGTAGAAGTTGCCGGGTTCCGCTCTGTAGTGGGCTATCGCCCCGCCAATAAGAGATTGGCCGAGGAACAATAGAGCGGCGACGACGAAGTACTTGAGCACCGCACGTTGTCCGTCCGTCAGCGTGTCGGACAGCAGTTGCGGATGCCTGTGCTTGTTCTTCTGCCAACCGAGGAAGTCGAAACGCCCAAAGGCGAACAAGGCGAGACCCGTGCCGCCAAGAAGAGCTATCAGGCTCAGCGCGCTCCACAGAATCGTCCCGTGTGTAGGCAAGTTCCCGACGGCAGGATCATAGGGGAAGTTGTTCGTATAGGAGAAATCTTTGCCGGGACGATCAGTGGCGGACGCCCACGCCGTCCAGAAGAAGAAGGCTGTGAGCAGGCGGAGTTCCTTCGGATCTTCGATATACTTCGTGGGCAAGCCGAAGTTGTTGGTGGGAGTCGAAAAGAACTGGCGCCATTCTTCCTGCTGTTTGTCGAAACTATCCGCTTGAGCCGGGCTTAGCGTGAGGACGCCGTTCGCAGCATCATACCGGTTGATGCGAGCGTTTCTAGCCACTTCGCCCTGAATCACGTCTCGTTGTTCAGGCGTTAGGGACGCCACGCCGGCGCCGAACTTCTGCTTGGCTAGAAGCTCATGTGAATAGATCGTCTGCTGATGCAGATACCGCGCCGAATAATCGGGACCAAGGTATGCCCCATGTCCCCAGACTGTGCCGTTCTCCATCAGGCCGTATTTTAGGAATACCTCCTGGCCCGACCGGATGTCGTCGGCCGTGAAGACGGTGGTACCGCCAGGCGCCACAACCTTATCTGGAATAGGCGGCGCGTCCCTATACGATTTCACGGCCAACCCAATGAGTACTGAAAAACCGAGAATCATCACCAGGATGACGGCGTTTTTCCACCAAGGCGATAGTCGTTCCGAGTCTATATCCATGACCAAATCCTCTCAAGGTTCTTTGTTTGCACATCAAGATTCACGGTATTATCGCCCATTCTACACCAGCGTCTTGTGAAATCGCCGCGAGGCGAACCAAAGCACTGCCACGCCCATGATCGCCAAGGCCGCCATCTGCGGCCACAGAATGGAGACCCCTATGCCTTTGAGGAAGATCCCGCGGACAATCACGAGAAAATAACGCAGCGGGTTCAAGTAAGTCGCCCATTGCACGACGGTTGGCATGTTGGCAATGGGAAACATGAACCCCGAGAGCAACACGGCCGGAAAATAGAAGAAGAACGTGCTCATCATGGCCTGTTGTTGCGTCTGGCTTACCGTGGAAATCAGAAGGCCGATGCCGAGCGTGGTCAGGAGATACAGACCGGTCGCTCCGAAAAGAAGCAGGATGTTACCGCGAATGGGCACCTGAAACCAGAACACCGCCACCGTCGTAATGATGAGTACGTCAACAAACCCGATCAAAGCGAACGGCAGAGATTTTCCGAGGATGAACTCCAGCGGCGTAATGGGCGTCACCATGATTTGTTCGATGGTCCCGATCTCTTTCTCGCGCACGACGGCCATGCTCGTAAGCATAAGGGTAATCAGCATAACGAGAATCGCGATGACCCCGGGGACGTAGAAATTGCGACTCTCCAGATTCTCGTTGAACCATGCGCGCGGTTCGATGACAATGCCGGCCTCCATGCGCGCTTTGCCCTGCAGACGAGCCAGTCGTTCAGTCAGAATTTCTTGGGAGAATGCGCCCGCAATCTTGCCGGAATAATTCAAGACAATGCCGGCGGTATTGGAATCCGTACCGTCGACAAGGATCTGCACCGGCACTTTTCGCCCCGCGCGAAGATCGTCTTCAAACCCTTGGTCGATCCGAAGCAGGGCTTGGGCTTTTCCACGGTCGAGAAGGTCTCTCGCCTTATCCTCATTCTGGACGTAGGCCGCAACATCGAAATACTCCGTGGCAGAAAACCGCGCCACAAGCTCCCTGCTCGTTTGGCTATTGTCGCGGTCAAACACGGCCAAGGCCACGTGCTTCACATCCGTGGTAACCGCGTAGCCGAACACCATGACCTGGATGATGGGCATGGCGAAGATGACGCCCTTCATCTTCGGGTCACGGAAGATCTGGATGAATTCCTTTATGAGCATGTGCCGGATGCGTTCCCACATGGTCCTATTCTTCCCGAGGCTACGCCAGCTTCTTCTTGAACTTGAGGTTTGCCAGCGCCACCATCGTGGCGCCGAACACGGTCAGCAACAGGGCTTGGACGAACAAGACTTCCAAGCCGACGCCTTTTAGATAGATGCCCTTGAGCAATGCCACGAAGTAACGGGCCGGGATGATGTGCGTGAGCACCTGAATCGGACGCGGCATGTTGCTGATGGCATACATGAATCCGGACAGCAGGAATGAGGGCAGGAATGTGAACACCATGGCCAACTGACTGGCCAGCAACTGGCTCTTGGTCACGATGCTGATGAGCATACCCATGGACAATGCCCCGACCAGGAAAATGGCCGCCATGGTGAACAGCAAGGCCGCGTTTCCACGGAGCGGCACGTGAAACAGGAATTCGCCCATGAGCACGGCCAACAGCACGTCCAGCATTCCGATGGCGAAATACGGAAGAAGTTTGCCCAGAATGAGCTCGTGCCCTTTGACGGGCGTCGCGATGAGCTGCTCCATCGTGCCCCGCTCCCACTCACGCGCGACGGTCAGGGAGGTTAACAACGCGGCAATTACCATCATGATGACGGCAATGAGTCCTGGGATGATGTAATTCTTCGATTCGAGGTCGGCGTTGAACCACACCCGGGGCCGGAAATCTATGGGCTGCTCGAAGCTCTTGCCCGCGATGCGGCGCGTTTGCGCCAGGATGATCTCCTGCGAGTGGGTGAGTGCAAGGATGTCTACGTAGCCCATGGCGATGGTGGCCGTGTTGGAATCGCTACCGTCCACGATGACCTGGGCGGGCACCGTCTTCAGCGAATCGAGGCGTTTGGCGAAGTCCGTGGGAATGATGACGGCGAGCAAGGCTTGTCGCGTATCAATGGCCCGCTCGACCTCGCGGTAATTCCGTACGTATCCATGCAGCGAGAAGTATCGAGATCCCGTAAAACGCGCAATGAACTCCCGACTGGCATACGATTGACTCTGGTCCCAAACGACCATGGGCACTTGGTCAACATCGAGCGTCAGCGCATAACCGAACAGAACGAGTAAGAGCATCGGAATGGCGATGGCCATGCCGAGGCTGCGCGGGTCGCGCAGGATGTGGATGAACTCCTTGCGGCTCACGGCCCATACGCGCTGAGGCTTCATATCCGGACCTCCTTGAGTGTCCCTTCTTCACGATCCTTTGCTTCGATGAGCGAGACGAATACGTCTTCGAGGGAAGGGGCGATGCGCTCGATGCTCTGGACGAAATAGGTTTGTTCCGCCAGGAGATCGCGAATGTCGCGTTCCGCGGCAAGTCCCTCCATCGCCACCACATGCAGTCCCTTTCCGAACAAAGCGACTTCACGGACGCTTGCAAGTCGCTCGATGGCTTCCATCGCGTCCTGCGGCCGTTCACATTGAACTTCCAGCACGTCTTCCTTCATCAATTCCGTCTTGAGCCTCTGCGGAGAGCCCAGCGCGATGAGTTCGCCGCGATACACCAGGCCGATCCTGTCGCAGTACTCGGCCTCGTCCATGTAGTGCGTTGTAACGAAAATGGTAACGCCTCTTCCGGCAAGTTCGTAGATGAGTTCCCAGAACTGGCGGCGGCTTATCGGATCGACGCCGGAGGTCGGCTCGTCCAGGAAAATGATGGGCGGCTCATGCAGGACGGCACAGCCCAGGGAAAGCCGCTGCTTCCATCCACTCGAAAGCGTACCCGTCTTGGAATGCCGGTGTTCCTTGAGTCCGGCCATCTCGATGGCCCATTCCTTCCGTTCTTTCTTCGTTTCAGCCGGTATCCGGTAGATGCCGCTGTAGAAATCGATGTTTTCTTCGACCGTCAGGTCCTCGTAGAGGCTAAATTTCTGGCTCATGTAGCCGATGTGGGCCTTGATCTGTTCAGCCTCGGTTCGGATATTGTAACCGGCAACGGTACCGGCGCCTCCGGTGGGTGCAAGAATGCCGCACAGCATCCGAATCGTGGTGGACTTCCCCGCGCCATTCGGGCCGAGGAAACCAAAGATCTCGCCCTTGGGGACATCGAAACTGATCCGGTTTACGGCCATGAAATCCCCAAACCGGCGCTCGAGATCCCGCACCTGAACGGCAAGCTCTGGATGATCATGCGGCATGGGCTTGTCCTCCGGGAGCGTGGCCGATGACGGACACGAAGACATCTTCAAGCGTTGGTTCGATGGGGCGCACGGAACGGACTTCGTGTCCCGCTTGGGCCAGTATCCTCTCGATTTCCGTCATGGTCTCATTCGGATCATGCGTGACCACATGTACCCGGTCTCCGAAGAGGCCCACAGAAGGGCCGGGCAACTGCTGTCTCAACTCCTGCATGGCCTGCCGCGGCGAGGAGCATTGCACTTCAAGCAAGACGCCCTGCATCAGAGTCTTCACTTCATAAGGGGAACCCTGAGTAAGTAACTTGCCTTGGTGTATCAAGGCCACACGGTTGCAGCGTTCCGCTTCATCCAGGTACGCCGTCGAGACGAAGATGGTAACCTTCTCCTTGAGCAGTCTGTATAAAATGCGCCAGAAATCCCGCCGCGAGACCGGGTCCACGCCATTCGTGGGTTCGTCCAAGAACAAGACCTTTGGCGTGTGGATCAGTGCGCAGGCCAAACCCAGCTTCTGCTTCATGCCGCCGGAGAGGTTGCCCGCCAACCGTTTCTTGAAGGGTGTCAGGTTGCTGAACGCAAGCAACTCATTGATCTTTGTGTCCCGCCCGCGTCTCGGAACGCTGTAGATATCCGCATAGAAGTGAATATTCTCCAAGACGGTCAGGTCCGGGTATAGGCCGAACCGCTGGCTCATATATCCAATGTCTTCTTTCACCGCTTCGGCTTCCTTCACCGCGTGGTGCCCTGCCACCCATGCCTCGCCGGAGGTTGGGTCCATCGTGGAAGTCAGCAGCCGCATCGTGGTCGTCTTTCCGGCCCCGTCCGGACCGACCAAGCCAAAGATCTCGCCTTCCTCAACGGAAAGCGACAGTCGGTCCACCGCGGTCAGTGGACCAAAGGTCTTCGTCAACGATTCGGCGCGAATGCTCGTCATCGGGGCGTTCCTTGTTCGAGTTCGATAACGGCGTCCGCCGGCATACCGGGTTTGAGTTCCATGCCCAGGTTGTCCACGTCGATCTTGATCCGGTAGACAAGTTTCACGCGTTCCTTTTCCGTCTGGATACTCTTCGGCGTAAATTCGGCCTCGGATGAAATGAACGAAATGCGGCCCGAATACGCTTTCCCGGGAAAGCTGTCCGTATACACGCTTACGCTCTGGCCGATTTTCACGCGACCCAAATCCGATTCGTCGATGAAGGCGCGCAACCATACGTGTTCAAGGTCCCCGACGGTGACTACGGGCGTGCCAGATGTTACGTACTCGCCGGGTTCGATGTGGTCGGCCAATATGATCCCGGATATGGGCGCATGAATCTCCGCATATCCTTGGCGGGTCTCCGCCAACGCCAGAACCTGTTTCGTCTCTTGGACGTGAGCCCGCGCCTGCTGAATGGTCTCCTGTCGCGGGCCGTTCTTGGCTAACTCCAATCGCGCTTCGGCTTCTGACAAGGCTGCCTTGGCCTGTGCGATGTCTTCGGCACGCGGCCCTTCTTTCACGAGTTCGAGCCGTTCCTGGGCCTCCGCGAGATGCGACCCAGCGACGGTATACGCGCTTTGGGCCTGATCGAACTGGCGCGCAGGAATTGCACTTTCCTCCCAAAGGCGCTTGTACCGCCGGTAATCTGTTTCGAGACGGACGACCTCGGCTGCGGTTCCGTTGACGGTTGCTTGTGCAGCGAGAACCTCTTGGGGGCGCGACCCGGTTTCGAGTTCTTTGACAAACGCTTTCGCCTTGGCAACTGCGGCTTCGGCCTGGGCGATTTCCTCCGGACGCGACCCGGCTTCGAGTTCCGCCAGTTTGGCTTCCACGGCCTCCACCTCCGCTTTGCGAATGGCGGCCTCATGATCGAATTCTCGGCGGTCAAGGCGGGCAACAGGGGCATCCGCATGCACAATGTCCCCTTCAGAAACGAGGCGGGACTCCATCCACCCCGGCGTCCGGAAACTTACCTCCACGTCAGTCACTTCGATATTGCCTGACACGCGGAGCCGGTGAGGATCTGCGGAACCTTGGATCGAACGATAACCGTAGATTCCTCCGCCAATGGCCAGTGCCAGTGGGAGTACGATGAGAAGTCTCTTCTTTTTTGCCATGACCTTCACCTCCTGGTGAACAAGCATTCACATCTTGCTTACAAAAAACGCCCCAACGCGCGGGGCGGGTATCTCAGTGGTTCATCAACTCATGCGCGAACTGATGGTATTGCTCGTGTACGCCCTCGCCAATTTCTTCCGCTTCGATGGCATCGAACGCCGCAGCCAATTCGTCCTGATCTGCCGGTGTCAGGATCTGGTCTGCCATTGTGAACAGGATGTCATTTTCTTTGTCGATATGGTCTCGCAGCAATTTCACGAAGGCAATCAGATGTTCGGCGAGAGGTCCGGCGGTCGTGGCATCTCCGGCGGAGTACTTGTCCAACGCCTCGGCAATGGCCTTGACCTCATTTCGGCCCAGCGTATGTTCATACAGCATCACTGCGATGGGGCCTCCGTCGCCTGGCATGCCCCGCTCTTGGAGCTTGGGAAACAATTGCCGTTCTTCTTTTGAATGATGGCACTTGTCCATGAAGGTGCGGAAGAAATCCACCATCTTCGCGACCTTCTGTTTGTCCACCATCTCAGTCGCTTGGATGTTCTGCGCTTCGCGTTCCGCGCCGTCAAGCACGGCCAGCACGATCTTGTGCTCATGTTTCAAGGTATCCGTAGGTTTCATGATCATCCCTCTTCTCAGAGAACTTCGTAGAACTTCGGTGTAGGCTTCCCGTCAAATAGCGGCCTTACCCGGTCGCCGGCCTCGTCGTGAATGGAACTGCCGTGCATCGCCTGGAAGGCGGCCTGATTCTCAAACTCAACGATGGCCGCGTAGTTTCCGCCTTCCAGAGGTTTCAAGAGCCTTCTGCTTATGAATCCTTCGAAACCAGAAAAGGCTTGGTTCGATGCGGCAAACCATTCCTGAAACTCGACGTCCTTACCCTTCTTGATGGGCGGGAAGGAAATAATAACTATGAACATAACTCGCCTCCGTTCCAGTTGTTATCTTCATCTTCGTGTAGCATAGGCGCGGAATCATCCGCATCTACGCCCGAAACTCCATCGCGTCTCGTGTATCCTGTTATTGACGCTCAGGCGCACGCAATACGGTGGCCGTATCGCAGGCGAGCGTGATGACTCGATCTTCCCAGAGAAATGACTCGATCTGGTCAACCGCCAAAACCACCTGTTTACCGCCGATCTCACTTTTGGTGGTTACCACGATCTGGGGAATATGCCAGTCGTTGTCCTCGACAAGGAAATCCGCGAGTTGGCCCACGACTTCGCCTTGCGCCTTCAGCGTATACCCAACAAGGTGGCGGACACTCCGCAAGTGGGAATCTCCCGTGAAGACAAACTCCCATTTCGGTTCCGGCGCTCCACTGAACGGTGTCCAATGCGCCACCCATTGATAGTATTCCCGCGCCTGTTCCTGAAATTGCTGGTAAACGGGCTTGTCGGCTTGGCTGTCCGGGTCTTTCTGCACTTCCTGAGCGGTCTGTTGGATAAGCACCATTTCCGCGACGGGGTCCACCGTACCCAACAGGCTGCCAGCTACCAAGACTTTGCGGCCTCGCAAGAAGCTCCCGAGTTCCGCCACGAGGTGTCTTACGTCCCAGCGTTTGTCATCGAAGTAAAGGTCGTGGACTGTCCCGACCAAAGCGTCTGATTCGTGCAGCTTGTATCCGAGTAACGATTTCGCACTTCTCAACATGAGAATATCCTCCTTCCAATTGTTTACCTATCTCTTCAACTTGAGGGATAGACTGAACTCAGTGTTTCATCCGTCCGTAAGGATCCCGGTAACGTTGCTTCGAGGTCATCAGATTCCTGCGTTCGCACTCGCCGCCAATTCGTAAGGGAAATCCGTCAGCCGTTCTGGTCCGTCAGGTCCGACCACAACGGTATCTTCGATGCGCACGCCCCATTGTCCCGGGTAAAGGCCGCAGTTCCCGATCGCAATAGCCGTGTTGGCGGCCAGTGGGGGTGGCGCTTTCTCGCCATGGAAAAAGGCATGTCCTGGCGGGAGGGGCGGTTCCTCGAATTCGATACCGATCCCGTGAACCGTCGGCCCGAAGATATGCTTTTCGTGTCCGGCTGCCTTGAGAATGCCGTGAAGGGTATCCTCCAGTTCTACCATGCCGACCCCTGCTATTGCTTTGGCGATAGTTGCCTGGAGTGCCTTCAGGTAGAGGTCGTAGGCAGCCTGCTGCTCGTCAGTCGGCCGGCCGGCACAGACGGTCCGACAGATATCGGCACTGTAGCCGTCCACGACGGGATGAAGATCGATCACCACGAGTTCGCCTGCCTCTATCTCCCGCTTGGTCGGGAGACCGTGAGCGATATTCGTACGTGGCCCGGAAGAGACATAGCTTCGGTAAAGATCCTCAGCGCCGGCAAGGCGCATGGCATAATCACCTGCCGCGGTCACATGGATTTCGGTCGCACCGGGTTTCACCGCCTCGATGGCCGCACGCATCCCTGCCGCAGTTACCAACCCGGCCGCCTTAATGCGTTCAATTTCCGATGGCTCCTTAACAATCCGTAGCGCGGTCATGATCGGAGTGCAGTCTTTCGAAACAACCTTTTCGGGCTTGGCGTGCGGATGCGTCATCATCCCAACCATGGTGTGTTTGAGAAAGGTATACTCCAGGCCCATCGTTCCCTCTGTAATGCCGAAATCCTTGAAGAAGTGGGCGATGGAATGGATCATGCCGACTTCATCCTCGAATCCAACGATCTGATCGAAGGTGGCCCGTTGGCTGACGTCATCTACATCCGTACTGGGTACTCCCAGGGCGACTCGGCCTTCCTGGCTAACCATGGCGAAGGCGCAGAGACGGCCATCGCCAGTGAGATAGAACATGTTCGCTGGTTTGGTGAGAAGCAGGACATCGATACCGTGCTCTTTCATCAGGGTTGTACAACGACGAACCCGTTCTGCGTATGGCTGTTTCATGTGCTCTTCCTCTTATTTGTTCTCGTGTTTCACTTGAACATGTTCATCATGGTGTCCGGTCTCCGCGTGTCCTGCCTCCGCCTCAGCGTGGTGTGACGGGTTTGTTGTGGCATCTTCGTGAAGCCGCTCGACATAGTGCATGAAGGTGACGTATGCCTCGACAAACTCGCGCCCGGCTTCCACACTCGCGTCCTTGTGTTTATTCGCTTCCAAGGCATGAGCAAACCGTTCGCGAATTCCTTCGGCCACTTTGTTTGTCAGGTCTTTCACGAGAGCGTCCGCAGATCCACTTTCCAGCGTTTTGTCCGCAGCCTCGATGCCTGGTTCCACCTGGGTGCCTGCCGGTTTGATCCCCTCGTACGGGGCGCCTTCTCCGGCGCGGTGAACGCGGACGAGCGTTTCAAAGAAATAGGTGTCTGCCAGTGCTTTCGCATCGGGACCCTTGCTTCGGACCGCCAACGTTTTTTGGAATGCAGCTTTGATCTCTGGTTCCGCGTCCGCCCTGACCCATTTAAGGATGGGCGTGATGTCGCCTTTCTCCAAGGCCTGTTTTGCCTCCGTGATGACAGGACCGTCCATCGTGTCGCAATGCGCGAAAGCAGTTTGAGATGCAGACAACGCAATTCCCAAGACCCCGATACCCGCTAGAAATGTTCTGATGTTCTTTGTGGCAGCCATGGTCGTTCTCCTTACCGGCCCACCGCGACGGTGGCCTGTTGGCATTCGTGGATTTCCTCACAGCAGATCGCTTGACTGAATATCTTCCAGGCGCGTTCTGCGTGCTTGGTTACGTCGAACGCGCCGTCGCTCAAGAACCAAAGGAAAGCGGCGGGCTGAATAAGTCCCAGGAACATCATCGAGAGGGTTTCCGGCGAACAGTCTCGTCGAATGCGGCCATGGTGTTGAGCTTCGGAGATAATTCCGCCGACTTGCTCCAGGTATCCCGTAATGCCCTCGTACAACTTGGTCTTCCGCTGGGAACCGTTTGTGTAGAACTCATGCGAGAAGATGATGCGGGGAATGCCTTGGTTCTCACGAATCAGCCGGACATGCCGATAAAGCAACCGTTTGAGACGTTCAATCGGTTCATCGGTTTCGTGGCAGACCGCCGAGACGTTCTCCAACAGCTTTCTTTGAATAGACCCTAACAGGGCATCTAGCAGGGCCTCTTTGTTGGGGAAATGACGGTAAATTGCCGTCGGCACAATTCCAACGTGCCGGGCGATGTTGGCCAAATTAAGGGCCTTGAGTCCATCGGTTCCGGCTAATTGCATGGCCGCCTTCAGGATTTGTTCTTGGCGAACTTCCGTATCCAGCTTCTCTGTACTCATTTCAGGCGTCCTTCTGGTTTCTATTGTAAATAAACATTCACAAGCGGACTCTTATTCCAAGGCCCTCCCCCGAAAGATTTCGACGCACTTATAGTCGCAAATGCATTTTTTACAAGTAATTATGAAATATGAATGGCCCGTAGCGGAGGTCTAGCTTGCTCTGGCAGCGAGTCCATCGTTTCATGTTTTGTGTATGATTAGTGACAGCTCTCGGGTCAGCATCAATGGGAAATCGGCAGTACTACGGTCTGTGAGATATGCCGTCATCCGGCCCGTGACAGGATTCTGAGTCCGGCAATGCGCCAAGGCGTGTTGAGACAAGAACAGAAGAAGAGTTCCAACACTTTTAAGAAGCTTCGTGAAGTTCTTTGTAGCGTCCGTGGTCGTTCTCTCTACCAAGGCCATCGTCGGGATACCTCTTATAGCCTGTGCTTGGTTCAAAGCCCTCTAATCATGGTCGTGTGACTACGGCCACGAGATTAAGGTCTTGCATCGGGTCCAGCTCTATGACGTGCGCTGAGCTGTGGGCTGCCGAAGACGACCCGAGAAAAGAAATGGGGATGCGGGCTGCAGTTTCAGTCCGTCCAGAATGGACATAACGCGTTCCGGTCGACCCCAATCGCACCATACGACGCCCTGCATGGGAAGGACTCGAATCGATTGAGGGGCTCTCTGGAGCATATCTCTGGAGAAATCCTGAGACTCCATATCGATGTACACGTCTTGAAGGGCCCTGGTTTCCTCGCAAGCATCGGCTTGCCCTGAGCGGACATCCCAAAGTACTCGTTGAAATGCGTGAAATCGTTCCATCATTTGAGGAAGAAGCCGCCAACCAAGTTCCCAGAGGGTACGAACCGTGCTCGCAACAATCATGGTGTTCCACAAGCAGCCCTGTGCAAGAAGGTTGGTCGCCTCAACGAGGGTTGGTTTTTCCTTGAAATCTTCCACGGCGCTGAACGGCCATACTGCGCCTGCGGTAATACTGACCCCTCCTTCACGTGAAGGCTTGATCCACCCGTAATCCGTTTCAGGACGTGTTGCACGTGCTCCAAGCAGAACGAGACTATCCTGGTTCGCTTCCGCCAGAAGAAATCCACCCAACGCGTAACACAAGAAGGTAGACTCGGGATAGGCGAAGTGATCCGACGGAAGGATGAGAACCGTAGCATCGGGGGCTTCTGCCATAATGTATGAGATGGGAAGAAAGATCCCCGCAGCCGTCCCACAACTTCGCGGTTGTTCGATAATCCTTCCCGCGATAGACCGCGTTTCCGAACCGAGAAACGCTCGATGGCTCTTACCCACAACCGTGATGACGCGTTCGGGTGGAACCAGGGCTGTAGCCCGGTCAATCGTATGTCTCAGCATGGACCGTGTCCCCACGAACGTGCAGTACTGTTTCGGGCGTGGCTCGCCCAGCCATCCCTGTATAAAGGGACGCATGCGGTCGCCATCTCCACCTGCCAGCACAATCACCCACCGGGACCGGTTAGTGGTGCTTTCGCGGTTTACTCGCGACTCCCATTGACTCATGTTGGAAGGCAGACTGGTGTTCATTTCGCCATACCTCCTCGGTGTCTTGTGGTTTACCCGCACAGCCCTGAAAGCCGCGTCCAACAGGGACAAGCGGCGCGCTATGACATGACGAGACCGGACGCTCATGGAGTGGAACATAGTAGTTGGCAATGAAAAGATTTCGCAGCATCGTGAGCAGCCACGCTTTGGGCCAGACCCTATGACCAAGTTGTTCGCGACGGCGGAAAGCTTCTTCGATCGTGTGTACGGTCAAAGTCTCTGCGCGTACCGGATGTCGCGTAAGCGCAAAGGCCACGGCGTAGAGCATTGCAACGTACGCCTGTATCCGACCTTCGAAATCCTTCAGTCGCATCTTGCTGCCAGACCTTGTTACTGGTTCGGAATCGCCAACAACAACCAAAGGAAGAGCGGACCCAGAACTAGAGGTAGACTTCATTTCCGTGACTCCACATAGGCTGCCACCTTCTGCTCGTTTCTCCGGCACCTGACAGAACCCCATCACGGCTCTCGCGATAACGAAGCAAGCAACCGACCCCTTCGACCTCTGTGAGGAACGCGCTTTCATTAACGACCTCTACCGCACAGTGCTGCGTCTCTGCCATGCGCACCAGCTCTTCCTTCATATTCAGAGATTCCAGGCTTTCATTGTCGCACTCGGGACACGTGGCGGATATTGTTGCTTCGGATTCTATGAACACGTGCTTGCATGCGCGGCATCGCCATACCAAACCAGGATTACAGTCTCTGAGGAGCACCAAAGTGTCTACCTGGCCCCTTTCCAAGGCAGCATAGGAGGCTCTTACACCGGCGACGGCAAGCCCCCCGGAATGGACCTGTTCCGCCAACGTCTCCGCCAACTCTCGTGACTCCCGTTCCTCAGCTTCGACGAAGGCCTTGATCGTTGCTTGGACGATATCCGACGTCGATCCTTTCTCGGAGACCCTGACCTCCTCGACCAGTGTTTCCGCTAACCCTCTAGGAAGTTCCTCCCGCACTCTAGCGGTCATCTTCGGATGGCCAACGAGAACCAGGTGTTTGTGACCACCTTCCGCCATAAGACGCTCAAGAACCCTGACTTGCTCCTTGATGAACCGGTGATGATTCTCCCGCAGGTTCCTTTGATAATGTTCTTTCGTCCATCTGTCTCGCGCCTCTTTGCGCACATTGGGCGATTGCACGCGGACGTGTTCTTTTGGTTCTCCCAGGTTGATTTCCATAATCCGCACACGATCCCTTGTACTTAACATCACAACGTAACGGTCGTAGGTGTCTTTGAGTTCCACTAGATGGAAAATGTTCGGCGACCTACCTACGGATGTCCACGTGGGCACCGCCACACGGAATCGTAAATACAGAAAGTGCGGCGTTAGCCCCGCACGCGAGAAGAACGCAACCCCCTTCGCATCAGATGATAACCCAGTTCCCAGGATGGAACGGATTGGGGCCACGGTGTCTTCAATACAAGACCGGTCTTTCTCCTTCAACCCCGTTGTGAGGGCCCGTATCTGCTCCTCAAAGAGATTGGGATGCTTGAGACGGCCGTTCTCAACCGCCGCGTAGCAGCTAACGACCGGGTCTTCTGTCGCCGGTAACGCGGCAAGTCCGCGAATATGCTCTTCAAGTGTTATCGTATCCATTGTCTCGTTCTCCTTTTCAGCTCGTGCTGCAAGTCGAGCGACAGGTTGTCTTTTGTTCGGCATGGCTGTTCATTTCGCCAACGCCTTACGATTTCCTTTCACAAACCGCCCCTTTCCGCGATACAACTCGAGACGTCAAGCCTTTGAGCAGTCCTTCGAGCGTTGAGGCGGCATTGCCGAGTAGAAGAACTACATTGTCGCGGCTGTACAAGGGATTCTCGATCCCGGAATACCCGGGCTTCGTATCCGCATTGCAGATGATCACGTGTTTGGCGTTATGCGCATGGAGAATGGGCATGCCATATATGGGCGTTCCCTTTGCGGTGATGGCTGCCGGATTCACTACGTCACACGCTCCGACAACAAGAGCGACATCGGTTTGGGCAAACTCTGGGTTTATGTCGTTCAGCTGAACCATCCTGTCATAGGGAATGTCCACGTCAGCGAGAAGCACGGTCATGTGACCCGGCATCCGGCCTGCCACAGGGTGGATGGCAAATCTCACGTCTTTGCCCTCCTGCTCCAGGATGTCGTACAGGTCTCGAACTTGGGACTCCGCCTCGCCAAGCGCCATTCCGTATCCCGGAACAATGACAACGTTCTGTGCCTCAAGCAGGCTCTCCACAGGATCGAACGTAGCCGGCTTGTTATGCTCAGCCAGGCCCGGGGTAGCCTCCTGTGCAATGGATTCCCGTAATGACGGCCCTGCAGAGGCGGGCGTGTTTGCCGACGCCACTGTGGCTCCCGTTAGAACCTGCGCGAGCGAACGGTTCATGGCCCTGCACATCACCTGGGTCAGAATGAGTCCTGCCGCGCCGACAATAGCGCCGGCCGCCACCAGAAACGCGTCATCTACCATAAACCCACAAATACTTACCGCCACTCCAGACATGGAATTGAGCAACGATATCGTGATGGGCATGTCCGCACCGCCCACAGGCAACGTGAAGAGCACCCCGCATGCCAGGGCACAAGTAGTAACAAACGCCATCCATACGGTCACGTCGGGCATCGTCCATTGACCGCCGAAAACTATTGGCGGATAAAGCAGGAAGACGAGCATGGCCACGAAGATACGGGACCCGAACAGGCGGCGGATAGGTCTTTGCGGGAGGACCCCGTGCAGTTTCGCGGCAGCAACGAGACTGCCACTCAAGGTCACGCCTCCAACGGCAACGGCCAGTCCACCGGTTGCAGAACCATAGAATCCGGTTGCGCCCTTGCCGGCACCGAGTGCGACGAAAGCTGTCAACATGGATGCCGCGCCGCCCAGTCCGTTCAATAATGCCACCATCTGCGGCATCTGCAGCATGGTCACCCGCAAGGCAAGGAGCACGCCAAGAATACTTCCAACCGCGAGCGAAACAAGAAGTATTGGCAGCGTCAACATGGTATTTGGCCAGAGGACGAGAACGATCGCCACGAGAAGACTCAACGCAGCCAGGCGGTTGCCACGGACAGCCGTTTCCGGCGCACCCATTAGGCGAATGCCCCATAGGATGGCGATGGCTAACGCGACCTCAACCAGAACATACATGCCCGCAGCGACCTCTCTGTTAGCGCTTGGAACGAAACATTCTCAGCATCCGGTCCGTGACCACAAAGCCACCCACGATGTTGACCGTGGCGAGAACAATGGCGGTTACGCCGAGGATGCGATTTCCCGTGGCAAGTGCGGCGGCCGTTGCGGTCAGCGCTCCCAACACGGTTACGCCCGAGATGGCGTTCATGCCGGACATGAGGGGGGTGTGCAGCAGAGGCGGAACCTGACTGATGACACGATAGCCAACCACCGAAGAGACGAGGAACACAGTGAAGAGAACTATTAGACGCATATCGTTTCCCCTTTTCCTTGTGAACACTGTGCCATGGCTTCGAGCGCTCCGGCGTGCACCACTTTTCCGTCCTGTGTCACCAATGTCGGGCCGATGATCTCGTCTTCACGGTCCGCGCGAATTTTGCCGTCCCGGACCAGGTACGAAAGGAAATGAAAGAGATTGTGGGCAAAGAGCCACGAAGCGCTCGCTGGGACGTATCCCGGAATGTTCTTAGCCCCAATGAGCGTCACGTCGTGCTTGACGACGGTTCGGCCCGGCTCCGTCAGGGCGCAGTTGCCTCCCTGGTCGATGGCGATATCGACGATTACCGACCCTGGTTTCATGCCTTTGACCATGTCTTCGGACACAATGACGGGCGCGATGCGTCCCGGTACGAGTGCGGAGAGGATGACGATGTCCGACTCAGCCACAGTCTTCCGAATGGCTTCCTGCTCCCGTGCGAGCCATTCTTGTGGCAACGCCTTGGCGTAGCCGCCTCCGCCTATCGCGACCTCGGCCGGAACCCCGGTCTCGACGATACGCGCGCGAAGACTCTTGGCCTGCTCCATGGCTTCGGGCCGAATATCCGCCGCGAAGTTAACGGCGCCCAGCCGTTTTGCCGTGGCCAAGGCCTGAAGACCCGCCACACCTGCTCCCACGACGAAAACTTGCGCGGCCGACACCATGCCCACGGCGGTATTGGTCATGGGCATGAAACAGCCCAACTGGTCCGCCGCCATAATGACGCCTTTGTATCCCGCAACGGTGCTCATGGATGTTAACGCATCCATCGGTTGAGCGTTGGTAAGCCTGGGCACGCCGTCGAGCGTGAAACTGACGATCCCATGCTCGGCGAGATCCCGTACCATCTGATGGTTGGCCGGTGACGCCGGATGGAGAAAGGCCACGAGCGTCTGACCCTTCCTCATCATCGCGACCTCGTGCCGATTCTTTCTCGTATCGAATTGCGGCTCTTTGACCTTCAAGATTACGTCAGACCGTTCAAAGATCGCGTCGCTGCCCACTACGATCTCGGCTCCGACCTTCCGATACGTGTCATCGTGATGATGGGCCGATTCGCCCGCACCGCTTTCGACAAGCACGCGCGCACCCTGTGCGATGAATTCGGTCACGGTTTCGGGAATAGCCGAAACCCGATATTCATGTTCCATGATTTCCTTGGGAACCCCAAACGTCAGACCTTTGAATGTCATGCTGTAAGCCTCCAAACTCAGTATGTGCGTGCCTGCTTGGCCCGACTCCGAACGACCACGACTTGAGCCCTAGAGGTGGTAGTCCCCTGAAGACTCGGGCTGATACGTCAATTCTTCAACGAGGAATTGCGTTCGTCCTTTCGGCAGATCGACATCGAATGTGTCTCCTACTCGGTACCCGAGCATGGCTGCTCCCAAGGGTGCGAGTATGGAGATACGCCCTTCCTCCGGGGCGCGTTCAGAGGGATAGACCAAGGTGCATTCCATCCCAGCATGGGTTGCCGTGTCCCTCAGCTTCACGCGAGAACGCATCGTGATCACGTCTTTGGGCGTCATGAGCGGGTCGATGATAACTTGGGCACGCGCGATCTCTTTCTCGAGATATCGAATGTGCGGTAGCTCTCGTTTGTCCGGATACTCTTGCAGGACTCCGAGACAGTCGAGAAGGCGGTGTCTATCCTGTGCTGTTATGTAGATTTGCTTGGCCATGGGGTACTTCCTTCATTTCGTGTTAGAGGCATTCCGGGGGGTTAGAGGTGATAATCCCCTGCGGCCTCTGGTTGATAAAGCATCTGGGTTGCCTGATACATCAAGGCGTCCTGTCCGGAACCGAGTGTAAACACATCGCCCAGACGCCGTCCCAAGATCGCGGTTCCGAATGCGTTCAGAACGGAAACATTATCGGGGGCCAAGGCAGCATCCCGCGGAAAAACCAGTGAGTAGATCCGGTCCGTGCCCGTGTTCACGTTTAGCATACGCACCTTGGAATTCATGGTCACCACATCCGGCGGCACCTCCCGGGGATTCGTGATCCGGGCATGTTTCAACTCCTTGGCTAAAACGTCGGCATGCTCCTGGCACTCCTTCTTGCCGAAGGCGCGCACGACGTCAAGTAACTCATTCAAGCGCTCCAAGTCGTAGCGGCTGATGTAAATCGCTCGTGATTCCATCACCTCCGCTGCTGTATCCGTAGGTGATTCAATAGGAGGCGCTATCCCGCGCAGCAATACGGTCTTCATGTGACGCGCAACCTTGGCCAGATTGTCCGACTGTAACGGACTGGACCAGTAACCCATGAAGGCGGAGATCATCCCTTCAAGCCAAACGGCCATCTTGGTCCCCGGGGGCGCCGGTTGCCGCATCTTTTTGAGACAACGAGCAAAGATCTTCTCGACAAGATCCACGTATTTCTGATGGAGGTGATTCACCGACTCTCCGAGTCGCGCCGGTTCCGGTTGCACGCCCAAGTACGCCGGAAAACAGAACGGCTGGAAGAACAAACGGTCATTCACGTAGTTGTATAGACGCAACCGTATAACGTCGAGAACGGCCTCTTCGGGGTCCTTGGCGTCGCTTAACGGCTGAATGCGACTTACCACCGTCTCGCCGATTCGCTGGGCGACTTGCGCGTAGATGTCTTCTTTGCTTCTGAACAGGTTGTACAGAGTTCCGACCGAGAGCCCTGCTTCATGGGCCAAGGTCTCCATGGTCGTCTGCTGATAGCCCTTCCAACCGAATACATGTTCCGCCGCATCGAGGATTGCACTGTCCACAGGCTCTCGCCGCTTCGCTGGTCTTCTTTTGTCGCCAGACAACATGTTTCAGGTCCTTTACAAGGCGTGAATAACAATTCAAAAATGAACGTATATTCATTATACCCGGACTTCTGTCTTTTGTCAACCTCTGGGGCACAGCAAGAAACGGCACTTCGACTTGGAATCTGATCGACGGGTCTTTCTGATAAAGCGGCGTTCGTTCGCTGCACGGGGGTTCCGTCATACCGGTAGCAATGTCGCGAGGCACCCGTCGGTCTATGGCGTCGTCTGGAGATTACGAAAGCTCTTAAGATGAGATCCTTGCTTTGATTTCCGTGAGATGGATGGCGGAACGCCAGACGTTCAGGTAGGAACCGGGGGGAGGAATCGTAGCGGCAGAGATGCCTTGGCGATCCTTTCTAAGTTCCAGCTTGATCAGAGCTTATCACGTGGGCAGACAGCGGGTTTACAAGGTAAAGTCACCTGCAGCTTCAGGTTGATACAGGATGCGCAGGAGCCGGTACCTGACCTCGCGATCATTTTCCGTGGCGCAAAAGACGTCGCCAACGCGCCGTCCGAACATGGCCATACCCACCGGGCTAAGAATAGACATTTTGTCTGGAGATTCGTCGGCGTCCTTCGGGAAAACCAAGGTAAGAATCTGTTCTGTACGCAGATCCAGGTTTTGGATCTCCACTCTGGAATTCATGGTTACCACGTCCGGCGGCACCTCTCGAGGGTTTGTAACCCGGGCGCGAGCCAGCACGGTTTCCAGCACCTCTGCGTTCGGCAACCATTCGTCCCGTCCGAAGGTCCGTACCACCTGGATGAGCTCT
>Ga0116156_10001103_pt1 | contig 27267 bp, 17 predicted proteins | sample AD_UKC045_MetaG_FD_89891 | JGI IMG/M metagenome (GOLD analysis project Ga0116156, IMG submission 89891) | Active sludge microbial communities of municipal wastewater-treating anaerobic digesters from USA - AD_UKC045_MetaG | ecosystem: Engineered > Bioreactor > Anaerobic > Digestate | place: USA... | reverse complement strand
TAATAATTAATGAAATTCAGTGAGCAATATGGTGAAAAAGAGAGAAATGAGCAAGGTAAAAAGAAGGTATTTGTAGTGTGTTTAGACCTTATTTATACCCTATTTATACCTTATTTGTACCTTGTTTATATAGTAATTTGGGAGAAATGGAGGAGGGAAAAAAGATTAAAAGATTAAAAGGTAAAAAGGTTAAAAGGTTAAAAGGTGAAAAGGTTAAAAGGTAAAAAGGTGAAAAGGTGAAAAGGTAAAAAGGTGAAAAGGTGAAAAGGTTAAAAGATAAAAAGGTTAAAAGGTAAAAAGGTTAAAAGGTAAAAAGGTGAAAAGGTGAAAAGGTAAAAAGGTTAAAAGGTGAAAAGATAAAAAGGTTAAAAGGTGAAAAGGTTAAAAGATAAAAAGGTTAAAAGATAAAAAGACTAAAAGATAAAAATGTGAAACGGTGGGACGTTGAATGAATGAATTCCGCCACACAGGGTGTTGCAGAACCGGAAAGAACATAGAAATCAAGAAATATTTTTTCTCAAATGGTTATTTTTAGGCGATTTTAATTGTTTCCCGCAAAGGACGCTAAGTCCACTTCGTGGAAACACCCGCAATCCGACTCGGTCGGATCGCTAAGAAGAACAAGTATTGTGAGTGAGATTTTTCACTGCAACAGCCTGCTCGGCGGAGTCATTCCAACTCGTTGGAGTGGTCATTTGGCTGTGCCGTCATTCCGACTCAGTCGGAGTCATTTGGCTGTGCCGTCATTAAGTTGTTATTAAGAGGAAAATCAGAGGACGGAATCCGCCCAAGCGGAGGAAGACGGAGGAAAGGGTTATTTGTTCCCGCAAGCGGGACAAGTGCGTTGTTGAGTTGTTTAGAGGTCATTGATGGTTCTTAACCCCCCTCGTTCCCTCCCGAAAGCTTTCGGGAGGGAGGAAGAAGAGGAAGAAGAGGAAGAAGAGGAAGAAGAGAGTGATTTATTTTTCAATCTCATATTTTATCTGGAGGGTGAGTACGAATCCTACTGCGGGTTCGGTGACGACGGGATTGAGGACTTTGTCAAAATATGAGTGGCTGACTTTCTCGTAATAATAGGTAGTGTTTTTTTTGAGGTCTTTTTTACGGAATTTGGAATCGTCGTAGTAGGTGTATAATTCGGATGTGACGTTGGGGGTGTAGCTTTTATACATCTGGTTTGGATAGTAGCCGGTGAAGGATTCGCCATATACCTGAGAAGCGGGGAGGAGTTTGAGTCCCGTAGCACTGAGATAGAGTTTTTTCTTTGTATTGATTATCTCCATAGCGGCTTCAAAGAGTTTTGAGTAGACAGGGGTTAAATCATTAACGATGTAGTCTACTTTTACGAGGTCATAGATGCCATATTCCGAGGCGATGGAGAGCATCTTTTCGAGTTCGCCGATCTTTATAAATTTCACGATGACGTTTTTCTTCTGTTCGAATCCGGCGATATACTGTTCAGCATAGTTGCCGGTTATTTTATAATCGGCAAGTTGTGTCTGGGTGGTCATATCGACAAAAATATCAGATTTAGCGATTCCGGTTTTTGTAAGAGCCGAGATAAAGTCCTGAATGCGTTTATCAATGTTTGTGTTAGCATCAGCGAGAGTTTTTGCGGATTCTGAAACGCCGAAGACGGCAACATAGCTGTCGGCGATTGTGTTCATGAGGACATTAGCCTGAATGATGAAGGTGGAGTCGGACAAAGAGATTTTTGTGGCGCCCGGCTGTCTGAGGCTGTTGTAGTTCTGGTCAATAACGCTGTTTCCGGTAATCTGGGGGAAGAGGGAGGTACCGAGAAGCAGAAAAAATATGATTAAGGTTTTCATAATTATCTCCATTGAAAGTAATTAGACAAATAAAGTGAAAAGGGGGTTTAATTTTTTTTATTCCGAGATGAAATATAAGGAGAAAAAGTCGTTTGTAACGTTCATAAAGTTCATAACGTTTATAACGGGGTATATTGCAGTCATTTATAGTCATTACGCTTTGCTGTCATTAATGGTCATTAAGTGGTCATTAAGTAGTCATTAAGTGGTCATTAGGTTGTCATTAAGTAGTCATTAGGTCGTCATTAAGTGGTCATTAGGTTGTCATTAGGTTGTCATTAAGTTGTCATTAAGTTGTCATTAAGTGGTCATTAGGTTGTCATTAGGTTGTCATTAAGTGGTCATTAGGTTGTCATTAGGTTGTCTGAATTAGGATTCGCAAGATTATAGGATTAATGGAATGGATGGATGTTGCCACTCCAACCTGTCGGAGGAGTATGGGTGAATGACTGTATGGATGTATAATTGAATGAAGCCCGATGGAGAGGAGGTGGATTATAAGGAGATTTAATTGAATTATTTGGAAAGATATGTTGTTCTCAAATTACGACAGTTTACAAATAATATTTGTTTGCCAAAAATCTAAGTTTACTGCCCGACTATTACGATCAGACAATATAACGAATGAAAAAAATTTATGATTAAATGGGCTGCCCCTCCGACGGAAATATTCCGAATCTCCCGCCCTTGGAAACATATAACGACAAATGCAAAACCTGATGACAAGTTGTCAGGAACACCCGAATGAAAAACAGAGGTCAAATATATATTTGATCAAAGAAAATAGTAACCATAAAGTAATTAAATGGTATAAAATGAAAAAACTGTTTCTACTTCTTTCGATAATTTTCTATTCAGGACTATGTCTTGCCCAAGTGTCGGTGAAGCTTCAGCAACCACCACCAAATCAGCTACGCACGGCGGATATATGGAAATTAACGTTAATAAATCCCACTACGAAACCAATCAGCATAACCTTAAGCGGAACACTGGAAGAAGCGGGTTTTGGTATTGTAATAGAGGGGAGTTCAAAAACAATGAGCATACCTCCGGGGACAAAAAGAATTTCATATGACGATGTTAAGTCGGGGAATGTAAGTTTCAGGTCGGGCAAATGGCGAGAAGCATTTACGCGAACCGGGAATGCACCATCGGGGGATTATAAAATCTGTATACAAGTAAAAAATGAATCAGGGGAAGTAATCGGAAGCGATTGTATAAATCAGAGAGTGGAGATATCATCTCCGCCAGCGCTACTGTCTCCGGCAGATGACGGAAGCATTTCCGCCAAGCAGCAGGTTTTATTCACATGGCTCCCGCCAATGCCCACGCCATCGGGGCAAGTGACGTACAAGATAAGGATAGTTGAAATACGAGGGGATCAATCTCCGATAAGTGCGATTAATAGGAATAAAGCTTTTTTTGAAAAAGACGGCTTAAGAACAGCGATGTTTCAGTATCCTGTTTCCGCAAGATCATTTGAAGGGGGAAAAGGATACGCATGGCAAATATCCGCTAATCAAAACGGGGTATTACTTTCTTCAAGCGAGGTATGGAAGTTCAGTTTCGAGACAGAGGAGGGGAATCTGAAGAGTTTAACAACAAGCACGGGGGGAACAGACACGAGCACGACGGGGGGTAATCTGAAGAGTTTAACAACAGGGACGGGGAACACTCCGCAGAGTCCGACAGGGAATCCCCAGCTTCCTCCATCAAGCTGTCAGGGGGCGCCGCCAGCGGTGACACTGAGTAATCAAACACCTTCAAGTAAAACAGCTGCGGATTTTCTGCAACAGACTATTAAAACCGGGCTTTTCAACATGAAGGTTTTAACTGCTTCGGGAACGAGCACCGCACTAACGGGGACGGGTTCAATTCTTGTGGCCTGGTTAAAGACACCAATAGCAGTTGAGTTCAAGAATATAAAAGTAAATACAGCCGATGAGCTTTACAGTGGTGAAATAATATCTCAATTCGATCAGACGCCTGACACATGGCCGCAACAGTGGGGGATAAACATAGCGGGGAATTTTAACTGGGGAACGAGTATGGTTAAGCGGCTTGACAAGTGGCTGCATAATTCGATAAGCAGTCATCCGGTTGTAAATAAGTTAGTAAAGAATTTTGATCTGAATCAGATGGTGCAGGACTATACTGACACGCCGTTAAAGCTACCACTCGGGATAAACAATGCGGAGGGATATACGATTGCGATATCCGAGATGAAATTTGAACCGACGACAGCGAAGCTAAATTGTCTGGCGATATTTCCGGTAAATGAATATAACGACAGCGTAGGGTTTAAGGGTTCGGGGATAGTATTTTCAACCGGAGGACCTTCAGCGCAATCAGGCAAACTGGGGCTTATAGATGACGTAACTTTTACCGGGAACGTACCCAACGGAGATTCATATCATCTTGTATTTAAGAAAGAGCAGGGAGCGGCAGCCGGGACATTTATTTCATGGGACTGTGAAGGTTTCCGAGAGTTGAATATAGATCTTGACGTATTCTTTCCGCGAACATGGCTTAAGCCAATACCAGATAACGGGACAGACAGAGCAAAAACAAATATTGTTACTAATATAGTAAGCTGGGATGACTGGATTGTACAGGCTAATCTTCCGAAAAGCTCAATTTCGGGGACGCAGGGAATGGAGCTGACGGTTAATTCATTTTATTACGATCACTCATCCGTGCGAAATCCAGATTCACTAACCTTCCCGGCGAATTATCCACCGGGGGCGACAACGGGGTTAGATTTCACGGGATTTTTTATAAAGAATGCAAACATAAAACTTCCGGCGAACTTCAAGACATCAGCTCAGGATGTGACAGTGAATATCAGCAATCTGATAATCAACAAGCAGGGGCTGACGGGGAAAGTGCTTGCGAAGAACATTTTCACATTTCCAAACGGAAACATTGCAGGGCTAGGGGCAAGTCTGGACACATTAAAACTTGAGTTAGTATGCAGTTCAATAACCAACGCTTATCTGCGGGGAAAAATAGTGCTACCGGTTTCGGAAATAAATCCGACAAACGCATTACCTTTCAAGGCATCCTTCGTTTCGGGGAACGGGTTTGAATTTTCAATTCATCCACAGGGACCAATAAATGCGAAGTTCTTTGCAGATGCAAAATTTACATTAGCGAACACATCGACGATGAGTTTTTCAATTTCCGACAGCAGCAAGTTTGACATAAATCTGAATGGAAATTTCAACTGGCCGGATATAAATATTGCGAATGTAAAGAATGTAAAGATGGAAATGAGTTTTCAGAATCTGGGGGTAAGTTATCTTGACAGTGCAAACAACAGCAACAAGTTCAAGTTCAGGAAGGGGAGCTGGAGTTTTGCGAGTCCACAGAAATTCATGGCGAACTTTCCGGTAAGCATAAAGAATTTTAATTTCGGAGTAAAGCCGAAAGTTGGGACAGAAGCAGTAAGAGGGGGATTATCCTTTTCAATACTTGTAAATCTTGACGATAAGATCGGCGGGAGTTCGGCGCTGACGGTGTTGGGATCAATAAGCAAAGATCCGGCAACGGGGAAATTTACACCTGCATTTGTGGGGGTGAATGTTGACACAATCAAAGTGTTTGCAAACCTCTCCGCAGTAAAGCTGGACGGGAAGATAGCATTTTACAGCAATGACCCAATATACGGAAGCGGATTTACGGGTTCAGTAAAAGCCACGGTTAATTCAATCAAGACAGAGATCAATTCCACATTACGGATGGGTTCCACAAATTACAATAACGGCACAAACTTTTTCAGGTACTGGTATGTAGATGCAAAAGTAATACTGCCAAAGACTTCAGGAATTCCTTTTCTATCGGGGTTAGCTTTCTATGGTTTTGGTGTGGGGGTATGGCACAGAATGACGATGGGGACAATGCCTGCGCTAAATCTGGCGAGTGTGGAGAATGCAACGACAACGAGCAACACAACAAATTCCGGAACGACATTTACACCAAACAAGAATATCGGACTTGGTTTAAGTCTGCTTGCGGTGATAGGGACATATCCGGAGCCGAAATCATTTAACAGTGATGCAACATTAAGCGGGGAGTTTACCAATTCGGGAGGGTTAAACAAGATAAAGTTTAATTTTGATTTCTGGAGTCTTGCCGAATTAACAAAGAGAAGCGATGCAACGATTATGGGGAATGCATATGTGGAATATGTTCCGCCAACGAAAATATTTACCTTATCTGCATCAGCATTAATAAACAAACCCCCGATAACGACGATAGGAATAGGGAACCCGAATGACAGAGTGAATCTGGCGTTATCAATCAACGGGAAACAAAACAAGTGGTATTTTATTTGCGGAACACCAAAGCCAAACCAGACCAACAAAGTAAAAGTAGCTTCATTAGTAGCATGGGAATATCTTCTGGTGGGGAACGATATCGGTCAGTTTGTAGTAAACGGTTTTCAGCCGTCGACCATTGCGGGGCTCAGCAGCGTCGGGGTTTCATTAAGCAGTCCGCCGACAACAATTCCATCGGAATCATCAACAGGGAAAGGATTTGCCTTCGGAGTGGGGGTAGATTTTGGCAGTAACAAACAGAGAGTAATATTATCATTACCAAGGGGGAATGTACTACTGAAATACGGAGCGAGCGGAGGATTTGAAGTAAACTTGTCGTTATTACAATATCCACAAAACACAAGTTGCGGGGGGACATCGCCAATCGGATTCAGGAACTGGTATGCCCAAGGAGGAGTAGCGGCATGGTTCAACGGATACATCAGTGTATGGGTACCAAAGAAAGGAGGAGTATGTGCGATATGCTGCGGGTCATCTGGATATTGTATATACCCGTTTGCCAACATGAGTATTGGGATGGGAGTTCAGGCAGGATTTCCGAATCCATTATGGGCAACAGGCTCTGGGGTGGTTAAAGTAAAAATCGCCAAGTTATTAGACTGGTCAAATTATGTAGATATAAGTTATGGAACGCCGTGCACGCCTCAGCCCTTACCATCGAACCAGACATACGTACAGGAAGATGCAACACAGCAGATCGGGGATATGATAATCAGCATAGATACTCCGCCATCAACAGAGAGATTTGACCCAGGTAAAAGAATTGAAGCGAGTCTGGGTTTTACGCCGAACGGGGCATTTGATATACAGGAAAGACAAACAAACGGAACAATGCTAAACAAAACGTTCCAGGTGAGATACTTTGCAAATTTGAATGCGATAGGACCCGCACCATTAAATCAGACAACCACATCAACGACGGCGACGCAACTGATGGGGCCGACGATGAACTACCAGGTGCTGATACCGTTCAATCAGGCACAGAACAATCAGACGAGCAACGCACCTCCGAGTCCGACAATTGTTGTATTAAGGAGTGCAAATCCGAACAATATTGGGAATTATGAGTTTTATATCCAGAGACCATTTAACACGATACCTTACAGAAATCTTGCGGATACGACCTATTATAAATTCACGCTGAGGGCTGAACTCTGGTGGATAAAGCCGGGGACGACGAACGTTTGGGAAAAAGCAAAGACAAACAACGGAAACTTTATAACTGAGACAAGGATGGCATATTTCAGATCGGGAATACTTTCCGGCGCAACAATAATTCCTGTTCATTAGAGGAAGGCGGGAAAATGAAAAAGAAGAGAACAATGAAAACCAAAAGAATAAAACTAATTGGAACAGCAATCGTGATTTTTTGTTTACAAACAATTGTTCCGGGGCAAAGCGAGACGGGTATTTTACAAAAGGATAGTGTTACGCAGAGTGAATTAAACGAAAGCCTAAAGACAAAAATAGGATTAACAGCCCGGACATATTCCGATTCGGTGATAGTGAGGTGGGCAGTATCCAAGCCGGCAATATGGGATATTGCAAAGGTATCCGGATTTATTTTAGAGCGAGCACCTATTTTGCCGAATGGTACATACGGTCAATTTAAGTCCGTTAAAGAAGGACCATTCAAAATATGGACGGAAGAAGAGTGGGAGGCATACTTTCTGAAAAGAGGAGAGAGGAGAGATACATCTGAAGTGGATTACGATGCACTGGCGTATGTTTTTGGAACGGGGGGGAATGTGTCAGAAGAAACTCCCCAAACCAGAACCGGAAATGAGATTCAGGATCTGAAAGACAAAGCAGGGAATTACAACTGGCAGGTGCTTTTTGCAATGCTCTCAGCCAACAGCAGCAGGGGGGCGGCAGAGGGACTTGGATTAAGATATACTGACAAAGACGTTAAGCCGGGTGAAAGGTATGTTTACAAAATCAAATTAGCCGGTACGTCACCTATATATATAGCAGAAGAGGGCATTCTGGAAGTTAAAGTTGAACCATTTAATCCAGACTTTGCGAGACAAACTTTAGTTGCCTCAGAAAACGAAGGGAGCATTGGAATAAACTGGAAAGCAAACAACGAACTCTCTTTTTATAAAGTATTCCGTTCCGAAGACAACGGAAAAACATTTGAGTCCCTGACAAAAATACCGCTGCTGACAATGCGGAATATTCCGGGAGAGAGTGAACCGATGGAGGGATATCAGGACAGTTCAATAGTGAACTACAAGCCTTATATTTACAGAGTTTACGGAACGACCTCATTTGCCGATGAGGTGCTTATCGGTGAAATCAAAGCAATGGGGAGAGACCGAACGCCACCGCCGGCGCCTTTTGTTCCGCAACCGGAAAATATAAGCGACAATGAAGTGAAAGTAAAATGGGATACAGGAGACACTCCACCAAAAGACCTTAAAGGGTTTTACGTGGGGCGAGATACTTCGACCTCCGGAGAATTTAACCGGATCACAGAATTGCTTCCGCCTACAGCAAGGGAATATACTGACCGAGATTTTATACAAGGAGGAGACAATTTTTATCTGGTAGAGGCAATAGATACGGCAGGCAATGTGAGCCGTTCATATCCGGTATATATAGCTTTAAACGACACACTTCCACCGGCGAAACCGGAATGGATAAAGGGGAGTATGGATTCCAACGGGGTGGTCACGCTGATTATCAAACCCAATAAAGAAAAGGATCTGATGGGTTACCGTATTCTCACCTCGAATTCACCCGAACATGAATTCTCATCATTTTTGGAATCATTCGGAGATGATTCCACAGATTACACAAAGATAACGGAATTTAAGGATACTGTTTCGTTAGAGACAACCACACCATATATTTACTACCGTGCGACAGCACTTGACAACCGATACAATGAATCGGATTTTTCGGAAATAATTGCAGTAAAAAGACCCGACGTAATTCCTCCTGTAACACCTGTAATTATTGATGTGGAGGTTACCGATAAGTCAGTGACACTTTCTTTTGCGCGCAGCACAAGCGAGGATGTAAAATATCAGGTTGCTTACCGAAGAATTCAGGGAGAAGATGATTGGGACAGTCTGGCAGTTTTAGGTTCCGGTGATTCCATTTTCACAGACAAGAGTGTGAAACCGAATATAATGTATGAATATGCGCTGCTTGCAGCTGACAGTGCGGGATTACGTTCGCCATTATCATTCCCGGTAAGTGCAAGGCCTTATTATACGGGGATACTCCCAGCGATAAGGAATCTAAAAGTACTGTATGACGGGAATAAAAATGAGACCACGCTTAGCTGGGACTATGACAATCCGGAAGGAGTATATTTCGTCATATACCGTTCCTCCGGGGATGTTTTTCCAGGAAGGTATGCAACAGTAAATGAGCAGGAGCCGAGGAATTTTACAGACAGAAATTTAACATCCGGAAAAGAAAATTATATTTATGCAATCAAAGTTTTTGATAATTCCGGAGGTGAATCAATAATGAGTGAAGCGGTAAAGATTAATGTTAAATAAAAATCATTTATTAAGAATATGGGGTGAGAAGAAACTGCACCCGCTTTTGGTTATTGCAATGTTCATTTTACTTTCCGGGAATTCGTTAGCCCAGGTGATTGTAAATCTGCGTCAACCACCGCCATTTCAGTTTAAGCTTGAGCACATGTGGAAAGTGACGCTGATAAATCCAACAGGAGGAACGTACAAAGTCTATTTGCGAGGAGAAGCGACCGAATTAAAAGAGGGGCGCATTATTACGGCCACCAGTGCACCCTTTTTGCTAACTCCAGGAGTGAAGAATGTTAATCCAGTTGAACTAGTTCCGATGAAACTGAACATTTCCAACCAAAAGTACAATGATGTAATTCAAAACATTGGAGTGGTGCCGACGGGGGATTACGAAATTTGTGTAACAGTAATTGAAGAAGGGACAGGGGCGGAACTGGGCAAGCAATGTATATCGGCTTCGACACAGAATCTTACGCAGATTGAACTTATTCAACCAGAGGATCGCGTGCGGTTTCTGTCGGGTGCGAATACCGGTGATGATTTTGAGGGGGCGAGAATAGTTCCGGGTTCATTTATAACATTCAGCTGGATGCCTCCATCCCCTTTGCCGGCGGGACTAAAAGCGACTTATGAGATAAGGATTACCGAGATATACGGTAATCAGAGTGCTTATGACGCGCTGTTATCGAATCCCGCTTTTTACGTGAGCAAAAATATTTATTCGAATATCTTTATGTACCCTGTTCAGGGGAGACAATTCGCACCAGGGAGAAGATATGCGTGGAAAGTGACAGCGTACATTAACAACGTTCCGGTTTCGGAGAGTGAATCGAGAGAATTTTCCTATGCCGGGAACCGGGGAGGGGAAGCCGCAACAGAGGAACTCCCGGAGAGAAACCAACAGCTGAACAAAACTTCGCTTTACACAGGTAAATCAGTACTTGTTGCTTCAACAGACAACTCGTATGAGACGGACTGGTTATATAATGACGAAGACGAAAGTGAAACCGAACCATTTCTATTTAAGGGGAGTGCGCAACTGAATTTTGAAACCGGATATAAAAAGCTGCCATTTTCAGAACTGCCGCAAACCCGTTTCAGTGCAGAGTTAAATCCATCAGCAGAGATTTACGGTCTTCCTTTTCTTGCGAATTTTCTATACACAACCGAGCAAGGAACAGAGCGGCAGAGCATCAACAGTTTTTCATTTAGTCTTGATGTTGAGGGGTACAAAGAAAAAATGAGATCGCGTCTAGAGGACAAAGTGACAGAACTTGCCACCGGCTGGGAGAAGATGCTGCTTGGGGTAAATGCATTTGGGATAGGGACAAATTATCCAACGTATACAGACTTCACATTAAGCGGAGTTCCGGTGACAGGTGTCAATTTTGAATTTAATCCAGGAATATTTTATTCAGCATTTGTATTATCGAATAATCAGCGGAGCATAACGAATATTGCTTATCAACGAAGCATTTATGCAGGGAGGCTTGGTATAGGAAAAAAAGATGAGAGCCATTTTATCCTGACGGGATTATATGCAAAAGACGACGAGAATTCCATAACACCACAACCCGAAAATCTTACGCTGACACCGAAAGCCAATTACGTGCTTGGTGCGCATACGAGACTAACTTTTTTTGACGAGTTTATTTCCATTGAAGGAGAGGGGGATGTGTCGGTGCTAACGCGTGATGTGAGAGATCCGTCACTTGAGAATGAAGTTATTCCTTCATGGATAAAGGGAATACTGGAGCCAAGGATAAGCACATCATTTGATTATTCCTATTCAGGAAAAATGTTGATAAATAATCCAAGTTCAGCCACAAAAGTTTCTTTTGGTCTGAGGATGACTGGTCCCGGATATGTTTCCTTAGGGGTTCCAAACCTAAGAAACGATCTTTTCACATATGAAGCCAAAATTGAACAGGGATTTCTTACAAAGAAAATTTCAGTCGGGGGATTTTTCAGAAGTTCATACGATAATCTAATTGACTGGAAGAGTTCCAGGACCACCACCACAGCATTCGGAGTAAATCTGGAGGTGAATATTCCCCAGCTCCCTTTCCTTCAGATTTCATATACTCCTTATATTCAGAAGAACAACGATACAACAGAAATCCGAAAAGTAGAAAATAAGACCTATCTTTTTTCCGCGATTACAGGATACACATTTCCTATTGAGGGGTTCAATTTTTCAACAATCGTTGCTTATTCGGGGAATGACGCAGTATCACTTACGGGATTTTCCGATTATCAAACAAGTTCAATATCGGTAACGGAAGCGATAACATTTGATTTGCCTATTTCCTTTACGGGGACATGGGGATTAATCAACACACGCTCACCGCTTGTGTATTCAGATATCAACAATCTCGATTTCAGCGTAAGCGAATCCTTTATTGATCATCTTTCAAACACAGCAGGATATTACATCGCATACGAATGGGGGTTAAACGAAAAAACGGGGATATATCTGAACTCTGCCCTTTCCGTATGGGAAAAAATGAGTATCAATCTGCGGCTTGAGGGGACATCATACAAAGACATCAAAGACGATTCACAGAGCTACAGCGAATTTAAGCTACTTGCCATGCTTAGTGTAAACCTGTAAGAACAGGGGTTATCAGGTTATTGGATTAAATTTGAAGACTTTAGTTTTTTCAGTGATGAAACAGAAAGAAATCCCGAAGAGAATATGAATAAACTCAAAGATCACGAAGTAAAAAACTCCCGGGTTAACTCCGAGAAGGGCGTTATTGAGTTTGAAAAGGACAGTAAGAAAATAAAAAAGGAGAAGGAGATGAAGAAGATTGACTTCAGCGTTGTAAGCCAGGTTTAGAATTATTTTGCGGATGAAGAGTGCGATTATTATAACGCAAATTATTAAGAGAAACGACATTGAGGTAAGAGGGAGATTGACGATGAAAAAAAAGAGGGAGACAGCCAAAGATGCGGCGATAAAGAGAATTTTGAATTTTATGCCGGGAAAGTTCTTTTTTAGCAGTTCCAGAATGACTAAAAGCGAAAAGAAAATCATTGGTCCATTGGTGTTGTAACTGAAAATAAAAAACATTATAAAGGCGGCAACGGTGGAGAGATTAAGGAAAAGGAAAATATTGAAAAACTCTTTTTTATAGTGCTTTGCCAATATAAACAGCCAGATTAAGGCTGAAAGATGTGAAATGAGTATGATATATTCTCGGGACATAAGTATATGATTTTAGTGATCCGTTCACAAAAAGTGAACGGATCGAATTATTGCAAGTTAGTTTTGCGGAGAGCAAAACGGAGGACAGGGATAAGTATATTCCAAGATATAATCTTCGTTGGATATGGTCAGTACATTTCCTCTCTTTTCGATGAAAGTCACCGGACTTTTTCCCATAGCAAACAATTCCAAAAGGAGTGATTTACTTAAGAGTTGAAACACTTGATTATCATCCACACTTCCGTTTTGCGGAAAGAGAAGGTTCCTTTTTTCTCCTAAAATATAAATGTTTCCATTTATAATCTGAAACATAACATATTTATCAGATTCAGGCAAGAGAGAAGCAAGTTGATCTGTCCGGAAAGGAAGGGATTGGGTCACACTTCCGAATAAAAGATTTGCCTCTTCTTTATTAATAATCTTTCCGACAAGGTTGTTTTGCGGTAGGATTTGGACAGATGCCAAAAGAAAGAGGACAATAATTAATGTTGCTTGAATTATATTTTTCATAGATATCTCCATATTTATTATTAGATTTGTGTTAATTAAATGAGTAATGATATACAGTGAATAAGACATATATCATTTCTGCTTATAAATATTAAAAAAAAATTAAAAACATCAATTTTTTTGGAATATTTTGAAAAAATATTTAGGAAGAGTAAAAATGAGAGCGATAATACTTTTTCTGTTTTTTGCAGGGAGCGGGATAATGCGCGGGCAGCTTGTTTATACTGTGGATTATCAGAGTCAGGCAGATGTTAAGGTGTTTGTGGTAAAGTATGAGAGTCAGGCAGATTTGAAGGTTTTCAAGGTTAAGTACAAAAGTCAAGCAGGAAAGAATGACGGGAGGTGGTTCTGGGTGGACTACGAGAGTCAGGCGGAGAAGAAGCTATATTTTGTTGAGTATGAAAGTCAGGCAGACATAAAGATATTTTTTGTAAAATACGAGAGTCAGGCAGGATGGCGGAACAAGAAGAAAATGCATTTGATGTATTGAAGAGATTAAAAGATAAAAAGGTGGAAAGGTTAAAAGGGAATTCGACACGTTGAAATGTATGGGTGTATGAATGAATGACTGAATGGATGAATGACTGAATGGATGAATGACTGAATGGATGAATGACTGAATGGGTGAATGGGTGAATGACTGAATGGATGAATGACTGAATGGATGAATGGATGAATGGATTCCGCCCCGGCGGAGGATGAATTTCGACACGTGAAGGGGAAAAGAGGGAATATGTTTAATCTGAAGCGGAGAAAATAATCTCTCAATAGTAATCAGTTATTAGTAAAAAGTAAGGTCGTTTTGGAAAACCTGCGAAATTGGAAAGTTTTTAGGAAATATAGAAATTGCCACGCCCAAGCGCCCAAAATTTTGCCGGTTTCAACAATTTTTTTTTAACTATGAAAAATGACACTCCCCATTAAACTGTAAAGTGTTAAATTTGCAGTGTCTGTATAATAAATCAGAAAAAATAAATGGAAAGCCGGATTAAAGACGAATTGCATATTGCGAAATGGTGGGAGACCACTAAGAATAACAAGATACTCTGTACTTTGTGTCCACGATACTGCACAATCGGCGAGGGGCAGAATGGGTTTTGTTATGTGCGGAAGAATATAGATGGGGTACTTTATACGCTTGCCTATAACCGTCCGACCGGATTTGCAGAAGACCCAATCGAAAAAAAACCACTGAATCACTTTCTTCCGGGATCCTCAATCTTAAGTTTCGGTACTGCGGGGTGTAATCTGGGGTGCAAGTTTTGTCAGAACTGGACGTCTACGAAAGCGAAAATCGACGGGTATCACTCGGTCTATGCGAGCGCAGAGGAGATAGTGAGTTTGGCTGAGAGGGAAAATATTCCTTCTATAGCATTTACTTATAACGATCCGGTGATATTCGGGGAGTTTGTGATTGATGTTTCAAGACTTGCAAGGGAAAGGGGGATAAAAACAGTAATGGTGACTGCCGGATATATTGACAGGTTTGCACGTAAGGAAGTATTCAAGAATATTGACGCTGCGAATGTTGACCTGAAAGCATTTTCGGAGATGTTTTATCACAGGCTAACATTATCTCACTTAAAGGATGTCCTTGAGACGCTGTTGTGGTTAAAGAGGGAAACAAACGTATGGCTTGAGATAACGACTTTATTGATTCCAGGCGAGAATGATTCGGAGGAAGAGATAAAACAACTTAGTGACTGGATTGTTGATAATATGGGGGATGGGGTTCCGCTACATTTCACGGCGTTTCACCCCGCATTCCGGATGAGGGACAGGCGGAGCACTCCAACATCAACGGTTAAAAAGGGAAGGGAGATTGCAATGAGCAGGGGGATAAAGTATTGTTATACGGGAAACATTATTGATGAGGAGGGACAGAGCACTTATTGTCCGGAATGCAGGCGGGAGGTTATTGTGAGGGACTGGCACACTATTAAGAAAAATAATCTCACCGGAAACAAATGCTCATTCTGTAATGCGGAAATTGCGGGGGTGTTTGAATGAGGGGAGGGTAAGTGGTCATTAGTCCGTTAGGTAACGGACGTCATTAAATTGCCATTTGTTGTAAAAAGACGGAACGCGGATCCCGACACAGCAGGGTGTTGCAGTGAAAGAAGAATATTTTACTCAGGCATAAATTTCTAAAATTTTCTAAGCGAAAATCAGCTCTTAAACGCTAAGTACGCAATCCGACTCGGTCGGATCGCAAAGTAACGCAAAGTAACAACAATCATTGTGAAGGAAAGTACTCATTGCAAAAGCCTGCACAACAACACGGAGTTCATACCCCTAGTTTGAAGGGAGGAGGTATTCGGGATATAGTCCGGAAAGAGAAGCCCGGGGCTTCTATTTCCAGACTATGGCAGTTTGAAATTTATTATTTTACCTCTACAATTGCATGACCTATAGGCGGAGTCATTTCAAAAGCAATCGGGGTAACAGTCCTGCCCTGGTTATAATCCCAAAATGAATTCTCCGGGCAATTTCTTCTGAAACCGACAGAATGGACAATATAAAGTTGCCAACCAGGTTTAGCTCTTTCAAGCCACATTCCGACGTCTCGTTTTAAGTCATTGTTCTCAGTGTCTTCCCAGCTAACTGCAGAACCGTCCCAATCTCTAATGCCCGACTCGGTATTAAATTGGATAAAGCAGATTTCCTTATCTTTATTAATCATTTTTTCGGGAGTATCCCATTTCTCATGGAGCACATTTCCGACGAAGTCGTAATTGGCAAAGATTTTCCAGTAGACCTGATCGGCAACTTTTTTACTATATTCGGGATGCTTTTTGTTAAATCCGTCCAGCAAGTCCTTATACAGTTTTCCCTTTGGAGTAAAATAGCGCAGATCTATTGTTCCACCGGCTTCCACAAAGAACTTGCCATCTCTAAATTCAAACTGAGAAGGATTATATTGAGTTTTTTGGGGGAATCCACTTTTAGATACACAGACAGCTCCATAGCCAAAAGCTTTAATATAGGCGGGATCCAGATCGGCCGGCAGAAAAAACGAAAAGAAAGAAAGGACTATAACACTAAACACAAATTTTTTCAAAATATTCATAACAGACTTCCTTATGTTAATTGATAAATAATCATCTAACAAGCGGCAAGGGGCTATACCGGGAATTTGTCGTTTTAACACAAAAATGAACAGACAAATTTAGCTAAAATAAATCAAGTGACAAAAAGAAAGAATAAAAATTAATTATAATTAGAAATCAGCCAACCGGGAAGAAGTAATCCGGCTGGCTGATTTGAAAGGGGTCTAACCGAAAAGCATTTTCACTACAAAGAGAGCTCCGAGAGTACCAGCCAGATCAGCGATTAAGCCGACTGCAAGGGCATGACGGATTTTGCTGATATTTACCGCGCCGAAATAAACCGCTACCACATAGAAAGTGGTTTCGGAACTACCGAAGAGAGTTGAGGTAAGGATACCCACGAATGTATCCGTACCATGAACAGCCATAGTTTCGGCCATAACGCCAAGCGAACCACTACCCGAGAGGGGTCTCATAAGAGCCATTGGGAGGGCTTCAACGGGAAATCCGATAAAGTCAGTGAAAGGTCTAAGGACATAGATGAGCCAGTCCATAGCACCGCCTGCTCTAAAAATAGCTATAGCCATCAAGATACCGACGAGATAAGGAATAATTCTGACGGCGACATTAAATCCCTCTTTAGCGCCTTCAATAAAGGTCTCGTAAACCTTGACTTTTCTAAAAAAGCCATACATTACGAAAGAAACTATTATAAGAGGGATAGCCAAGGTTGCAACAATTTGAATAATCAATCTGACAGTTTCGGCACTCATGAAAGAGAATGCGCCGCCGACCAGGGCAAAAAGTCCCGTTGCGAAAGCAATCACAAAAAAGAGGATCACAAAAGCAACAATCAAAAAGAACTTAGCATATTGTTTAATCCAAGAAGCAAAACCGCCTTTACCCATGGGGAATTTTTCAAGAAGTTTAGCGCTAAGGACACCCATAATAGTAGCGCAAGTTGAGCCAAATATGGAAGTCCCGATAATAATTGCGGGTTCCGCACTACCAGCAGCAGCGCGAAGTGCGATAGCTGTTGCGGGGATCATGGTCATTCCGCCGGTATTGAGAGCCAGGAAAGTACACATTGCGTTTGTGGCAGTATCCTTTTTATCGTTAAGAGAATTAAGTTCCTCCATGGCTTTAAGTCCGAAGGGAGTTGCGGCATTACTCAGCCCCAAAAAGTTCGCCGACCAGTTCATTATAATTGCCCCCATAGCAGGATGATCGGAGGGGACATCGGGGAATAAGAATCTAGTAACCGGGGTAAGTGCTTTAGCAAGAATTCGAATAAGTCCTGCTTCATCAGCTATTTTCATAATGCCGAGCCACATAGCCATAATACCGATCAAGCCCAAGGCAATTTTCACAGCGGTGTCCGCATAACTTAAAGCAGAGTTGGTAACCTCCTTCATTTTTATGAAAGAGATTTTTTCGAAAACAATTTCCGCACCGACAACTTCTCCAGATTTTGTTCCCATTATTTTTATTTCGCCATACAAATCTTCTTCCTTGCCGTTGGTTTTAGCCATCCGTTTCAGAATTTCGGGGCTATCACCTCCGATGACTAGGTAAAGAGGGGCTTTATTGGTTTTTTTATCAAATGACAAATGAGCGGAGAACTCAAGGTCTTCCGGAATATTTTCATTGTAGAAATTATTAAAATCTGTTTTTGCGATTTTAATTTTAATCTCAACATTTTTAGTATAGACGGGAGTTACCGAATCAGGAAAAGAGACAACAGCGGAAAGGGGTTTTCCGGTTTTATACTTATCCGTTGAACTATCAATAATATCGCTGGATAAAGCTGCCGCTAAACCAAGAAAAATAAGGGCGGCCCATACATAATTCATCATAACTGTTTTTCCTTATTTAATGTTTATAAATTTATACCGGAACGGGAAAGAAGTATTTCCCTTTGAATTGACGGCTATTATTCTAATATCACACGCATTAATGGAGTCATCGTTAACCGATACTTTAACCTGATTACTCCTGGCATCGAATAAAAACGAATTCACGGCAGTAGAGTCGAAAAAGACCTTTATACTATTGGGGTCGATAGTATTTTTATCAGTGATTTTAAAGAAGAGTTCCTTAACGCCATTATTTATTTCTTCAGTAAAGAAAGAAATTTTAGGAACACCAGTTTTAAAGTAGCGGCACAATCCCTTGAAAATTCCCCAAGCCTGAATTTTATTAAAATCCTCGAGGGCTAAGCGCTGTTCTTCCCAGTTGTGGGTATGGAAGCCGCACTCAAGAAGAACGGCAGGAATTTCGGTATGCCGGAGGACAGAAAAACCAGCTTTCGGATAAATCCAATAATCAGAGTAAGTCCCGTCAAACGAACCAAGACCTCCGCTATTTCTCATAGCAAAAGCCAAGTCACGCTGAATAAACTTAGCGAGGTCTTTTTCCATCGGTTCAAATTCGAAATCAGACTCGGTTGCATGGTAATAAGTTGAAGTATAATTAGTCCAATTATCCCCAGCTTTTCCGGGGGCATTATGATGCACGCTTATAAAAATATCCGCACCGCTTTGATTTGCCATAATTGAACGGTCTTTAAGGCTTACAGTTTTGTCAATATCTCTTGACAAGAAGACAGTTGCCCCGGCTTGCTCAAGAAAGCTTCTAAGATAAAGGGAAACGCGCAGATTCACATCTGCTTCAATAGCGATACCCATAGGTCCGGTATTTTTCCGGTCCTCTCCTCCATGTCCCGGGTCAAGGAAAATCTTTAGTCCGGATAAACCCGAGCTACAGTCAGAGATGCTGTTATTCATTAATTGCGTATCAAGGAACTCCCTCGGGACATCGTAGTAAACAGCGGGGCCGGAGGAACATCCATAGAAAAGGACAACAAGAACAAACAGAGCAAAATATTTTTTCATCTAATCTCCTTTATATAGTGGTAGCAATAAAGTCAATATTGTGACTACAAAAATAAGAATCATTTGCTTATGATAAAAGCAAAAGAGGAGATTGTGAAAATTATATAATACAGTTTCCGTGGTTGTCCGAAAACAAGCAGGAGTTACAATGATCCAGATTCTTGGGGAACGATTTTGCTCTGATACCGGCAATTGATTTTTCAACAAGTTTTCCGAAAGAAGATATAGAGTGCAGGGATACCGACTGACGGATATCAATCGAGGGGTAGTTAATAAAGAGAAGATTTAACTCTATATCCCTTCCAGGCATTATTGAGTTAAGAAGATATGCATAAAACATAAGCTGATCTGAATACTGCCTTCCTCTTTGTAAAATGGAGGATTTATCGGTATTCGGGAGGGTATCGGTTTTATAATCAACCACAATTAATTTCGAATCACTGTCGAAGATCACCTTATCAATAATGCCATACAAAATATAATTTGAGTTTCTTACAAATATCTCATACTCATTTTTGTAATCCTTGTAATTTTGAAGATTTTTATAAGTAGCTGAATTATAGAATGCGGCGAGAGTTTCCCTCACTTTATTTCTTAGCCTATCAAGGGGAATTAAGTTATAGCGAGTAAAGTCAGTTTCCGTTCTGAGTATTACTTCAATAAGGGAATCAACATCTTCAACGGGAGTATTTTTTTGCAGAGCCGCGTGAATTATACTTCCCTTGAAAAGAGAAAAAGAAGTAAAGACTGATTTATCTTCGTCTTTCTTTTCTTTCTCCTCACGGTCAACAGATTTATATTCATATTCCACACTTTCTTTTTCTAACTCATGATTGGAAGACAAATGTGAAAATTTACTAAAGCCGAGTTCGTAAGTCAGTTTATACTTAAGCGGGCAGTGAAGGAAAGTTGCGATTTTCGTTGCGGAATAGATTTCTTCCGAAGGAGTTTCTATTATTTTATCACTATTAACTTTGATGTCAACAGGTTTTTCAATTCCGGGGACCGGATCAGCTTCCACTTCAGCATAGTCAACAGTTTTCAGGACCGGAATTTCAACCGTCATTTCCTCTTCGAAGGAGACAAATTTTCCGTCGTGAACGAGAGCCTTCTTAAGTTTACCGGAAACCGCAATTTTGGGTTGAATGAGGGGCATATTCAGTCCATTACAGAGAAAAGAAAAGAATGAGTTTTTCTTGAATGGTTTATCGCTTATAACTCCGGAGAGAAAGAGGAAATTTTCAGCGCGGGTAACGGCGACATAGAACAAGCGGACAGATTCAGCAATTTCTTTCTCCTTTTGGATATAGTCATAAGTCCGCAGGATGGGGGGGGAAATATAATCCTTAGAATAATTTCCAGAATGTGGAATTTTCATCAACAATCCGGTATTTTTTGCAATAGCGACTGACTTAGCTTTAGTTACCGTTTGCTGAGGAACCTCATCCATATTTATGACGAATACCGCTTTATACTGCATTCCCTTTGCCATATGAATAGTAAGAATTTTCACTGTATCAGAATCATCTCCAGGGCTTACCAGACCTTCATCAGTTTTGGTTTCAATAGCGTCGCGGAGGAATTCAGTATAATCATAAAGAAGGCGATAACCGTTAGAAACAAATACTTCTGCGTCCTTAATTAATTTTTCGAGATTTTGCACTTCCACATTACCATTTTTTCTAGCAGCAATGACTGAAAGAAAATCCCCTTCTTCAATTATCTTTCTGATTAATGAGGGGATATCATAAGTTTCGGCTAATTTAATATTTTCAGAAAGGATTTTAACAATTTTATCAAAAGTTTTGCTTTGGTCAGCGGAATGAACTAATCTTTTCCAAAGACTAACCGGTGATGAAGGAGGATCGGGCGGTTCGGTTAAAGATATTTCAAGAATAGAAGAGTCAGACAAATTAAAAAACGGGGAGCGAAGCAAGCCGACGAGAGGGACGTCATCCTTATTAACAAGGAAGCTCAAGTAATTGTAAATATCGTAGACCGTCTGGCGCTGATAAAAACCCTCACCGCCAAGTATAGAATAAGGAATGTTCTCATCAGTAAATACCTTTTCAATAACCGGAAAGATTTTTCGCTTACGGCAGAGCAGAGCGATGTCCCGGTAGTTAAGACTATCCGTTGAATGTTTAAGTTGCTTAAGACGTTTTGCAATCATTCTGATTTCCGAAACCTGCGGATTATTTAATTCCTTTTGCATATTGTCCGCCAAGATGATTTCAATAGTCCCGGGCTCATTATCCGATCTTGCGCAGACAATATTTGAATAAGCGACGCGATTAAACTCCGGAATCGGATTGTCCATAAGATTTGAAAACAGATGGTTAGTAAAGAGAGCAAGCGAAGGGGACATACGGAAACTCTCCTCCAGTTCTCTGGCGCCCCGATTGTCAGTTTCCCTTTGAATGTTTTCCCTTGTTTTCCGGAATACTTCAAGTTCCGCATCCCGGAACATATAGATACTTTGCTTCTCATCACCAACAACGAAGAAATTATTATCCTTCAAATAATTTACGAGGGGCAGGAATATATTATATTGAATTTCGTTAGTGTCCTGATATTCATCGATCATAATATAGTTGAAGCGCTCTTTCAAAGTTTCCCGCACATGGTCATCAGAAACCACCTTTTCTGCTTTCAGCAAAAGGTCCTCAAAATCAAGCAAACCTTTTGTTTTTTTCTTTGTTTCATATTTGTGGAACACACGATCGAACAAAGTCATCAAATGAAGACCAACAGCAGCGAGATAGTTGTGTGAAGAAAGGTCGTCAGATGAGGAGTGAATTTTGTTAATAGTATCCTGATAAGAAGAAAGAAGTATCGAGTCAGATTCAGTGAACTCTTTTCCCGCCTCAAATTCCTTTTTATAATCAGAGCGTATCTCGCCTTTTTGAGTAAGGATTTCGTTTAGCAAGTCTTTCATTAAACGTAAGACATCAAGGCAATTCCCATTTTGTGATGCAATCCTGAGTTGAGAAAGCATCGAAGTGATTTTAGGGACTTTCGGTTCTTTTCCTCTTTTCAAGGGGATTGTATTCCCAGAGTTAATTCCTGATATTCCCTCAATGAAATCCCCTAAAAAAGGAGCAAGGATAAGGTTAAGGTCTTGTAAGTATTTTGTGTTGAAAAAAGATTCGATAATGGACAAAGACCGGGAATAAATTTCATTTTGTAAGCGGAGAACTTTCCGGCGTTCTTCGATCATTTTATTAATTACGCTCTGAAGATTGGCCCAGGAGCCGAATATTCTGACGAGAGTGCGGATATCATTTTTTTCTTGCGGGGGGAAATCCGGAGAATGAAATTCTCTTTTAAACTCATCAAAAGAAGTGGCGATAAGTTCATCATTTAAGGTCTGGTCAGCCACGATGAAATCAGTATCCACATCAGCCTCAACGGCAAATTCCTTAATAACATCCTTACAGAAAGAGTGAATAGTAGAAATTTTTGCCGAATAAAGTTGTCGGCGAAGCAGAAGAAACCGGGAGGCATCCTCAGGTTGAGACTCTTGAATCTTTTCCTCAATTCGAAGAGATATTTTCGAATAAAGTTCTGCTGCGGCTTTATCAGTAAAAGTTATAGCAACAATTTTTGAAAGATCAATGTTTTTCTCAAGCGCAATTTTAAGGTAGCGTTCAATCAACACAGAAGTTTTACCAGAGCCAGCATTAGCAGTGAGGGAAATATGGCTATCAAGTCCCAGAGCATTTTCCTGATTCTGTGTAAATACTTTACTACCCATATTATTCTTTATTTTCTTTCAGGACAGAATCCGATGTTCCGGTTTTCAGGAGTTTGATTATGAACTCTGTCGTTTCGGTATTCTGTTTATTAAGGTAGATATCCCCGCCAATGCCGGATATGAATTTTTTAGCCATCTTTAAGCCAAGTCCCATACCTGACTTTTTCGTTGAAAAATCAGGATCAAATATGCGGTCTTTTAAGTAATCAGGAATTCCGGTTCCATTATCCGATACAGAAATAATAAAAAAGTTATCTTCATCAGAGAGAGTGATATTAATAATATTGGCCCTTGCCTGTATAGAATTTCTGACGATATTAATAAAGACTCTTCTAAGATTATTTTCATCTGCTTCAATAACGGCAGTATCAAGATCAGAGGAAAAACGAATGGATATTTTTTCGTGTATGAAAAGGTTAACCACTTCATTAACAGTATGGACAAGATTGATATTGGTCAAATTAATTCCGGGCATGCGGGCAAAGCGTGAGAATTCGGAGGCAATCTGACTGAGTGTATCAATCTGCTGAAGAACGGTATTAGTAACCTTTTGAAAGATGACGTCGAAATTTTTGCCTGCGTCTTTGTAGGAAGCGATAAGCTGTTGAACGGCAAGTTTCATGGGGGTAAGGGGGTTTTTAATTTCATGCGCCACCTGTTTAGCCATTTCCCTCCAAGCGCTTTCCCTTTCCAATTCAGCCAATTCATGCTGATTTCGTTTAATTTCCGAGGTCATATAATTAAAGCCATCAATAAGATCTTTGATCTCGCCAAACTCAACTTTTTCAACCCGAACATTCAGATCACCATGGGCGACCGAGTTTGTAGCATTAGTAAGATTACGGATTGGGGCAGAGATTTTACCAGCCAGCATTGTGCTGACAAGGATTATAATAAGTATTGCAACAGAGTACGAGCCAAAAATAAAAACATCTATTTCGAGTGGAGAGAAGGGATTATCGAGTTTATTAAAAATATCATTGACCTCGATAATATATGAACGGTTGTTTATCCTTGCCTTTCTATAAAAGGAGTGATACTCAACATTCTCGTATTTATTTTTCACGAAGTCCTCATTTAATCCTATCAGACGGAGAGATTGAAGAGGTAAAGGATTGAGGAGATCGGGAATAATTCCAGCAGCCAAAAGGTCATAATTAGTTGTAAATGCAATACGAGAAGAATCGTAGAAATTGTAAGAAATTTTTAATTCCTTATGAGCTTTTTCAACTGCGGTTAAAACACTTCTATCGGGGTTGTTTTTTAACTGAGTCTTAATGTGTTCTTCAATCAGAGTTGCTTTTTCGCGAAGTGAGGAGCGGACGAGATTTTCACTCTTTTCAGATACGCTAAAGCGGTTATAAATTGCAAGAGCAAGAAGAGGGATAAGAGAAATAATTAAGAAAGAGGTAAGTAACTGACTCTTAAAAGTGAAGCGGAGTTTTTTAAGTTCCTGCAGATTTTTAATAAGCGAAATAAAAATAAGAACCACAAGAAATATACTATGGAGAATGAAAAGTTTGAGGAAGTTAAAGACACTCCATTCAAGATCTTTTTCTTTGAGGGTGACGACTATGTGGTTAGTATCCTTCCCGATAATCTGTCTAAGAGCAAAAAGGACATGATCCTCGTTATTAATTTTTGCCTCACTCCATAGCTCGCCCAATTCATTATAAGTGCCCGTCCGGATCAGATCAATAACCTGTCTGTCCAAAAACAGATCAGATCTATAAGGAGTGACTTCGCGGTTAGAGAGAGAAAAAATATTTGCTGAAGTAGAAGAAATATCCCGTTTACGTTTATCAGAATAGAGAAGTTTATGCACATCAGGGACAGCAGAGGAGGGATGTTTAACAACAACCGTTGCGCAGATGTAACCAATCTTTTTATTCCGATCTTTTATGGGAATTATTCCCGAAACAATTTTTTCTCCTGTTTCATTATTTATGAGGTCAAATGTTTTCAATTCATCTGCCGGCAAAGCGAGAGCTATCTGAGGAACGAGGTCTTTTTCCGGGAGTCCAGTTGAGAAGCTGCCGACAATTTTACGATTTTTATCAAGAATAGTAATTGCAGAGGAGACATCTTCATTTCTCATAGCGCTTCGTGACCAGACCCAGAAGGCGAGGGAATTAAAGTCGGTTTCCCTTCCCAACAAGCCGTCAACCAATTCCTCCGAAGAATAAGATTCAAGCAATGCCTCACCAACAAGAAAAGTGCGAAGGCTTTCATTTTGGCGATTGATGTTATACGCAATAGTCCGCAAAGACTCTTTTTCCTGAAGGAGGTTAAAATAATTAAGGTATGAGATGCTAATTATTGATGAGAAAACAATAATGGTAAGGTAATCAACAGTTTTTATTGTTGCTTGTCGTGATATTTTAAAGGAGACCAGGAAAAGTAAAAACAAGGTCAGGAAAAGCAATGTGGGAGTTATCAATGGTTCAGACTGAGCGAAGGAGTAGATAAGGAAACCGACCAAATAAATAATTGCAAAGAAACCAACATAGACTGTAAACTGAAATTTGTTTTTTGTCTGAAGCCAGGAAAAATTATGAGCAAGCAACAGAACAATAAGCAAAGCAATCGACGAAGCGAGAAGCAGAAGTGAAAAATTCATAAACAAAATAATAAAATCGGGGAGAAGATCACTTCCAGCGAAGTAATTCAAAGAAGAATCATAGATAATGCTTTTTATGGAAGCAGAAAGAATTCTGATAAATCCAAACACAAAAAAAGCAGTGACAGGAATCAGAATAAAGAAGGAGGAGCGATTTTTATTCCGGGCATAATGAGTGAAATAATTAGAATATTGATTGGAGAGGTACAAAATCACAGCCAGAAATGCTACAGCAGTCATAAAGAGTTCAAGGGGGGATTTAACAATTCCCCCACCCATAGAAGAAGAGAAATGAGAAGGATCAGATAGTTCCTGCCAAACCAAATTAGCGGGGATATCAAGGTAATAAAGGATAAAGCGTAAGAAGAGAATATATATAATAAAGAGGGCTATTTTCAGAGACCGAAACTTTAATTTTTTGTAATCACTTTTTAGTCCGAAGCCAAGCATTAAGAAAGCGAGAACCAGGAGGAGGGACTGAACCGATGAAATTTTATCCCGGAAGGAATTAAGTTCCAAATTAAGTGTTGGAACTGCAACAGTAACCAATCCGATTTTTTCTCCCCGGTTATTAAGAATTTCAAAGGAAGAGTTTCTTCCATCCTTTGAATTGGACTTAGAAGGATTATAAGTAATAGCAATATTAGTTTGAAATTTATCTTCAAGCTCAGAAGTGAAGCTATAGCCAGTTTGTCTGCCGATTTCGAATGTGTATTTTTTTTCAAGAAGTTTTTCGAAGGAAAGCCAGTACTTTGAATTATCAATAATAACAGAATCAAAAAAAGCAAGAGTTGTTTTTAAGGGAGTGGTTTTAAAGAAAGTGATTCCGGTACCTGAATTGCCGGGAGGGGGTACAGGTTTCCGAGTAGTTATATTGTTATTCCAAGCCCTAAGATTTCCGATACTGTCGTAGAGAGCGATTTCGTAATTAAGGAAAGAGGGGTCATTTAACTTGCGAAAGAGAAATTTTCTCAAAGACTCGTCTGATGCTGGTTGATCATTTATCAAGTTAAATTTAGCTTTTTGTGCATCGGATACGAGTTGAGACTGAAGAATTTCGAACTGTTTTAAAGTGCCGGTTTTATTTTCCAGAATTTTTCCAGCCAGAATTTGCTCCCAGTTATCCTTTTTTTGATTTATAAGGTAAGGGCCGGCGATAGCAATAAGAAGGAAGCCAATAAGAAGCAGAAGGACGAAAGTAAGAAATTTTCTTTCTCCCGAAAAGTATTGCCGAATTTTTTTCTGAATTATCTTATAGTTAGCTGAGAGATTGTCCACTTATTACCCGAATATTCCAAAGATAAAAACACCTGAGCAGTTTCCTTTTTATTCCTTAATTCATAGGTCAGCACACCAGTTGCATAAGGATTTTTATTGATAACGACACTTGTGTAGCGAAAAGTTACCGATTTATTGACTTTGAATAAATCCTGCAGGATATAATAAGTTTGACTTTGGCTATAATAACCCCTAACGCCATTTAACAAGCTAAGATAAGTTTGCGAAGACAGATGAGATGATAAGAGATTAACATTTCCAGCCGACAGCCC
>Ga0116156_10001102_pt1 | contig 27274 bp, 39 predicted proteins | sample AD_UKC045_MetaG_FD_89891 | JGI IMG/M metagenome (GOLD analysis project Ga0116156, IMG submission 89891) | Active sludge microbial communities of municipal wastewater-treating anaerobic digesters from USA - AD_UKC045_MetaG | ecosystem: Engineered > Bioreactor > Anaerobic > Digestate | place: USA... | reverse complement strand
GAAAAAGCTTATGAAAATAGTTAATAATATCAAGGGTTCCATTAATAATAAAGACACTCCTCACTTTTAAATTTTACCTGAATAGTATTGGGGTAATATAAACCTCGATAAGTGCAGCAAGAATTAAGATTACCAATGCCATAAATATCATTAAAATAACATTCTCGAATACCTTTAGGAATTTTTCATCTTTTATCCCATGCTTTATCAATCCAACCCCAAAAATCCCTCCTGCAAGCGCAGTTATGAAATATGCAGCTATCTCTGGGATCCCATGTATAGCATATCTTGCTATTCCCAAAGGAATATCTCTAACGTTGTATCTTACAAATATTCCCACTGCAGCAGAGATTACGCTAGCATTCCAAACTAATATAAAAAGTGCTCCCGCACCAAAGATTAAAGAAAAGATTAATGTGAATATCATAACATATACATTGTTTTCTATTATTGAAAGAAATCTCATCCCATTTATTGAAGCACCAGTCATGTTTAAATCTCCAGAAGAGTACTCTTGGACACATGCATCAACATTTCCTGGGCTGTTTATTTGACAATAAGTTTGTATTTGGAAATTCAAAAGATTTGCATCTTGAAGAATTATATTCCAAAAAGAAAATGCAACAACAAAACCCAAGAACAACCACATAAATGCATATATTGCATCTTTATGGGCATTCCAAACACTATAGATTCCCTCAACTTCCTCGTCTTCTTTCTCTTCAGTTTTTATTATAAAATACATAAAGGGAAAACTAAACATAATACAAAACAACACCACAAGCATACCAGAAGCATTAGATAAATTTGGATCTCCAGAAAAAAACCAATGTACAAGCAAAAGAGATAATGAAGCATAGATTAGGCCTATGAAAAACATTTTCCATGGACTCTTTTCACCTTTTTTTGGATTGATTAGTGTTTCAAGCATACTCTTACTTAAAAAAAGAGAATTTTTAAATGTTGGGGGGTTTGTTAAATAGATGAACAACAAAAAGGGTGAATTTAATGAAATTTTAAAAGATATAAAATCAATAAAGATTCAAGGAGCAAGAAATGTTGCAAAGTCTGCTCTAAAAGCATATCTCTTATCTCCCTCTAAAGATTCAAAACTGAGACTTTTTAATTCTCGTCCAACAGAACCCATGATGTTTCATGTTTTAGATTTAGCAGAAAAGGGAATATCCAAAGATGAAATATTACAACATTTTGATATTTCTCAGAAAAAGATAAATGAGAATGTGTTTAAATTAATAAAAAATAAAGATAAAATATTTACTCACTGTCATTCAACTAATGTCGTTAATTCTCTTATTTATTCAAAAAAGAAGGGAAAGAATTTTCAGGTTTATAATACTGAAACCAGACCTTTATTTCAGGGGAGAAAAACTTCCAATGAATTAAAAAGCGCAAAGATTAATGTTACAATGTTTGTTGATTCTGCTGCTGCTTTTGCTATAGAAAAAGAGAATAGAAAGGATAAAATTTACGTAAACAAAGTTTTTCTCGGAGCAGATGCTTTGTTAAAGGAGGGGATAATAAACAAGATAGGTAGTGGGATGTTTGCAGAATTATCCAAGAAAAATAATATTCCGGTTTATATCGTTGCTGATTCTTGGAAATTTACCAAAGAGAAATTGAAACTAGAACAAAGAAACATAAATGAAATTTGGGATAATGCTCCAAATAATATAAAAATAAAAAATCCAGCATTTGAATTCGTTTCTAAAAAATATATTTCTGGGATAATTACAGAATTGGGTTTAATGAAGTATGATGATTTTATTAAAAAGATGGAATAATATAGAATTTATCAAGATAATTTAATGTTTTCCACAACTACATTCTTCATCATCACAATCCTCTTCACAATCGCAATCTTCTCCACATCCACAAGAATGCAAGTGTTCGTGCCCATGTATCTGTTGGTGTTCCATAAATACATTTGTTAACTCAGTATTAATTTTTTCTAATTCTCCATTTAATTCTTCTTTTACTTTTTCTAATTTCTTGAGTTGATTTTGAATAATACCTTTCGTCTCTGGGATAGATTTAGTAACAAAATTTCTACTTCCTATATCAACTAATAGTTCTTCTGAAAGCAATTTAGCATTTGCATATATTCCTCTTCCAATTGGGGCTAATATCTCGTTATCCTTCTTACCGATTAATTCATCAAGTTGCAAATTTAAACCTCCAATTTCTATTATTGCCTGTTCAACTGCTTGCAATTGTTCCTGAATCATCCGAATTTGTTGTTCAAACATCTGAAACTGTACTGCCAGTTGTTGTCTTGATTCTTGTTGGTCTTCTTCCATATTAATTTTTCCTATTATATTGAAACCAGAAAAAGATGGTTTTTAAGGGTTATTATTTTGTTTTTTTTGGTTGTTTAGAAAATCTTTCTCTTAAAGAGGTCATTGGTTTCTCAAAAAATCTATATTGTATTGTTGTTAATATAAATATTAAAATTGTAGAGATAATTACTTTATTGATAATTCTCAATGGAAGTTTAACTATTATTAAGATGACAAGAAGATGAATGAGGTAAGTTGAATAAGAGGTTAAGCTTATATGGGTTATGAATCTAGAAATAATCTCATTTTTGAATCTCTTTAAATAATATATAAAAGGAAACAACAAAGCTATACTTAAGCTTAGTATATCAAAAAAGAATATTCTGGATAAAATCCCCTCGTTTTTTGTTAATATAACCAGATAATAATATAAGCTTGTAGAGATAAATAATAAAGAACCACAAACAAAGAGTCTTAGTTTATTCTTATTCCAAAATTCATTTTTGTAATTATACATAATTGCCATTAAGATACCAAATCCTATACTGTCTAATCTTAAAGGCATTGTATATTGAAAGAGACTAAAATCTGAACTAGGAGAAAGTATAGCTACAAATAATTTTAACAATATAATTGATAATATGAATATGCTAATAGCATAGATAATTGTTTTATACTTATCCTTAATAAATCTTGAAATTGCCAATAATACCGATGGAAAAGTGATATAAAACCATTCTTCAACCGCTAAACTCCACGATACTGAAAAGAAACTTCCAGGGGGGTTAGTTAGATTTTGTATAAATGCAAAATATTTAAGATTGTTTAAATCCTTTAATATAAATGTATTATAATATAAAGAATAAATTATTATAGAGACAATTAATACTAAATAATAATTTGGAAGTGTTCTAAACCATCTTCGAACCCAGAATTTTTTTACATCCTTAATTTTGAACTTTTCTTCTTCGTTAAATGATTTTATTATTATCCTCCCAATCAAAAATCCGCTTAATACGAAGAATATCTCAACACCCAATGTTCCAAAATAATATGCAGTTAAATTTTCTCTTCCCCATACTCTTGAAATTAGATGACAAACTAAAACAAGGAGTATTGCAAGTGCTCGTAGAACATCCAAACTAAAAATTCTCTTGGGACTATCAACCTCTTTATCATAAAAGTTCATAGCAATATACATTGATGATGCTTTAAAACGTTTAACATTATTTACAAAAGATCACTTTTAACTAACTTTTAAACAACATCCCACCATTTTCTAAGTATAGAACTAAACACCATAGCTGAGATGAGATAAAACAAAAACCACCCCATTCCCAACCAGAATTTTGGACTCCCTGCAGCAAGGAAATAGTCCTGGAACCACCTAAAAAATAATATAAATGGTATACCTGTATAAATTATAGCTCTCATGCTTAACTTCATTTGCTTTGGCATCATAGCAAATTGTTTTTTCTGAAGTTCCATCATTTTTTCAGGATGATTCTTAAACTCGCCCATTTGCTTTTGTATTTCTTTTTGTTCTTTTCTTAATTCTTTAAGGGTCTTTTGGTCGGTTGCATACTTTTGAACAATTGTCGTTAAAATTGTGATGATTAATACTACTATTAACATTCCAATGTTTAAGTTCCAATTAAGAAGAGCCCCCGCAGAGGGATCAAGAATATAATGGATGGAATTTTTTATTGCAGGAACTTTATCCCACAATCCTGCAAGAACTAAGGAAATAACCATAAAGATAATTAGTGGAGTGAAACTTCCTTCTTTAGCATTCTTATCTTGTTTTAAATTAGCTTCTTCTGTCATCTTCTTTTTTGTTTTTTCTTTATTAATTTCCAATAAATTTCCTCATTGCAGGATTCATATCAGTCATGTGTTGTTCTGCTATCTTCTGGTAAAATTGGTACATAATCATGATTACCAACAATATTGCTGTTCCAGATGATAATGCTCCTAACAAATCTGTTGCAGCAGCAAGCAAACCTATAGCCGCTCCACCCATAACAGTGAGAGGCATTATATATCTATCTAAAACACTTTCCAATACCCTTACATCCTGTCTAAATCCTGATATCTGAAGTCCAGAGGATTGTATTTTTTGAGCTTGTTCTTTTGCCCCCATTCCAGATGTTTTAACCCAAAATACAGAGAATAATGTTGCAAGTCCAACGTAAAATATTATATGAGTTAAACCTTGTAAAAGATATCTAGGTAAGAATCCCCCCTTTATGATTAATTCAAGAAGATTTGTACTTCCAAGCCAGAATGCAAAACCCGAAACTGCTTGCCCATCTGAGAAATGTCCTAAGAAAGTTGGATGCCCTGCCCAGTTTTCAAGAAGACCTCCAAATAATTGTATGTTTGCGACAAGTGCAGCTGTTAATATAACTGGAATAACAGACGCATAGAAGAAAGATAAAGGCCATTTAATTCCATATCCTCTTATCCTTCCAAAGCTTAAAGGTATCTCCACCTTAAGACTTTGTGCCCAAACAACCATAAGGAAAATTAAAATTGTTGCTATTATTGCACCTAAAGCAGAAGCGAATTCAACAGGATATTTGTTTATTATTGATTGAACTAAAACCAAAACTTTACCCGAGCAAGCTGTATTTCCGAAATCAAGAAGACAATTTCTACCTTGAGCATTTATAAATTGAAATGCTTGGGTGAACAAATTCCAAGAAACTCCAGCTGCTATAAATATGCTTACTCCTGAACCAAATCCCCATTTCTCACAGAGCTCATTCATATAATAAATTGCCAGTCCTCCCAGTATTAACTGGATTATAAGTATCGCCCCATAACCTGGAAGAGCTTCTAACCCTTTCATTAAAACATAAACGCATGCTTCGAATATTATGAAAAAGAAAACAAGGATTTTCTGAATTCCTTGGAAGAACTTTTTACCTTCTGATGTTGAAGTATTAATGTTAATAATCCCTGCTCCAGTTAATAACTGAAGGATAATTGATGCCATTACTATCGGACCAATACCCAATGATATTATTGAACCAAAATCTGTTCCAAGTATAATCGCTAAATATTTGAATCTTTCAAGAGCATTATTTGATAAACCAAATAAAGGGATATTTGCCAAAACAAAGAATGCAATAAGAACAACTAATGTCCACTTGAGTTTTGTATTAAAAGCAAGTTTCTTTTCATCTGGCTTCTTTACTTCAGGTATAAAAGCGAATATTTTTTTAAAATCTGCCATCTCATAATCAAATAAAATTAGTTTTTAAAGATTAGGTTTTACTCTTTTTCCTCGTCTTCTTTATTAGATTTAGTTTTTTCAGGGAGTAATATCTGTCCACCCGCTTTTTGTACCTTTTTTAAGGCAGACTCTGAAGCTTCAAGTGCAGTGATTATTAATTTTTCTTTTACATCTCCCTCTCCAAGTATTTTATATCTCTTAAGATTTATTTCCCATCCTTTAGATGTTTTCTTTCCATACTTCTCTAAATTCTTCTCGATTTGTTGCAAGTTAATCCTTTGCCTTGTATCTCTCTTTGTTTTCCTTGAAGTTATTCCCTGTTTTCCAAAGTAATCATTTCCATACATCTTTGTGATTAGTGTTTTTTTCTGATCTCCTCTCTTTCCAGTACCTGCCATTCCCGTCCCTCCTCTATGTCCGGATTTTTTATGTTTCTTTCTAGCTCCCCATCCATGAGTTCCCATTTTTCTCCCATGCATTCTTGAGACCTTTTTACGTTTGTGTGTTTTTTTAATTGCCATCTTAAAGCATCCTCAATATTAACTCGTTTATTTTTTCACCATGATTTCCTAAAACTCCTTTTCCCACTCCAAAATGTTTTTTAGACTCAATTCCCCCTCTTGGAGGATGTAATCTGAAAAAAGGCTTTAGTTTACCCTCGCTTGTTTTTTTACCACGCTGTTTAACTAATTCCTTGTAAACCTCATCTTTTATTTCCCCATATGCTACAAAATCCCTTAACTTTTCAATCATTCCCATTTCCTCTTTGGTTCCCTTCAAGATTACACAAGAGTACTTCTTTCTCATTCTCAATCTGTCAAGAGTTTCATTTATATCTCTATCTAAACCAACCCTTCCCTTTATCCTTATTACAGCTATTTGACTCATTCTTCCTTATACTCTCCTGAATTTGTTTTTTCTAAAGCATCAAAACATGCCTTTATCAAGTTAAAACTTGTTCTTGCTTTTCCAAAACTTTTACTATAAACATCTTTTATTCCTGCAAGTTTTAATACTTTCTTTAACTCGTTTGCCACTACAAGCCCTGTCCCCTGGGGGGCAGGTATTAAAGTTATCCTTACGCTTCCAGATTTTCCTGTTACTTTGAATGGAACAGTATGCAATTCAGAACAATCACAATCAAAACCAGAACAACTTCTTGTAACTTTTATAATATTTAGTTTCGCTTTTCTTAAGGATTTGTCTCTAGCTGGAAGAGTTTCCATAGATTTTCCATATCCAAACCCAATATGTCCATTTTCATCCCCCACTACTGCCATCGCTGAAAAAGTAGGGACATTCCCTTCTTCCGTTTTTCTTTGAGTTTGTCTCCAAGCTCTTCTCTTTCCCCCTCCAAATTTACCTTTTGACTGCCCTATAGATATCAAGTCTGATTTTAATGATAATAAATAATCTGAAATTTCAGGTTCCAGTATTTCTCTCTTTGCATTTAAAATATCATCTATATTTTTAATCTCTCCGCTTTTAACTTCTCTTCCAAGTTTAGTTTTTGGTTCCCAAGATTCTGAAGGTTTGTCTCTATAATCCTTTATACTTCCTTTCCTTTCAGATTCTTTCTTTATCTTTTCAAGTTCTTCTAAATCTGCTCTATCTAAAACTTCTTCTGGGACCTCTGCATATTCGTCTAAAGGTTCTTCAGTTTTTTCTATTTCTTTTTTTGCCATTTTATAATTTGTCTATTTTTGATTTAATTTCACTGAATGGTATCTTGTTTTTTAGGTGCTCTCCTTTTATCCTGTTTTCCTCTGGGAAAAATTCTTTTTTACATTCCATCTTTATTCCAGAATCAATTAATCCTTTGATAAAACCATAAATTTTATTTTTATGTATCGTTCTATTCATCCCTGTATCCACTATTGGATTTTCAAGTTTTTGCTTTATTACGCTTTTTCCCATCAAATATCCTGTAAGATATGCAGCAGTTGTAGACTTCAAACTTCCTTGTGCATTTTTAGGCCACCCATATTCATTTAATCTTCTTGAATCAAACCCAAAAACAATTTTATCTTGTGCTTCGTGACTTGTAATATACTCGCTTATTATAAACCTGTTAGTTCTTCTGAAAACTATTCTTGGCTTATCTCCTTTAAGCAATTTTAATCTTTTCAAATAGTCAGTTTTATTTTCTTTTCTTCTTCTTTTTTGCGTTCTCATTTTCCAAACCTCCCATATAATCTCTTAGATGAGTTTTACTTTTGAATGTTTTATTTCTTATCTTCTTTCTCAATTCTTTTACCTTTTGTTTATCTATCTCTCCCTTATTTTTCTTTTCAGCAACAAATTTTCTAAGTTTTCTTGTCAATATTACATAATCTTTCTTTCTGGTGTTTACATGTTTCCTTACATTTCCCATTCCTTTCCTTCTAACCTTCTTTATATTTTTACTTCTTCCCCCCACTTCCTTAATCATTATCGCTCCATCTTTTTGCAAGTTTCTCATGTCTTGTTTTGTTATGGCTTCCTTTATTTCCTCAATTCTTTCATTTACAAATACCACTCTGCTCTTTCCAACACCAAATGTTTTTGCAGCTAATTGTTTTTTTGATCTTAAGTTCATTTTTTATTCTCCTTTGACTTTACTTCAACTTTCTTCTCATTTGATCTTAAAAATTTTTCAATATTTAGTTTATAAATTTCTATTTTTAGTTCTTTGGCTTTCTTTGCAATTTCTATCTTATTCTTTTTTCCAATTTTCCCAAGCATAGCAATCTGATTCTTTTGCATTTTTTGTATATCTAAAGTATTTCTAACTATAACTGGAGTTTTTCCTTCTATTTTCCCTCTTTCTTTCTTGTCAGTTGAATATCCGATAGCAACGAGAGCGGGTTTTCCTCTCCTCTGTTCCCTCATTTTATTATCTCTTCCAGTAGGTCTTCTCCAAATTTGTTTTTTCTTTCTTCTTAATCCAAGTTTCGAATATTTATGTGAGGTATGTCTCAAAAATTTTGGCATTTTAAATCTCCTTACCATCTTTAATTGTTATATAAATACCATCCTGAAAAACTCTTCTATCTCTATTTCTAACTTTTGTTGCAGCTTCAAAATTTGCTGCAGCCTGTCCAGCAAGCTCTTTATTGGATGATTTTATAGTTATAATATCTTTATTCACTTGAACATCAACGCCCTTTGGCATATAACATTTTCTTGGGGTTTTTTCTCCCAAAAAGTTTTTTATGAACACTTCCTCCCCCTTTACCTCAACATTTATTGGGAAGTGGCTTGAACAAACTTTTAGCTTGTATTCAAACTTATTTTTTACACCTTTTATCATATTCTTAATATGTGCAGTAATTGTATTAATCATTCTTTTGTTGTTTCTCGTTGAGGAATCAAGACTAAGAGTTATTTTCCCATCTTTATTTGTATATTTTATCTTCCCAAAATTAAATTCTTTTGAGACTTCTCCTTCTGGACCTTTAATTGTTATTTTCCTTTCATCTTTCTTTACTTCTATACCTTCCGGCAATTCAATTTCTTGCATAAAAGCCTTTTTCATTATGCAAAATACCTCCTGTTTAAATTTTGTGTGAATGAAAATATTTTATTTGCTTTCATTTTAGTTTTGTTCCCCAAAAGGTTGTTTAATTATTTCCATTTTCAATTTATCCATTTTTTTCATTCCTTTAATAATTTTAAGAACTCTCCCCCCCCCATTCCGAGCTCATGTGAATAATTTCAAGTTTACCATCTGTTCCAACAAGACTCTTTGCCAGTTTTGATCTCTCCTTATGAATTAGTATAGAACTTGTATATTCTTTTTCGATTCTAAACATTGAGATATAATCACTATTATTGTCTAAGCATGTATACTCTTTATTATGGTCTTCACTAATTTTGTATTTGCCATAATCTTTTATTAGCTCTAATTTGTCATAAGTGATTGTAGGAATTTCTTTTTTCATTTTAATAGAAATATGCAATTACGCATCCTCCTGTTCCTTCTTCTTGAGCTTCTTTGTGAGTCATTAAGCCCTTATTCGTTGAAATTATAAGTGTACCAAGGTTTCTAGAAGGCAGATATCTTCTTCTGTATTTTTCTACCTGAGTTTTATCACAACTGAACCTTGGCTTAACAGCTTTACATTCAGATAAATCTCCAATTGTCAATGTAATTGATTTTTCCTTAGCGTCTATTTTGTATTTTTTTATCGCTTTCTCTTGTTTCATTATCTTTAGTACTTCTATAAGCAGGTTAGAAATTATTTTTACTTCTACGTTTTCTTTCCCTGCCTTCTTGGCATTTCTTATCATATTTAGTGCATCAGCAACTACATCGTGTGACATTTTAACTATATTTTTTAAAGCCGATTTCAACTGCTATATCTCTAAAACAGTGTCGACATAAATTTAATCCGTATGACTTTATATGCGCCCCAAATCTTCCACATCTTTCACATTTCTTTGCAGCAATTCCTGTCTTTCTTTTCTTTGGTTCATTGTGCTTTATATATTTCTGTTTTATTACAGGTTTTGCATCAAGTTGTTTCAATATTTTTTTCCAATCGCTTGCTGTCATTTTATTTTTCTCCTTATATAAACTTAGTCTGGAAATTATCTTCCATAAATTTAATTATTTCTTCCCTTGTAATTATTTGTTTTTTTGATACCTTTCCCCTCTTCATTTTTCTTAATCTTACTCTTCTTCCGCTTCTTTTAAACACAATTGTAACATCAAATCCAATTATCCCGATATCTCTCTGGTATTCTACTCCGGGTATTTCAATGTACTCTTTTATACCAAATGAGAAATTATTCTCGCTGATTTGTTTCCTTTTCAATGTATTATCCATACTTATCAAAAGTCTTTTTAAAAAATCATCATAACCTTTTCTTAATGTAACTACTGCTCCAACTTCCAATCCGGGCCTTACTCCCCAAGTAGGTATTCTCTTATTTGATTTTATCTTAGCAGGCTTTTTTCCGGTAAGAAATTTTAATAATCTAAATCCCTTGTCTAACATATCTGCAGTCCCGCCTACACCCAATACGACCTTTTCAATTTTTATTTTTCTCATTACATTTTCCATTTTATTTTATTACCATTATTTGTTTAATTAATATGCTAACATTTTCTCCGCCGTTATTTACCTCAGCTATCTTTCTCTCATTATCTATCTTTTCAATCTTTCCTTTTTCTCCAGAATGTTTTCCATCAAATACAATTACTTCTGATTTTTCTACAAACGGAAGACATTTTTCTATTTTCTTTTCTTTTAAGTTTATTAAAACAGAATCGTTAACATTACACTTGATATTTGATAAGAAATTTCTTCCATCGCTTAAGTTTAATTGAACTTTTTTACCATTTAAAGTTTTTTTATTTATAATTTTAGCAATCTTTAAATTCGCTTCACTCTCTTTTATTTCCTCCACGTTTAATTTATCGTTTTCAAGTATTGTAAGTCTATAGCTTTTTTTGGAAGGAACAAGTGTAATTGTATCAAACAATAGGACTCCCTCTTTTTCATGTCTTACTGCTCTTCCGTTGAGAAGTATACTTTTTTGATGAATCATTTTTTTTGCTTCTTTTCTATTCGAAGCAACTTTCAGCAAATCTCTAAGAATTATTAGAATTGGCAGAGAATTCGATAATCCCAACATAGGTTTAACTACAAACGCAGTTCCCTTTCTTTTTATGGGCCAGCTTTTTGGTATTGCGTGTCTCTTTAGGTGGCTCATTTTTTATTCTCCTTGTTTTTATTTTTTGATTTTTCTTTTTTATCTTCTTTCATTTTATTTTCGTCGTTTTTCTTTGTTTCTACTTTGGACTTTTCATTTTTAGTTGTTTCCTTTTTATCTTTAAATTTTCTATCCACTAATTCAATAATCTGAAGGTTTGAAGGTTGCAATTTAACGCTTGCTTTTGAACCATCCTGTTTCTTTACCTGAATATCATCTACTATTATTTTTGATTTTTTTAGATTAACAGAGAGTATTTTTCCAGTCTTACCTTTAAACTTTCCCACCTGTATCTTAACTTTATCTCCTTTCTTTGCAGGAACATTTCTCTTTCCTATTTTCTTTCTAAGATCCTTTGAAAGATTTATGCTTACAAATTCTTTTCTTAAATGAAGAGGAGCATTCGCTCTGTACTTCCTTTGCTTTCTAGGTTGTTTGCTACTTTTCCAGTGTGTTGAAAATTTGTTTTTCATTTTAATATACTATTGAAGCGATTTTGGCAACTTGTGCCCATCTTTCTTGAACCTCCCTTGGTACAGGACCCTTAATCTGAGTTCCTTTTGGATTTCCTTTCTCATCTTTCATTATTGCTACAGCATTATCTTCAAATGCAATTCTTTCTCCATTCAATCTTCTAAATGGTTTTTTCTGTCTTATTACAACAGCATCGAATACTTTTCCTTTCATATCTGGAACTCCCTTCCTTACTGATACTTTAACCCAATCTGCAATCTTCGCAGCAGTCTGTTTTCCTTTCTTTGCTTTTGATTTTTTAACTGATACAATTTTAACAATCTTTGCTCCACTATTATCTGCTGCAATCACATTCGCTCCTAAGTTCAATCCTTCCGTTCCTTTTGCACTTATAGCTTTCATTTGTTTACCTCTGAAGCATCTTTTATTTTTTGAACAACTACAAAATGAATTATCTTGCTTAGAGGCCTGCATTCATGCACTCTTACTAAATCCCCCAAGTTTATTTCTTTCTCCATTGAATCGGGTAATCTTGCATGTAATTTTGTTTTTAATCTTGCATACCTTTCATACTTTCTTACATAAATCATTCTCTCAAATTCAATAACAATTCTTTTTGGGAATTTTTTGGTTACTGTTCCTTCGAATATCCTTCCCCTGGTTCCGTATTTTTTATCTGTTAAGGCACCAGCTAGTTTTTCTTTCTGGCTCTCGTTTGGAGCCTTGTTTTTTTTAGCTTCTGCTTTTGGTTTTCTTTCCATTTTTGTTTTTGATTGGTTTAGTCCTCTATAGAGTTATTTTCAAAGCCCATCTTTAGAAGAAGTGGTTTTATCTTCTTCATGTGGTCTCCTTGTAGCTCTATGATGTTGTTTTTGTGAGTTCCACCGCATGCAAGCTCATTTTTGAGAGCCTTTGCGATTTTTTTCACATCGACATCCTTATCGAATCCGCTTACAACCGTGACAAGTTTTCCATATCTTTTCTTATCTGTTGTCACGCTTATTCTCTGCGAACCCCTCGTGAGGTTTTCCCATTCTATTGCCTGTAAGGGCAATCCTGTTTTTGGATCAATTTCCATAGTTTATTTTTTTTCAACACCCCCGTTGGAGATATTGAACGTTAATATTTTTGCTATTGTCTTTTTAATTTCTCTCGTGTTTGAACCGCCAGTATTTGTCGCTTTTGTTTTTGATTTTATAAGTTCTATTCTTAATTCTCTAAGCTTTTTTTCTCTTTCTTCATTACTCATTTTTGTTATTTCTTTGTATTTCATTTCTTGCCCCTTTTAACTTTTTTAATTGGTTTATTGTCAAATTCTTGTTCATTATTTTTTAACTTTACTTTCAAATCTTCATTTATGAATATTTTATCTTTTAATATTGCATGTGGAGAGAGAATACTTACTTTTATACCAACAGTTCCAGGTTTTGTTTCCGCTCTAGCTTGAGCCCTATCTACAACCTTTGCACTATCTCCTGTTTTCTTAAGATACCCTTGAGCAAATCTCCAAGTTTTCGCTCTGGAACTTGGAAGCTTACCACTTAATCTTATTTCGCAACCAAGAGCTCCAGCCCTCATCACTTTCTCAAGATTTCTATATGCAAGAATTTTAAATTTCAAAGGACCAAATCTTTCTAATCCAAGAGCAATCTCATCGGCAATCACTTGAGCATCAAACTCTGGTTCCATTATCTCTTCTACATCAAGATGAAGATTCTCAAATTTGAAATTCTTTCTTAAATACTCAGTTATCTCGTTTAACTTTTCTCCACCCTTTCCTATGATTAATCCTGGCTTGTTTGTTGATATAATTATTTTTTCTCCAACTGGAGTATATTCTATTCTAACTTTGCTTACTTTTCCTTTTCCAAGCATCTTTTTAACGGATTCTTTAATAGCAAATTCTTCTTTCTTTAATCTTACCGTTTGTTTTTCTTCCATATTGATTAATTTCTTCCTCCGTTCTTTTTATCCTCTTTGATTTTCATTTCAACCGCCCTCAATGTTATATGGGTTCTTTTTCTTCTTACTCTTCCAAATCTTCCTCTTGGTGCAGGAGCCCAATTTGCATGTGCCTCAACAACTATTGGCTCTAAAATCTCGTGATTGTTTGCATTTCCAGCAAGACTTTTTAACAAAACTATAAATTGTTTTGATGCTCTTTGAGGATAAGCTCCCCCGCTCATACCCTTCCCCTTTTTGTGAGCATATTCTCCTTTCATCGGAACAGCTTTTTTTAATAATGTAACTTGTTCCAAGTCCCTTATTGCATCTCCTATTCTCTTTCCCTTTACAAACTTACAAATATTAATTGCATATTTTGTTGAAATAGGGACACTTTTTGCATTAACATAAACTTCCTCTCTCTTTACCTTTTTTACAGGTTTCTTTACTTCAGTTTTTTCAGATTTTGTCTTTTTATCTTCAATATTTAAATTTTCATTTTTCTCTTCTAACTTCTCTTCAATTTTCTCTTCCTGCTTCAGAGTATTTTCTTTTGGAATATTTTCAATTATCTTAGCCTTTGGCTGTTTCTTCATTGCACTTTTTTCTTTTTGATTTGGGTTGTAGTTTTTTTCTGTCATATTGTTTATTTCTTAGCTTTGTGTTTACTTCCTTTTGTTGCTCCCACTCCAGCTTTGCTATGGGCAACTTTATTTCTTGTTCCAGACATCTCTCCAAGTCTGTGTCCAAGCATTTCTGGCTCTATTAATATCGGATTAAAATTTTTACCATTGTATACTTGTATAGCCATACCTATCATTTGTGGGACAATTATAATTTCTCTCTTGTGAGTTCTCATTTTCTTTCCTTTTTCAATTTTTGATTTGGCTCTTTTAATAAATTCTTCAATTACTTGGAAATTTCTTAAAACTGTTCTTTTTTGCCTTGATGGTAAATATTTTGCAAATTCACGAACTTCTAGTTCTTTCAATTCCTCGATTGACTTCCCCCGATATATAAATTGTTTTTTTTGTATTTCCATGTTATTTACTTCTTTTTACCTGTTCTTCTTGGTCTTATTAAACCAACTCTCTTTCCAGCAGGAGCATTTCTCTTTGCAATCTTGCTCTTTATGTTTTTTCCTCTACCAGAACCTAATGGATGATCTATTGCATTCATCTTAACTGCACTTGTTCTAGGCCATAATTTATTTTTAGCTTTTTTAATATGATGGTTTTTTCCAGCCTTTATAATTGGTTTATCTAATCTTCCATGTCCAGCAACTTGTCCAATTATTGCTCTACACTTTCCATTGAAACTTTTTTCTTTTTTTGATGGAAGCATAACTAGTATTTTATCTCCAATTATTCTTGTTACTATTGCAACATTTCCTCCTGCTTTTATGAATTTTCCTCCGTCTCCCGGACGAGATTCAATACAATAAACCTCTGTTTTTATGGGTATCTTGTTTAAAGCAACAATATTTCCCGGTTTTATTTCATTGTTAAAATATATTTTTTGTCCCTCAATCATACCCTTAAATGCAGGGATGTAAAAAACATCTTTGTTATAAAGAATCTTTGCAAGAGGAGCAGAATGTGCCGGAGAATTTAAAATTTTCAAGACTTTCCCCTCTCCTTCAAGAAATTTTGGATATCTAATTTTATATACAAACGCAGTTGGTTTTACTCTATAAGTTGAACTTCCATGCCCACGTGCTTGTTGAATTATTCTTTTTCCCATTTTATTTACATCAATCCCAGTTTAGTAGCAATGTCAATTGCAAGATATTTTTTATTTAATTTAATATATGCAGTTTTACGATTATTTTTTACATGTGTTCTTATCTTATCTACTTTGATTTTGAATAATTCCTCTATCTCCTTTTTTATTTCGTCCTTAGTTGTTTTCTCGTCAACTGAAAATGTTAAAGTGTTTTCAGCTTCAACCTTCATTATTGCTTTTTCTGTTGCTATAGGTTTTAAATTCATTTTTTCTTTCCTCCAATTCTATCTTCTAATTCTTTAATTGCCTTTTCAGTGTAGATTGTAACTCTTCCTAATCCCCCATTAGCTAAATCGATAACGCTTAATTCATTTGCCTTCTTAACCTCAAATAAACCTGTTTTTAATTTTTCATCATTTCCTATAACAAAAATCATTCCAGCATTTGATTTATATTTTCTTCCACGCATCTTTCCTTTTCCGGCCCTTATTGACTTTTCCTTTATAGAAACCCCATATAAATTACCTAGGATATTTTTTAACTCAACAAGAAGAGGTTTTGTTTTAAGTTTAGTTATATCTGAAGAAACAATAAAAGGAGCTTTCTTCTCTAATTTTTCGATTGTAGAATATTTTTTAAGAATATATTTTTCCGAACCTGTTGCTGCAACAGAAGAATTGAACGCAATTTCCAATTCTTTCTTATTTATTTTTAGCTCATTCATAAATTGTGTAATTTTTGGAGGGTGAGCTCTCATACCTCCCCTTGCATTAGGAACTTCTGCAGCTTGCCAATTAAACTGAGAACCTTTTCTTGAGAATATTTTTCTAGGAACTCTTGATTGTCCTCTACCATATCCACTTCTCCAAACATGTCTAGCATGTACAATTAATCCCTTTGCAGAATGCTGTTTTCCTCCAACTGGAGAAGGTGAATGGGGTTGCTGTCTTTTTTTTGTTTCAAGAACTCTTGCAACTATATCTTCCCTTATTCTTGATTCAAATATTTTTGATTTCATTTTTTAACCTCAATAAATTCAAAGTTTTTCTTCTTCTGCATTTTACTTACTCTTAATGGAGAAGTAATCAAAATTTGTCTCTTTGCAGGACCCTGAACACTTCCATATAATAGAATATAATCTGTTTTAACATCCCCATAATTCTTTATTCCTTTTAATTGCTTCTCAGCTTCTTCCCCTTTTATTAAAGAAATGATCTTCTGATTATAATTAACTCTTGTAAACATCCCCAACTGTCCAGCCATAGGTACTCTAAAAGTTACACGAGCAGGGTGCCAAGGACCAATGCTTCCAACTTTTCTCACTCCCTTTTCAGATTTATGGAACCTTAAAGTTATTCCAAATCTCTTTACTGGACCTGAAAATCCATGTCCTTTAGTCAATCCCCTAACATCAACTAATTCTCCCTGTCCAAATACCTCTCCAATAGATATTTCTTTGTTTAAATGAGATTTAATAAAATTAAGCTTTTCTTCAAAGGTTCCATTTAATCCTATTTCAGTTAGATCTGGAGTTTTTTTAACGTTTGTTTTCTTTACCTGAGAGTATGCTATTATAGAAACATCTTCATATCCTTCTGAGTTTAAATTTTCAGAAGAATTTTTACCCTGTTTTGGCAACTTTACTTTTCTTTTTAGTTCCTTATCAATATGCTCTGCAAGAACGTCTTTTGCAACCTTTCCATATTTGTAAAATCTTATAGAAAATATTTTCATTGGAGGGCATTCAATTACCGTTGAGGGGATTATTATCTTCTTATCCTTAGTCATCGAGTTTGAGGTTAAATCTTTTACTTCAACAGAAAACATCCCTGCTTTGTACCCTATAAATCCCTTAACATTTTTTCCAGAACTAATTGCTTTCCAGTTTACACTAGGCAAAAACTTACTGACCCTTTTTCGAGGCCAGAACTGCAAACTTCCTTTTCTTGGTGATTTTGGAGGTGCCATTTCTTATATTTGTTAATAATGCGGATATCATTTTATCCTACCCTGGAATGATATTTCAAGAAAAAGAGGGTTTAAAAACCTTATTGATACATTTTTTTCAGTTCTAAGCTTGGAGCTCCAGGTATTTTTCAGATTTGATTCCATCAATTTCGGCTTTTCTAAGTATCTTCCCAATTCTTTTTGATTTTTCTCTTATCAATGCAAAATCCTGTGAAGATTTCAACTCAGAAGGAACCTCAATACCTGTAATCAAGAAGTCATGAACAACCTTTGCTGTTTTAAATTCAGGATTCTCAAAAATAAAACTTTCTGCAACTTTTTTGTCTTTTGTTTTAAAATTACAAAAATCTATTTTTGGAGTTTCCTCTCCCTTTGTTCCAGGTTTCCCAGATTTTGGAGCTTTTGGTTTAATCTTTAAGGTTTCTTCTCCAACAGAGAAGCTAAGTGCAAAAAAGTTCTTCGGGAACTTATTAATTAACTCTATAATCTCAGAACCAGACATTTCCTTTTCAATAGAATAATTCTTTACCCCTTGGAATTGAGATATTTTCTTGAATTCCAAAATTCCTTTTAAGTCATTAGTACCAATTATTGACCCCGTAATTTTTGTTTTATTATTTCCTAACTTTTCCGCAAGTTCTTTGACAAGTTCGTTAGCAAATTCGGCTGAAGTTTTTATAGTATAGTTTCCACCAGAATTTTTTGCTTCGATTAAAGCTCTGTTTCTGAACTCTCCTTTTGAAAATTTTTGAAATTGAAGGTGAACAGATTCATCAAAATTTTTCTCAAGCACCTTTTTTATGAAGTTCATATCTATCTTTCTTAAAACTAGTTTATAAACTTTATTAACAAAACTTTATAAATTATACAAGGCTATTTTTATAAGGAGAAGCTGAAGGAAAAATTAAAGATATGGAAAACGATTATACAAAAAAAATTATGTCTGCAGTAATTCTTATTATACTCTTCATACTCTCTTTTCTTTTGATTAGACCAATTATAGTTTCAATAATTGTAGGGATTCTACTAGCATTTATCTTTAGTCCAGTTTATAATCTTGTTCTCAAATACCTAAAGAAGAAAAATATAACTGCTTTTCTTATGTGTGTCTTATTAATAGTTTTGATAATTGTTCCTCTTTGGTATGCTTTGCCTGTTGCAATAGATCAGTCTATAAAATTCTATATGGATTCTCAGGATTTGGATTTTGTTACTCCCTTAAGAAATATTTTCCCCTCAATTTTTCAATCTGAAGAATTTTCAAATGAGATAGGGCAGGCTATACATTCTTTTGTTACTAAAACAACAAATTCTCTTATGAATTCTCTGTCAGGAGTAATTCTAAACTTCCCTACTTTATTCTTACAGCTAATGGTGGTGTTCTTCGCATTCTTCTTTTTCCTAAGAGACAAAGAGGAGATCGGAGATTACATTAAGAGCCTTATGCCTTTTTCTAGAGAAGTTGAAAAAAGGTTGTTTAAATCTTCAAAAGATTTGACAATCTCAATACTTTATGGGCAAGTTGTTCTTGGAATTGTTCAGGGAATTATTGCTGGAATAGGTTTTTTTATATTCGGAGTTCCTAATGCACTCTTGTTAACTTGTTTGGCAATGATGGCAGGAATATTTCCTATAATTGGGACGTCAATAATCTGGATTCCAGTGGCAATATATCTTCTTATAGCAGGAAATACAGTAAGCGCATTGGGAGTAGTTATGTTTGGGTTAATCTCTACTGTTATTGAAACAATGTTTAAGCCGATATTTATATCTAGAAGGGCAAAGATGAGTACATCCTTGATTCTTTTCGGAATGGTTGGGGGAATAATGGGCTTCGGATTATTAGGTATTATCTTGGGACCATTAATACTTGCTTATCTTTTTATAGTGATTGAGGTTTTCAGAAACAAAAAGTTGCCTGAAGTAGTCATATCTAATCCTGAAAAAGAATAAGTATAAAAATGAATTTTAAGATATATACTTAAAGAATTTAAATTTTAAACTTAAAAGAGATGGAATTAAAAGTTCGCCTGTTAAAACTTTCTGCGGGGATTCCTGTGGCAATGGTTGGAATTAAGACATCAGAGATAATGGGAATACATGAGAATGATAGAGTTTCTATAAAAAAAATATCCTCGAAAGAAGATGGAGAGTTCTCGACCATTGTAGATATAGTTGATAAAATCGTTAAAGAAGGGGAGATAGGTATTTCATCAGAGATAAGAGAAGCATTTGACTTAAAAAATGGGCAGAGAGTGGATGTTAATATTGCAAATCCCCCCAAAAGTTTAGAATTTATAAGAAAAAAAGTTGATAAAAAGAAACTTTCTAAAGATGAAATAAAAGAAATAATAAAAGATATAGTCAACAATTCTCTCTCAGACCCAGAAATAGCCCTATTTGTTTCCGGAATGTATAACAACAAAATGAGTTTTCAGGAGACAATAGATTTGATAGAATCTTTTGTAGAGTCTGGAGAAAAATTATCTTTTAAGGGGAAGTTTATTGTAGATAAGCATTGTATTGGAGGAATCCCTGGAAATAGAACTACCCCTCTTGTTGTAGCAATATGTGCTGCTGCAGGGCTGACTTTTCCTAAATCTTCTTCAAGAGCAATAACTAGTGCAGCAGGAACTGCAGATGTTATAAATGCAATCGCTAAGGTGGAATTCTCCAGAGAACAATTGGAATCAATAATAAAACATGTTGGGGCATTTATGATTTGGGGAGGTTCTATTGAATTGGTCCCGGCAGATTCAAAGATAATCAGAATTGAAAAAATGCTTAAAATAGATCCTAGAGCCCAACTACTAGCTTCAATACTTTCAAAAAAAATTGCTGTTGGAAGTAAGTATGTTTTAATCGATATCCCTTACGGGAAAAATGCAAAAGTAAATAAGAAACAGGGATTAGAATTGAAAAACTCATTTGAGAAATATGGAAAACATTTCAATTTAACATTGAAAGCAGTTTTAACAAAAGGCGATGAACCAATTGGAAATGGGATTGGACCATTTCTGGAATTAGAGGATATAATAAAAGTTTTAGACACTTCAAAAGAAGGTCCAGAAGATTTAAGGAAGAAATCTATTTTTTTATCTGGGCAAATACTTGAAATGACAGGTAGAGCAAAAAAAGGAAAGGGAGAAATCCTGGCAGAAGAAATACTTAATTCAGGGAAGGCATTTGAAAAATTCAAGCAAATAATAATCGCCCAAAAAGGAAATATAAAAAATATGAGTTTGGGTAAATTTAGAAAAGATATTCTTGCAAAGTCTAATTGTAAGATATCTGAAATAAACAACATAAAAATAAATCTTATGGCAAGAGTTGCAGGTTGTCCAGTGGACAAATCCTCTGGATTATATCTTTACCACCATGTTGGAGAGAAGATAAATAAAGGAGACAAGCTTCTCACAGTATATGCAGAATCCGAACCAAGATTAAATGAAGCACTAAAATATTATTCTAAAGAGAAACCAATAAAGTTCCTTAAATGACAATTTTTTTAAACCTGACTATTCTGGGTTTGTTATGAGAAGGGAAGAATACAAAGATAAGTTAACAGAATATTTCAAGAAGAATTTAAGAAAAGGATATACTGAAGAATCATTAAGATGGGCCCTCATAAATCAGGGGTATTCAAGGTCAATAATTGATGCAGCACTGGAAAGAACACATAAGGAACTCGCAGAAGAGGCTCCGGTTATAAAAGAGAAACCTATTATAAAATATGAGATTCTGGATGAGAATGATAAACCTCTTGAAATAAAGAAACCCTGGTGGAAAAAGCTTTTTGGATTCTGATTTAATCCCTGGATATTCTTTAAGAGATTTAATTATCTGGATATAACATTATTTAGTGCTGTAAGTTGCTGATGTAAGATTATATATAAAATGTTACAGATAACTTAATATTTTTGCATGTATTAGGATTATTTTTTCCCAAACCAAATACTTTTAAATTGATTATTTCTGTTAATTAAAAAGCGAATGAAATGAGCCTCCGGCGCATAACGGTTTTGCACCTGCCTTGAGAGCAGGGCCCTTTGGGCGACCCGGTTCGACTCCGGGCGGGGGCGTTCTTACAAAGATTTTTAATATACATCCCACAAGTTATATCATGAAAAACGTGCTTCACACAGTTAAAGAATATAATCAGAGGCATGATAATCAACTCCCAGAGTTAATCGGTGAAAAAGTCATTCTAGCTCCAATTCCTGATTCCAACGGATTTTATGAATTATATCTTAAGTGGATTTCAAATGAAGGTTTAAAACGCAAGTTAGGAGAAGAAGGAACAAAGTATACTTGGGAAGAAGTAAAAGAGATGCACGATGAATGGAAGAAAGATTTCAAGAATATGACTTTTTGTATATTAAATAAAGAGACGAAAGAACCAATAGGAGATATTAATCTTTTTGACAGCGAAGAGTTTAATGGGTTTCCAGAAATATCGATTATGCTAGGGGAGCATTCGGGTAAAGGATTTGGGACTGAGGCTTCTAAATTGCTTTTGGATTTCGCATTCAAAAAATTAAAATTGAAGGAAGTCCATTTAAGCGTTTACAAAGACAATCTTCCCGCGGTAGGGTTATATAAAAAATTGGGTTTTGTTGTGTATGGAGAGATAAAAGATGAGGGGGGAAGAGAAGAGTATTTAATGAAGATAATCAAATAATTTTAAAATATTCTTAACTAAATTTTATATTTATTATCAAATGAAAAAAAAGAAGGCGGCATTCGGAGGTGTAATAGTTCTTCTAGTTTTAGCTTTATTTTTATATTCTTATTTAACAAAAGGATTTTTTTATTCACTAGTAAATATAAATCAAGAAGGACTAATTTCTCTTCTTTCATCTTTCGGAGCATTTTCATATTTGGCTTATATTCTTTTGATTATTACAGGAGTTATTTTCGCCCCAATACATCCATTTATATTTTATGTTACGGGGGGGATTTTATTTGGACCATACATATCCTGGGTATTAACCCTGATAGGAGTGGCAATTGGTTCTTCAATTGCATTTAAACTTTCAGAGAAGTATGGAAGAGCTTTTGTTGAAAAGCATGTTTCGAAAAAGCACATAGATAAGTTTGATAAGTTATCTGAGAAGTACGGTTCAATATCAATCTTTATATTAAGAGTAAACCCTCTGACTTCTTCTGATGTATGGAGTTATATAGGGGGTTTGACAAAAATGAAATTTTGGAGATTTTTGATGTGGACTCTTTTGGGATTAGCCCCCGCAATATTTATTCAAGTTTATTTTGGAAAGGAAGTTGGAGATAATCCTCTTTTATTCAAGATATTTGTAGGGGTAGCAATACTTTATTTTACCCTTCTTGCAATAGGTTTAATCTACTTATTCTTAATAAAAAAGAAAAAGAAATAACTTGATTTCATTATATTTATATAACTAAGAAATTTATTTATTTCATGAAAAAGGGGTCAAAATTTACAAATTTCTTCAGGAAAAATTGGCTAATTTTGTTGATAATTATTATCATTTGTGGGATATTCATTTATTCATATTTTTCAAAAGGCATAATTTATTCTATATCCAATAGTGATCCCGATTCGGTTGTAAATTTTGTAGATGATTTTGGAATTTTTTCTTATATAATTTTTATCCTCATAGTTATCTTGGAGGTAGTTCTTGCTCCAATCCCCGCTCTTGCATTATATATCGCAGGAGGAGCATTATTTGGAGCATTCTTGGGAGGGATACTAACTATAATTGGAAACTTAATAGGTGCATATATCGCATTCTGGTTAGCAAGAAGATTTGGTAGAGACTTTGTCGAGAGAAAAGTTGATGTGAGAATGAGAAAGAAATTTGACAAATTCTCTCAGAAATATGGTATATTTTCTCTTTTTCTTCTTAGGATAAACCCATTAACAACTTCTGATTTATTTAGCTACCTTTCTGGTTTAACAAATATGAATGTTAGGACTTTTTTAATTGGTACTGGATTAGGCCTTACTCCTATGATATTCGCACATACCTATTTTGGACAAACTTTTGTAAGCACTCACCCTATTTTATATTCAATATTGCTTTGGATGAGTGTAGCCTATCTTTTAATATTTGTTTTTCTTATATGGAGATCCTCCAAAAAGAACAAGGTTTCCAATTGATTATGGTTTTTCTTTAAAGAAATCTAACACTCTGGAATCAGGACTCATAAGAAATACTTCATCTTCCTTAAATCTTAATCCTCTATAAATTTTTTGAAGAATCTCTCTTCTTGCTTTATCTTTATAGAAACTCCAGTATTTCTGAGGATTTGTTCTATTAAGTATTTTCCAAAATGCATCTTGGACATTTGGATTTGGAAATTTAGTGAATATGATTGTCCTACATTCATCTCCGGGAAAGTCTACCCCCCTGGAACATTTAGTTGAAAATAATACTTTTATTTTTCCATCTTTAAATTTTTTTATTATCTCCCCCTCTTTATCTCTATTTTGTATTTCATATAAATCTTCTCGAGTTATTGCATGTTTTAATTCAAAATTTTCTCTTTCGAATTTATCTGGTAAATCTCCAAAACTATTTACATGTATCAAGACCGGCTTTTTTGCAATTTCAATGCATTTATCAAGCGCTTCAAGGTATTTCCTTCTTTCAGCTTTCCCAGAGGAGAAATTAGAATACTTACAATCCATTTCCATCCCCGTCCTTAATATCTTTATCTGTCCTGGATTTTCTGTCTCGGCATCTATAATCTTAAATTTTTCTATTCCAAATATATCTGAAAGTACATCTTGAGAGTGGATTGTTCCAGACATTAAGATGATTATTTTATTTTTATTTACCATCTCCTGAAATTTCTTTGCAAGATTAATAGTTACGATGCTTGCAATTAGATTGTCCTCTTTTTTTTCAAATATAACATAAGATTCATCCAAGAATTCATCAAACATCCTTATTGTGCTTGCAACATCATGAACATAACTCTCTTCATCTATCTCTTCTGTGAATTCCGAGTTTTTAATAAATATTTTAAATAAATCATACAAACTTGTTTTTTTCAATTCTATAATATCTTTTTTTCTTATTAAATCATTAACTTGATTATTTCTTTTTAGGTGGTTTAAAAGTTCATTTATCTCCCTTATGATTTGAAAACTTTCTTCTTCATGTACAACTGCATGTGTCAGAGAACTCTGAAGCCTATCTATATTTATATTTCTCTGGTTAGAAAAGCTATCTAAAAATTCATCACATTCATCTATTATCTCGACTTCAGTGCAAGGTTTTCTATTTAGTGCACTTTCAAGTTTATACTTAAGAGAATTAAAAACAATTATATCTGAATCTATGTATGAATTAAATTGTTCATAAAATCCACATCCTGGTTTTCTTCTGTAAAAAAAGAAATTTTTACCTTGAAGTCCCCTATATTTTATTTTTTCTTTTTCATCTAAATTTTTAGCATCATACTCTTCAGTAACAACTGGGCTCCAATAGGGACAGACCGGAGCAACAGACATTCTTTTTATATCCGAAACCTTATCAAAATTTTTTGGATTTACTTTTTTATTTTGTTTTATATACTCTTTTAATCTTTCAAAGTTTTTCTCTTTTATTTCAATTTTACAAGGTATATTTCTATTGTCTGCAGATAGATCTTTGGATATTAATTCATTTAATCTTTCTCTTTTACCCTCAAAGATATCATACAATTTTGAATTAACTTCTTTTTTTTGTTCAGGTATTGCATTTTTGTTATCTTCTAAAAATTTGCACTTATGGTTATTTCTACCAGTTATTACAGATATCTTTAACTTTTTCTTTTTGCTATTTAATATGTACTTATTTTCTTCATAATCTCTTTTATACTGCTGCTGGAGAGCCTTGCTTGGAACAACTATAGAACTTTTTCCAAGCTCTTTCGCAATATTAAGAGCGATACCACTTTTTCCAGTCCCACATTTTCCATGGATAAATATTATCTTATGTCCCTCTTTTATAGCATTAAGGGTTTCTCTAACTACATCTTCCTGAGTTTTACCATTTGAAAACTTTAGTGGTTCAAGAAATTTCCCTCCTTCATATAAATTCCATAACATAGGATATCAAGAATTTATGGGGGGTTATAAAATTTGTTATTAAATTTCGCTAGTTTTTATCTTAAGTTGTTTTTTGTCCTTCCCAAGAACATATGCACGCGAGAACTCGTGCTTATCTAAGAGTTTGTACTCTTTTAATCCTATTTTCTCTAATTCTTCCAGTAAAGTTGATATAAATTCTTCCATTTCTTTTTCACTAGGCATTCTATCATATCCTAACCTTTCTCTTGCAAACCCTACGCTCATAAATCCTTTAATTTCTATAATCATGGGTTCTGATTTTTTTATCAACTGAGCGTATTCTTTTGCTTGTTCTGGTAACATATTTAATCCTTTAACCAAATTCATCCTGAATACAGTCCTTGTTTTATTAGCTAGTTTTGGGAGAAGTTCAAGGGTCTCATTTAAATTTTTCCAGGCATCTTTTTTTATACTCCTATGAAATTTATTATACAAGCTTTCATTTGAAGTATTAATTGAAATATACAATTGTGTAGGCAACTGTTTATTTTTTAAAAGTTCTCTTAGCTTTTCAGGATACAAGCCATTTGTTACAAGAAAAGAGGTTTTTCCTCTTTTTCTTAATTCTGAAATAAGTTCCCCAATATATGGATAGACTGTAGGTTCTCCAGAAAGAGAGATTGCAAACTGCATAGGCTCTTGTGCCTCTTTTAATTTTTTTTGATTTGCCCTGCTAAGTTGTTTCTTTTTTGAATGTTCATCAATATTAAAACCCTGAAGAAGTTTTCTTTGTGCCTTTATACACGAATCAATTATCTCTGCTGGACCGTCAATTTCTCCAGGTATTTTCTCTCCAGTGGTGTATTCAATTGCTCTCCAGCAATGCACACATTTATTTGGACAGTAAAGGGATGGGGTCATTTGGCAACATAAGTGTGATCTTATTCCATAGAATTTCTCTTTATAACAAACTCCTTCATCACGAAGAGATTTTTTTGTCCATCTGCAAATCTGAACAGCAGAATGTTCATTCTCTCCAGCTATCTCATAGTGCTGTTTTTTAAGAAGTTTTTTTACGTTTTTGTCCAACATAAGTATCTCAGTTTATTTTTATTTAAAAGTTTGTTGAGGGGTAAGCATTTAATTAACAAAGAAGCTTATTCCCCAGAAAACCATAAGCAATGCAAATAAGAACAGCAAGAAATTTGTTGATATCTTAAACCATAATTCTGCTTTCTTTTTACTCTTAGTTAAAACCAAGATAGTTAGATAGAAGAATCTTCCTCCATCAAAAATACCCATAGGCAACATATTCATAAGTGCAACACTAATACTTATCAAAACAAGCCACCAAAGAAGATTATAAATAAATGTTCCAGATTTAAACTTCGGTTCATAGTGAACATAATCTTTCTTAAAAGAAGATAATCCCTCAACAACCTTCCCTAAGGCTCCGTTTCTTTTTTGTTCTATATATCCTACACCTATCCATGCCTTTTCAGAATTTTCTGGATTTTCTTTAAGCGTTATAACATAATCCTCTGTTGAATCTTCTTTCATTGTTGTTAAAGTTACCTGCTCTCCTGGAGAGTATTTTGAGATTTCATCTCCAAATGAATTCCAATCTGTTATCTTGACCCCGTTGATTTCTATTATTGTACCATCAATCTCAGCTCTTATTGCAGGAGAATCATCATAAAGAAAGAGATACTCTTTCGCTTCCTTTTGTTCTTCTAGTCCTATTTTGTTTATAAGATAAAGCGCATTAACTGTTGTCAGTTCATTTAATCCTGTTTCCTTTGATAAATTTAATATCTCTTCATAAGTTGGATTTGTTAAAGAAATATTATTCATTGAGGTTATACTGGACAAACTGAATAATAT
>Ga0116156_10001097_pt1 | contig 27323 bp, 20 predicted proteins | sample AD_UKC045_MetaG_FD_89891 | JGI IMG/M metagenome (GOLD analysis project Ga0116156, IMG submission 89891) | Active sludge microbial communities of municipal wastewater-treating anaerobic digesters from USA - AD_UKC045_MetaG | ecosystem: Engineered > Bioreactor > Anaerobic > Digestate | place: USA... | reverse complement strand
ATTAAAGGTACCTTTAATGCCGAATATGGACGCGCCATGAGTGGCGTTGTTAACGCTATTACCAAAGAAGGCAGTAACTCTTTCCACGGTTCCGTATCGGGAAGCTTTGCAAATTACCTGACCTCAAACACGGATATTTTCGTTGGTCTCAAGGATTCGGAACTGGATCGCAATGAGGATTATAAAATGCAGATCAGTGGTCCGGTTATCAAAGACTATCTCAGCTTTATTGTCAATTATCGTTATCAGGATAATAAAGGCCATCTGAATGGTTATAAACTGTTTGATAAAAACAATTACAGTTTCTTTAACGATCCCGATCCTATGAACTGGTATTCTGAAAAAACCGGCGACAGCAGTTATGTGCCGATGAACAGGGATATATACAGAACTCTGACAACCACTCTGGCCTCGCGGTTAACTAAAAATATCAAGCTGAAATTATTGTACAATTTGAATGATAATCAATCCAAAAATTATAGTCATTATTATAAATATAATCCGGATGGACGGCCAACCAATTATTCAAAATCGCAATACTATGCCCTGAGCATTAACCATATGCTTGCCTCCTCCCTGTTCTATGAACTAAAAATGTCCTATCTGGATAACTATTATGGTAATTATATGTACGAGGATCCGCTCGATAGCCGCTATGTACATCCGCGATTCAGCAGTTCTACAGGGCCGGGCTTTTCCACCGGCGGTGATTCCAAAGATCACTATGAAAGTTTTACCAAAGATTTAAACGTTAAATTTGATATTAACTGGCAAATCAACAAAAATCACAGCATTAAAACCGGTGTAGATTATTTGCAACATGATCTCGAAAGCATTTATCACAGCATTCAGAACAAATGGCATAATACCGAATGGGAAGCATTCTATTTTGATCCGGTTGTTTACCCGGATTCTTCCCTCTACTCCGATATTTACCATAAAAAACCCCTGGATTTTTCCGCATATATTCAGGACAAAATGGAATTCGACGAGATGGTTATTAACATCGGCGTACGCTACGATTATGTAGATCCCAATACTCAGTATCCATCCAACCTGCGAAACCCGGTGAACCTGATACGGTATGATGATCCCTCAAGAATGTCAACCAAACTCGATGCTGAACCCAAAGCGCAAATCAGCCCCAGACTGGGTATGTCGTACCAGTTGGGTGAAGCCGCATTGCTGCATTTTAGTTATGGTCATTTTTTCCAGTCACCGCCCTTTTCCAATTTCTATCAGAATAATTCCTGGATAATCAATCCCACTAATTTTGCCACCCAGCAGGGCAATCCGCAATTGCGCCCGCAGCGTACAGTTCAATACGAAATCGGCTTGTGGCAGCAATTGATGAAAGGTATGGGACTTGAAGTATCGTTGTTCTATCGTGATATTTATGATCTGCTCAGCATGGCGGTTATCACCACCTATAATGCGGAAATTTATGGTCGTTACACTAACAAAGATTACGGCAATGCCAAAGGTTTGGAAATAACCTATGACTTTGCTACCGGTGATTATTACGCCAATGTTAATTATACCCTGCAGTATACCCGCGGTAATGCCGATAATGCCCTGACAACCTTTGACCGCGCCGGTCAAAACCAGGATCCAATCCCAAGATTAATTCCAATGAGTTGGGATCAGCGCCATACCCTGAATGTGACGCTGGGTTATCATAAAAACAATATGGGCGCTACCCTTACAGGGTATTATAATTCCAATTCCCCATATACATGGGCGCCCTTGCCATCCAGTCAGCTTTATTATGTTAACTTGTACCAAAACAATGACTGGAAACCCAACCGTTATAATCTGGATTTATATGGATACTATGATTTAACTGTTATGAAAAACATTAAAATGCGTTTCAGCCTGAACGTATACAACCTGCTAGATAATTTGAATGAGAATTGGGTGTATAGCCGCACCGGGCGCGCTTATACCAATGTTGTGCTGGAAAGCGAGCGCAATAATCATCATAGCGATTTTAATACCTATGAAGATACTTATCAGGACCCGTCAGCTTATTCCGCACCCCGGTTAATTAAATTCGGTGTTGGTTTTATGTTTTAAATCATCGGTTTAACGACACGTGAAACTGATAATTTGTGGAGGTTTTAATTTATGAAAGTGTTAAGAATATTATTTACAGGCCTGCTCATTCATTTTATCGCCGTATCTATAATATTTGCCCAGGGCAAGCCCTATGAAGGCCCGGAAGATGGCGCCGGTGATAAAGCAGCGGAACGGGTTGGCTTTATGGAAGGCAACAATGTTCGCTTGCAATTTCGCAATACCACAGAACTTTCCGATCATGGCGACGGCGCCGATCCGTTTCCCAGCAAATGGCCGAATAATTTAAATGGCGTGCATTCGAATGACGGTATCGGTCTGTTAATTGGCGCACAGGTTTTTGTAAAAAAAGATCCGGCTGCAGCGGTTGATTCGGTTATCGTTGACGATATGAACCTGGCCGCTTCCTTAAAAACCCAGGGGTTACTCGATACCCTGCATTTCCTGCAAACCAGTTACCGCGAAGAAATGGATCGCGATCCTACCGGTCAGATTGAATGGAAATTATACCCGGTGCGCGGTTACTTTAACTGGACCAGTGAAACCCCGGCGCTCAGCGACCGTGAAGAATCCTGGCCGCCGGCCGGCTGGCCGGAACGCGGCGTTGGTTTGAAATGGGCCGGCGAATGGAACGGACGTTTTGGCCGCGGCCCCTCCAAAGCTGATTTGGAAAGTTTTTTTGTCGCCAACGATGCGCAGGATCAGGAATACCTGCAAGATACTTTTATCACCAACGAAGGCGATACTCTTAAACCGATCAAGTATTATCCCCGTCCCGGAATAAAAATTGGTGATTTTCATCCGGAAGTTACCCTGCAATGGGGTAAACCCTGGGGCGGGTTGGGTTTACGCATCGAGCAGCGCGGATTTCAATGGAATAATCCCCAGGCTAAAGACGCTATCTTTTGGGAATATACCATTGCTAATGTCTCCGATTACGATTTGAATGAAATGGCTTTTGGTTATTGGGTTGATAACGCCATTGGCGGCCAGGCTGAAGGCAGCGATGAACTGGGCGCTTTCCGTAAAGATATTGACCTTGCATACTCGTGGGATATCGATGGCCATGGCGTTCGCGATCTGCCGACCGGCGCTATGGGGTTTGCCTTCCTCGAAAGCCCCGGCATTCCCTGGGATGGAATCGATAATGACGATGACGGTATTATTGATGAAAAACGCGATAATTTTGCCCAGGCCTTAATTGGCCCGACCGATGGTTACTCGAACCTGGAAGCCTTTAAAACTTTTTATCATTTAAAAGATGAAGAACTCAAATCGCATTGGGACGCCGATGAAGACCAGGACTGGGATGACGGTAACGATGCCAATGGCGACAACAAGTACCAGGAAGACGAAGATTATGGTGATGATGTTGGTACCGACGGTGTTGGCCCATTGGATTTAAATTACGATCAACCGGATGCGAACGGCACGGAATGTAATCATCGTCCTGATTTTATTGAAGGACTGGGCGGTGAACCGGATTTTGGTATTCTGGATGTCTCCGAATCGGACATGCTGGGTTTGACCTCATTTTACATGTTCCCAATACCCGATCACGTTGTTCCGTATACACACTGGTTCCGCAATGATAAATCAATGTGGGAACTGATTGGCGCCGATTCTCTGAATCCTTATATGGGTGAAATTTCAAACCTGGCTGAAGTATTTGCATCGGCAGTTTTCCCCTTGTACAAAGGTCGTACGGAACGCATTTCCATGTCCGAATTACATGCCTGGGATGATCTGGCCGGATTGAATGCAATTCCTCCCACATCTCCTAATCTTTTTAAAGCTAAAGAAATTGTTCAGGTTATTTATGAAACAGACTATCGTTTTGCCAAACCGCCGATCATGCCGGCATTAACGGCTACAGCAGGCGATGGCTGTGTCTATCTTACCTGGGATAATATATCCGAATTGCGTACCCGTGACCCATTCCTGAAAAATGTTAATGATTTTGAAGGATATAAATTATACCGCAGCACCGAGCCGGGATTTCTCGATGCGACAATTGTTACCGATGGCTTTGGCAGTAAAGTTTCAAAAAAGCCGATATTTATGTGCGATGTTAAAGATGAACGTACCGGATATGCCAATTATGGTCAGGTCGAAGATTTGGGGGTAGCCGTTTACCTGGGCAATGATACCGGTCTGCTGCATTCTTATACCGATTATGAAGTACAAAATGGCCGCACCTATTATTATGCCCTGGTTGCTTACGACTATGGTGAACCGACTATCGGTAGTACCGGTCTGGCCCCTGCGGAAAATAATATCATCATTCAACTGGATAAAAACGAACAGATCATCACTTTCCAGAGTAAAAACGTCGCGGTTGTAACTCCTGGTCAAAAAGCAGCCGGTTATCATTTCGAATCCACAGTTACTATGGAAGGACAGGACAAAGTAATCGGTTGTGGTATTTTAGAACCGGAAGTAGTTGTTGCCGATGCTCTGAAAAAAGACCATCGTTATAAAATCAAATTCGGGGTGCATGAAATAAGGCGGGTAAACAAATCTGCTTATGGTATCAAATGGGTTAATAATAGTATAACAGTTTATGATATGACCAACGATAATGCAGTTGCGTTTCTCGATACCTGCCAGTTACAACAAACTGTTATCGCGGACTCGACAGAAACACTGGGTTATAAATTCATTAAAACCGGTACCAATACCACAGATGTTTTTGACGGAATCAGACTAAAAGTTACCATGCCGGTAAAAGAAGGTGAGTATGATCCACTCAGATCAGGCTGGCTGAAAGGCAACTCGCCGATCAGTGTCACCATGACGGCGGAAGAATCAAAATATTATCCGTATACTTATAATATTGTTTTTACCGATAATGACTCCGATTATACAAGCAAAACAAGAATTACTGCTACTTCTCTCATTAAAGATGAGAATGGAGTAAAGATTAAAGAAGGCTTGATCCAATTTCAAAATTTCAGTTTTCATGTAGAAAACACATCAATTATGGATTCAACAACCGGACAACCATTTATTATGGAAATGGTAGCCCAGGATATAGATGGTAACGGAACATTTGAGCTGTTAAAAGACCGTGTGGTGGTTGGAATCCAAAATGATCTTGGCCGGTGGGCATCTACAGTATTCCTGATTGATTTTAAAAATGCCAATAACGAGTCCGATTTACCCAAAGCGGATGATGTTTATCAAGTCAGGTTCAATAGCCCATTCTGGCACACAGATTCTTTGATGTTCACCATTGATTCTAATGAATTTACAGAAAAAGCCGAAATAACCAATTCACTGGATAAAATTGAAGTAGTACCCAATCCCTATGTTGCGACAAACCTTATGGAACCGGCAGTTGGCAATCCTTATTTGAACCAGCGCCGTCGTATCATATTTACAAATATCCCGGCCAGATGCTCTATCAATATCTTTACCGTCAGCGGCGTACTGGTTGATCAGATAGATGTAAATAATGACATTTCAGAGGGTATTGTTCACTGGGATCTGTTAACCAGAGAAGGTCTCGAAGTCGCTGCTGGTGTGTACATTTATCACATCAAGGTGCTGGAAACAGGAGATGAAAAAATGGGCAAATTTGCAATAATCAAGTGAGTTTGTCATGAACAGTCATTTAATTAATAGTCTGGATTTTATCAAGGTCTCATATATACAATCTGTGAGAGGTTAAAAATGAAAGTGTTCAAAATATCGGGCTTGATTGTTTTAACTATGATGATATTATTATCTGGTTTTAATAATTCAAGTTTTGCACAAAAACCCTATCGTGTGGGTACCACTTCGGCGAATTTTCTGGAGATGGGATTCGGCAGCGCCGGGGGCGCTATGGGCGAAGCCTATGTCAGTATGGCAACAGATCTTTCTGCAATTTACTGGAATCCGGCCGGTTTGGGATATATGGATCAAAGCGAAGTACAGTTCACTTATCAACCCTGGTTTGTTGATATCAATACTTCATTTACAGCTGCCGGTCTCGTAATTCCCAGGGTGGGTGTATTGGCGCTGGGAATTTACCAGGTTGATTATGGCGATATGAAAGTAACCACCCTGGATCAACAAACCGGAACCGGAGAATTTTTCTCCGCCAATGATTTTGCCTTCAGTTTTTCATATTCACGCAAACTGGCAGAATGGTTTTCCTTTGGCGCATCGGCCAAATATATCTCATCCAAAATATGGCATACCAGTTCCTCAGCAGCAGCTGTAGATCTCGGTGTAATGCTGAATACGCACTTTTTCTCCCCAACCGGTAAAAAAGATGACGGTATGGCTATTGGTATGAGTATAGCCAACTATGGAACAAAAATGAAATATGACGGTATGGACCTTATCTTCCCAATCGATCTTAGCGCAGACGAGTATGGTAATTACCGTGATGTTCCCGGTCAATACCGTTTGCAGGGGTGGGAATTACCGCTTATCTTCCGGGTTGGTATGTCTGTCAATCCAATTGTTATCGGCAAACATCGCCTGACAGTATCAATTGACGCCCTGCACCCCAACAATAACAGCGAATCGATCAACCTCGGTGCGCAATACATGATGAAAATGCCTGCTATAGGCAGTTTTTATCTGCGCAGCGGCTATAAAGCCCTGTTCATGGATGAATCGGAATATGGCGCTACTTTTGGCGGTGGCTTTGTCCTGCGTTTTATGAACAATATCGGTTTAAAACTGGATTATTGTTATAAAGACATTGGGATGCTGGGTTATGTACACAGCTATACAATGGGATTTTTATTCTGATCCAATATAAATATACAAACACTTTAATGCCCCTGTAATCAGGGGCATTAAAGTAACAAGCCAACCCTAATTAGTTTTCCAACCAGTATTCTCAAAATTATAGAGTTGAAATTTTTAAAAAAAATATCACCCCGAAACGACAGGAACAAAACTAATAAACCGGGAATATAAATACAACAATTCTTTAATAGTAACCTGATTGAAAATTATATGACAATGAAACGAATTAAAAAAAATTTATTACTGTTAATATTGACAAATTTATTAATAATAAGCTGTTCCAGCCGTAAAACCCCGGAACCGGAGCAAACTGTGCTTGCTCGCATCGGCGATAAAGAAATCATGGTTGATGAGTTTATTCATCGCGCCGAATATACAATTCGCCCGCCTTATTGCAAGGGGAATTACATGGTGGATAAAAAGATCATTCTCAATTCCTTAATTGCCGAAAAACTGCTGGCTCTGGAGGCCGGTACCAATAATCCCCTGTTGCAAAATTCCGAATTCCAGTCATATATTACCGGCAGGCGGGAACAGGCAATGCGGCAATGGCAGTTTCACGCCGAAGTATATACCAAAGCTGAACCGGATACCGGTGAGATTAAAACCCTGTTTAAATATGCCGGCCGTACTTATAAAATTGCTTATTTTTCAGTGGGCGACAAACAAAGAGCAGACTATATAGCCGGAGAACTGACTTGTAAAGATTTTAACCGGGTATTTCACGACCTGGGAGGTCTGCAAGAGTTACCCCAGCGTGAAGTAGCCTGGAAAGATGAAGCCAATGACGCTATTCACCAGGCCCTGTTCTCGGATTCCTTACAAGCGGGCCAGGTCGTCGGGCCAATTGCCGCAGAAGAAGATCTTTACCTCTTTATTCAGGTTCTGGACTGGACTAATAGTATGGTCATTGGCGAACAGCAAATACAAACAAGATGGAATGAGGTGCGCGAAAAACTAAAAAATCGCTATGCCCTGAAGCTTTACCAGGAATATGTGGCCAATACCATGAAAGGTAAAACCGCAGAGTTTTATGGAGACGCCCTGTTCAAACTTGCCGAATTAATGCAACCGTTTTATCTCAAGACCGACAAGGATAAGAAAAACGAGTTCAAAAAAAGATTCTGGGATAAAGATGATACCGATCCGCTGGCGGCGCAGGATGATTATTTGCAGGAAATGGAAAAATTGCTGGATCTGCCGATAGTGAAAATCGACGGTCAGGACTGGGATGTGAAAAAACTATTGAATGAAATTGATAAACACCCGCTGGTGTTTCGGAAACGTAATATGAGTAGTGCGGAATTCCCGGAACAGTTTAAACTGGCCTTGGTCGACCTGATTCGGGACAGGTATCTGACGGAAAAAGCATATAGCAGCGGTTACGATAAAGTCAATATTGTCGAACATAATGCAATGATGTGGCAGGATTATATGGTTTCCGTTTACCAGCGCCGGGCCTGGCTGACGTCACAGGGAATAACGCAAAATTTTGAAAGCAATTATTATCCCATCATCCAGGAACACCTGAATGAGTATGTAAATGATTTGCAAAAGAAATATTCCGGGCAGATAGAGATCAATACACAAATGTTTAATGAGATCAAACTCACCCGCATCGATATGTTTGCTATGCAAAAATACAATCCCTTTCCGGTCATGGTCCCCAGCTTTCCCTTGCTGACGACAGATACTGCGCTCGATTATGGTAAAAAGATGAAATAGGACACATAAAAAAAGCCCGTTTTTTATTACGGGCTTTTTTACACTTGTATTTTTATGTACGATGTAAGTTATGACCTGCAACTTATAACAGCGGGCATTGTTTAACCAATGCCCGCTGATTAATTTTCACATCGGGGTAACCTAGTACTCAACTTCCAAGATAAAGTAAAACGCGCCGCGGACATCATTCCAGGAGCCGGAAGTGTTCATGGAGCCGTATTGTTCATTGTATAAAGCGTTATCCGGTTGACTCGAAGCCCAGTTGGAATATGTAACCGGTTCGCCGGTAGCGCTCCAAACGGTCCAGTTGCCTTCTTCTAATTTATCATGAAAACCGATCAGGGCGTCATCGCTTACTTTTCTTACACAACTCAGACAAACAGCGTTTTCTTCAGCGCTGGAAATTGTTGCCAGATGACCGCCGTTCAGTTCACAAATTGCTTCGGCTACTTCCCATTCTTCCTTACGATTGGAAATATAATATAAATTCTTATCTAATGAATCTACAAAAGTAAAAGTTGCTTCATCTACATTTAATAACGCGGTAATTGTTTTGCTGATGTTATTGGCAACATCTTTGATCGTAATTTTCGTAGACTGATCCCAATTGCCTTCGGATTTTATAAAGCCCATAAACGGATTGCTGAGATCCGGCGTAACCGATGCGATTGCAGAGTTTGATGTCGTCCAGGTATATTGCGGAATTTCTGTAACGAAAACCGAGGTGGCGGTTACATGATTGGTTTTACCGGGAAGGACAAACACGGTATCGACGCCTTTAGGATATTTATCAGATTGATTGATATATAAACCAAAGCTGGCATTATAAAAAATAGTACTGCGGAATTGGGAAATATAATGCGCCCCTTCACCGGAGTATTGGTTGGCTTTAACGGTAACATCTACACTATTATTTACCATACCGCGCCGGCCGGTTACGTAATTAAGCCAGTAAAAGCTATCGGCATAATATTGCAGATTGGTAAATGTTGTGGATAATTTGGCAAGATCGGTAACCAGAAAATATCCGGTTTTGGCAAGGTTTTTTAAATCATTCACATCGCCGCCGATACAAACCGCATACATGGCTTTATTTTCCAGGGCAGTTAAAGCCTGGGCCGGATTGGTCGTGCCTTTACTATCGGCGCCGGTAGTAATAACAACGAGTAAATTTTGCTCTACGTTAAAACCCGTAGCGGAATAAACATCCGCTCCCAGTTTGTCGGCGCCGGCTAGTACAGCCCCATATAAATCACGGGTTGCGGAACCGGCAGTAAGAGCGTTAATAGCGTCGATCAGGGTAGTCTTGTTACTGGTGAAATCCTGAACCATCGTTACATTTTCGGCAAAAGTATAAATTGCAATAGATTGTTTATCGGACATTTTATTAATATATGCCAATGCTGCATTTTTAATTTCCGGCATAAAATTTCCCGCCGAACTGGTTACATCAATCGCCAGAACAGTTTTCAGTGAATAATTAAAATCATCTTTTTTGCGAACTTGCAGGGCAACGTTTTGCAAATTCAATATCATTGTATCGTTTTCGACAATGACCAGGTCATCCCGTTCGAGGAAATCGACGCCAACCCCCTCAAGATCGGTTATCTGCATCATCAGGTTAACAAACGCCGGTTCCTGAATTTCAATACCATGACCGGTAATTTTAAAACTGGTTACATCACGATGGATTGTGGATGGTTTTTTCTCAGGCTCGGCGCCGTTCTTACCACAAGAAACAAGGCCGGAAAAAACGAAAAGTGATACCAGAAGTAATAAACCTTTTCTCATAAATACCCTCCGGGGAGTTATAACAGAAATTAGTTATTATGAATTCATGTCTTGATGTTTTTGTATCCGGTAGCAAATTTTAAATAATTTTAATTGGTCAGTAACAAAATATCAGAAAAACCGGAAACAAAAAAAATACGAAAACGTTAAAGTAATTATTAAAAATTATACCCGGATAAAATTACAATTTCCGGGTGGTATAGATTATTATTTTTTTTCTAAAAAGTCAAGTATTAATTGTAATTCTTAAAAAATCATAGCCCTGCAAAACACAATTTTTTTCACATAAATAATCTCTGGTCCTGTTTACAGAAGATTTTTAATTACAAAGATAATGTAACTTGATAATAATTACCGGGTGATAATAATTTAAAATTTGCATTTGTGGTGAATAACAAGTAAATTTAAAAAATTTATAATAATAAAGGGTAGAAAAATGAAAAAGATACTGGTTTTTTTGTTATGCTTATCAGCCACCCTGGTATTTGCCCAGGACTATTCAAAAATGAGTTATTACGCCGGAGTCGGCATAACCAAAAATTATGCACCGGAGGATTTTAATAAATATTGGCGTGAAGGGTTCAATATCGATGCCGGTATCGGCAGAGATATTGCTTCAAGAATTGAATTGCAGGGTAAACTCACCTTTAACAGTTTCGATTTGAATACTACAAATTATGTTGACTATGGCAACCTGTCCGTACCGACAATATATGATACCTTGGGTTATAAAACAGCCAACGGCGGCCAGGCAACGATACTCTCTTTGATGATCAATGCCAAAGTTCTTTTTCCCCCGAAAAGATCGAGTAAAGCAGTGCCTTATTTTACCGCTGGTATCGGGTATTCACGTCTCAGTTTTGAACAAATTGATGTCCAGTCATCTATGGATACTAAAATTGTGCCGGAAAGCACGAAAAATGTGTTAACCACCGGCATCGGGATTGGTTTTGATATCGACGTAACCAAAAGAACCGATCTGTATCTTGAAGGACGGTTTGATGTTTTATTTACGGAAAATGAAAGCACGGTAATATTTCCAATCAAGTTTGGTGTAGCTATACATTAATTATTAATATACGGTTATTCTGGATCACACATTTATGTGAAGTGATCATTGAATCCGACAACCGGTTGTCTCTTTCAGTACTGCACCATTTTAAAGAAGAACAACCGGTCTCTTTCAATTCCAATTATCCGCTTGTGTTCTATCCATTACCGGGTTGAAAAATTTTAATTAATAAAAAGTGAGTATCATTCATGGGTAAAATCAAATCTGTTATATTCGTATCAGTGCTTTTATTATTCCTGTTCGTGCAAATTGCAGCAGCCGCCCAGGTCGGGGATACAAAATTCAATGTCGATCGTGGCTATTTTTCAGCCCCGTTTCAACTGGTTATAACTACAGCTACTGCCGGAGCCTCTATATATTATACCCTTGACGGCAGCGCGCCGTCTGCCGGACATGGTACTCTCTACACAAAACCTGTGTCTATTAATAAAACCACGATTGTTCGGGTAATTGCGGTTATGAATGGCATGGAGCCCAGCGATGTAGATACGCAAACCTTTATCTTTCCCGATGATATTGTCAATCAGCCCGGCAATCCGGCCGGTTTCCCGGCCGTATGGTATACAGATCTAGGTTCCGCAATAGCCGCCGATTATGAAATGGACCCGGAATACCCGGATAATAATACAATGATCAAAGATGCGCTGTTAGCGTTACCAACAGTTTCCCTGGTGGTGGAACCGGATGAACTGTTTACTGCTGACGGTGTTTATCCGAATGGCGGTTATGATGATAATAACGACTGGGAAAAAGCCTGTTCAATAGAAATGATCTTTGCCGATACTACCCGTAATTTCCAGGTGAATTGCGGTATTCAGCCCCGCAGCCAACCGGTTACCACCACACGTAAACGCAGCTTTAAACTGGATTTTAAATCTGAATATGGCACAAGCAAACTCGATGAACCCGTTTTCCAAACTGCTCTGCAATCGCCAACAAATTCAGCTCCGGAATTTAATTCCCTGATCCTGCGTGCAGGGTATATGGAAAATTATACCGGCAAGATCTATAATCCTGCTTTTAACATCTATTTCCGCGATATAATGGTGCGCGATGCGCAAATGCTGGCATCCGGTTTTGGGACTCATAATTTATTCGTCCACTTGTACATTAACGGTTTGTACTGGGGATTGTACAATCTCACGGAATCGCCCGATGAGCATCACCTGGTCAATTATCATGGCGGCAGCCAGGATGACTGGCTGATCGTTAAATCCAATCCGGATAGCGATGACGACGGCGAAGTGCTGACCGGCGATGACACCCGTTACCAGGTTTTACTCGATTTAATCATTGGCGAAAACCTTGCCGGTCTGGTCGATTATCAGAATGTAATAAAATACCTGGACGCACAAAAATTCGCTGAATACATGATTTTGCAAAATTATTATGCGGTTGGTGACTGGCCGGATAATAACTGGGTGTTTGTTATGAAAAACGGCCTCTCTCCTGCCCCGGGTTTCTTTTATGCCTGGGATGCGGAAAAAGCCTGGCTGGAAAATGACGACCCGCAATCGTATTTACACAGCCGCTACAGCCCCTATCTCACCGACCCGACACTGGCAAACGGACGCTCTTACCGCGCCATTCCATCCCGGTTGTGGAGAGCCATGATCACCAGTCCGGAATTTAAAATCTTGTTTGCTGATTGTGCCTATAAACTAATGTATCAATATGGTATTCTAAGCGATGATGCCTCGCAAAATCGTTTTTTACAATATTCCGGTCATATTTCCACTGCGGTACGCGCCGATCAAAAAAGATGGGCGGATGATAATAACCGGACAATTTTACCGGGGCAACTATTTACGCACACGGACTGGCAAAACCAGGTAAATAAAGTGTTGAGTAATATTCAAAATAATGTTACTTATTTTATCAATGATTTCAGGGCCGCCGGTTTGTATCCCAACCTTGATCCGCCGCTGTTTAATCAATACGGCGGTAATGTAGCGAAGGGATTTGTAGTCACTATAACCAATCCCAACGGTAGCGGTGAAATAATGTATACCCTGGATGGCGCCGATCCGCGCCAGGCCGGCGGCGCAGTACATCCCAATGCTGTTAGTGGTGGTACTACTGCTTATATAACGATCAATAATTCCACCCACATAAAGTCCCGCATTAAAAACGGTTCTGAATGGAGTCCTCTGCAGGATATCACTTTTTATACCCCCATGTCAAGCGGCGATCTGAAAATAACCGAGATCATGTATCACCCGCCCGCTGTCGGCAATAATGATGGCGATGATTACGAATTCATTGAACTTAAAAACACCGGCGACGACCGCATTAATCTCGCCGGAATTACCTTTGCAGATGGAATTACTTACACCTTCCCAAACGGCGCATTTCTTGACGCCGGCAGTTTTGTGGTTCTAAGCAAAAACAGCAGTAAATTTTACAGCAAATACGGTATAACCTCTTTTGCAAATTATGACGGTAACCTGAACAATGGCGGAGAAAAGATCACCCTGCGAGACCCGGCCGGTAATTCTTTGTTTTCGGTAACCTACGATGACAAATCTCCCTGGCCGACCAGTCCGGATGGCGACGGCTATTCGCTGGTTCCTGTTAATTTCAATACCAACCCCAATCCGAACAATGCCGCCAACTGGCGCGCCAGCAAATATGAAATGGGTTCGCCCGGTATGGACGATTCGGTGCGGTATACTCCCCCGCAACCGCCGGCAGGACCTGTAACTATTTTATTTGTTACTTCCTCCGCAAACCTGGACGCTGATGATAATGCTGTCCGCACACGGCTGCTGAGCAGGGATTATATCGTTTTGGTGAAAGAGCAAAATACAGTTACCGCAGCAGATGCCGCCGGTAAAAACCTGGTGCTGATCTCCGGGTCCGTCAATTCCGGCGCGGTGAATACCAAATTCCGTAATGTTGCCGTTCCGGTTCTGCTGTGCGATCCATACCTGTTTGACGATATGGGCATGACCAACGCAACAGAAAATGTTGATTATGGTGTAACCAGTAACACGACGTTGAATATAATCCAACCCGATCACCCGGCATCGGCAGGTTTCTCCGGGACAGTACAGGTAACCACTACACCACTGGAGATGGCCTTTGCGGTTCCCAATAACAATGCCCGGATCATTGCCGCCTGGCAGGGCGATGCCGGTAAAGCCGCTATATTCGTTTATGAACAGGCGGCAACAATGATCGGCCTGACAGCCCCGGCGCGGCGGGCTGGCTTTTTTATCAACAGTGGTATAACCGGACAAATGACGGCTAATGGCTGGAAACTGTTCGATGCGGTAGTAGATTGGGCCATGAACAGGACAACAGCGATCCATGATACATATAGCGAAAGACCGCAAAATTTTACCCTGGCGCAGAATTATCCGAATCCCTTTAATCCGGTTACGACAATTGCATATAGCCTGCCGGTGACGGCATGGGTAGAAATGCAAATCATCAATATACAGGGACAATTAGTGAAAACACTATGCAGCAACGAACAGGCTGCCGGAGATTATACAGTCGCCTGGAACGGAGTGCGCGAAAATGGCTTGTTGGCTGCCAGCGGAGTGTATTTTTACAAACTGACGGTGACTGAAAAAAGTGGTGCACGGCATATTTATAACCGTAAAATGCTGCTGGTAAAATAAAAAATCAACATGTCAAATATTTTTGGCGTACAATCCAATGGTTGTACGCTTTTTATACTAGTTATTTGGATTTTTTAAAATTCAAAAACATACATAAAAATTTCTCATTTATCGATTCTCCTCAAGTTTCTCTCAGCCAAAACAACATACAGGAACAAAGGATGAAATTCCGGTACCTAATTGTTGAATACATATATATCGTATTATGTCAAGGGTGAGAAAATGCTAAACAAAATCATCATTATCACCGGCGCAAGCGGCGGATTGGGAGAAATTGTTACCGGTCATCTGGCGCAGCAAGGCGCAACAATTGCCGCGATTGCCCGCAACAAGGATAAACTGAAAAACCTGCAAACAGAAAATAAATCCCTGCCTGGGATAATTGAAATTTTTTCGGCGGATATAACCGATCCTGTACAGGTTAATGCCGTTTTCAAATCCATATATATAAAGTTCAAACGAATCGATGCCCTGGTGCATCTGACCGGAGGTTATGTCGGCGGCAAACCCGTAGCGGAAACCAATGATGTTATGTGGCGGGAGATGCTGAATGTGAATCTTGACGCCGCTTTTTACTGCTGCCGTGAGGCTATGAGTAGTATGAGCGGGCAAAAGTTTGGGAAAATTGTTACAATTTCAGCAATGTCGGCACTACAGCCCAAAGCTAAACGGGCGGCATATACGGTTGCCAAATCCGGGGTTATTGCCCTCACCCGCACCCTGGCGGAAGAAGGTAAAGCAGTTAATGTACAGGCGAATTGTATTGCTCCGGGGATTATTTTAACGGCGGCCAATCAAGCCGCAATGCCGGAAGCCGATACAAATCAATGGATTCGCCCCGAACAGATTGCAGAGACAATTGCATTTCTGTGCTCTGCTCAGGCGGATGCCATTACCGGTACGGTTATCGAAATGCCCTGAAATTCAGGCAGATTTTTCCGGCAATTCTTTTTCTTCAACAGTCTCATTATATAATACAAAACCCCGCGCCAGGTAGTTTTGCAGCGCCGCAGGGTGATCGTGGGAGCAGGTATGTACCCACACCCTTTTGGGTTTCATGCTCCATGCCCTGATAATAGCATGGGTCAACAAAATCCCGCCCAGACCCTGACCATAGTATGGCGGTAAAATACCAAAATAAACGAGTTCAATCTGGGTACCCGGTTGTTTTTCCAGTTCATAATAACCAGCCGGGGCGCCATGCAGATATCCGACCCAGGTTTCCAGTTCCGGTCGATCGACATATTTATGCCACTGGTCGTGGGACCAGGATAATTTATCAATCCAAAACCAGTCCTTGCCTACCTCTGAATACAAAAACTTGTTAAAAGCCGGATAAGGCTGTTCGACACGTATGATATGAAAATCAGAGTTGACTTGGCGCGATGGCCGTAGTTCATCAAACGTATGCATTTCAAGAGACCAGGTGGTAATTGTCATCTTCATAAGGTAATCCTGTAATTTACTTTAACCAATCAAAAAACACCTGTGTGCCCCGTGATGACGGCTTGAAACTCAGGGAAAAACGGTTGCCGCAACGGGGCGTCCAGATATAGGACCAGTTTGAGCACTCCCCTGCCCGGCAAATAACCTGTTCATTATGCAAAATATGCAACCCCATGTAAAGCAGGTCGCCCTCCTGCGACGAGATATCACAAATTGTATCGTAATGGCATTTATCAAACTGCCAGGGGACTATTGGAAAGGTCAGTTCCATCTCCTCGTCGTCAAACAATCCGGAGACCAGCGCGCCGTTTAGTTTTTGAATAATTTCAGGAGTTACAGTTTCATCAACCAATTCCCCAGAATTGATGCACCCGCCCATTAGTACAGCTTTATCCGGCAAAACCAGCTGTGGGTTAAATTGTAAACGATCCAGCGTGTAAATATCTTCATCGTATAACATTTGACCAAACAATTCATGCACAAGTACATCCACTTTTTCATTGGGCTTGAAATCCAGTATATCGGCATAGATCAGTTCGACATTGCTGTATTGACACAGGCGCTGCCGGGCAATTTGAAATAACTGGGGATTCATTTCCACGGCATATACTTTTTTAGCGCCCAGTTGTGCCATATATTCGGAAATCAAGCCAAATCCACAGCCGGCTTCAACACATACTTTGTTCTTGATCTTGCGCCGATTTTGATTCAACATCTCCATATAGGCGCGGGTACGGTTGTCATCGTCATAAATACTGATAAACGCTAAAAGGTCATCCAGTTCGTTAAACCGCTTTTCGGGTAATTCATTGATTATATCCACATATCCGCCGGAACAGGTTAATATTATAAACTATTTATGCAATAATTTATTAAAGATATTTGTACTTGCAAACTGATTTATTCAGATTTTACTTTTATGATTTTACTTTTCTATTTGCCGGAAATTTTTAAAATATTACAGGATGGTAATTTTTTATAGCGGTTATTTCACACCGCTTAGAGCATCGTTGATAATACCAACCAATTTATCGGGTTGATAAGGTTTGGTGAGCCAGTTTATTACACCACAGTTATTATAGAGCGCTTTATTAAAAAATCGCATTTCCGCAGTTAAAACAATTATCGGAGTATTAATATATTGGGGCATACTATGAACATCACATATGAAACTCAATCCTCCGGAATTCAGGGTATTCAGGTCGGCCAAGATCAGATCAAAATGTTGGGCATTTAATTTCTTTAAAGCATCTTCCCTGGTAGCAACATCGATGACTACATATCCTGCACCAGTTAAAACAAACTGGATCATCTGATTTTCGCTTATAAGACTATTGACGGTTAAAATTACTTTACTCATGTTATACTCCCGGAAAATTTCCGAAAATACATAAAATCAGGTTATATAATAATTAATATAATTTAACCTGGATTTTCACAATGTGTAAACTAGAGAATAATTATAACCTGTTCAGCGAATTGCCGTAAATCAAGAAAAATATTTTATTCTATTGTTAAAGGTAATACTTGATATTGGGAAATACAAATATTACTTAATAACATCAAAATACCCGCTCCGGATGAAGTTTGTCAAATTACAATATTTGATGAAAATATCTGCTACAACATGCAAAAACAAAGTTTTATTCAAAATTATCATAAAAAAGTAGATTTTTATGTTGGTAACATATTCAAAGCACTGCCGAAGGTGATGAACTTGGAAATTTCTATAACCAATCAGATCACCTGATTTGAGAGTTTTTCCAACTTTTCATTTTTTCTTCATGTTTTCATATTGCTCAATATCAAATAAAAAAATACCTCTCCCATCTCCAGCACCACCCATGAAACCAAATTGCAGGGCAACATATTTACCGTATCGGTCAACAACCGGATTGTCGGAACGCAACACTCCCGGATATCGGGTTGAAAAATCGGCAAATCGTTCAGCCCTGCCACTTCCATCAAGAGCCAGTTTATAAACATCAAGCTTGTACTGGTTTCTAAATTCCCGGGGCTGATGCCGGTCACTTTCAATCATTGTAAAATTACCATCCGGGAAAATACCCTCTACCTCATTATAACTATCTGGAAAAAATGTATAAAAAGTTATCTTACCGGTTTCAAGATTTAAACCGCAAGTTTGTGAATGATGATAGGCATCCTTTTCATCACCCCAGTAATGTGTATAAATCAATTCATTGTTGAATGGCGGTCTGAAATCCTGGGTTTCCAGACGAACATAAGCGCTTGAATCCTGATATGAAAGTATCAACTTTTTATTGACCAACTTGGGGATCCCGTTATAATATTCAATATCAGCCATACAAATTTCGCGCTGACCGACCAGCGTCCAGGCAATCTTCATATTATTTTTAGATACTGCCGGTCCTTCCTCACAAACTTCACCAAGGGGATATGGCTCCTTAAGGTTATCCTTTTTTAATATGTACAAATTTAAACCCGTATGTCGATCTCTTTCAGGATTTTTGGCTTCAAAGGTGTCTCCACCCATTGCCAGTAACAAATCCCCATTTGGTAAACATTGAGCCCGAAAAATTCCACCGTGATAAAAATTACATGAAATGCAGGTTACTTCACGGGTTTTAATATTAATTTTAAAAACATCTCCGACTATTTTATTAAGAAAATAAATATTTTCCGAGGTTTCGTCCCAATCTGGGCGTACTCCCCAGGTGGTTAAAATTGAAAAATAGGGTGGTAATTCTTTAATCAGGGTTTGTATGCTTTGCGATGAACTTGAATTCGAAATACATATTATCAAAAAAAACAAAGAAAAGATGACTTTATTCATAATTAATTCCACATTATGGTTTTGGAGTAAATGATTATTGTAAAACGAATTATCAAATTATAAATAAAATGATTTTTCTTATTAATACCTTGGCTATGAAAATTCAAGATAACCGGAAGACAGTAAGTTATTTCTATGTATTTAAATTAGCTACAGTTTTCATGTAACAATATTTTAGCTAAAAGCACTTGATCAACTTTAAAATAATGATATTCATACACTACAAGTTAATAATTAAAAAGCCCTCGCCGCCAGCCAACTTCCGGATATAAATGCGCCGGTGGAACTGCCGAGGTTACAAAAAACCACGATTAAAAGTACCCTGCTTACCGGGTTTTTCCAAAAGCCTTTAACGGAAGTGATGGCATTGGGAATATCTTCAAAATCTTCCACGGTTGGTTTTTTTATCCATACCTGTACCAGCCCGGCTACCCATCCGGCAGCTATTAACGGATGCAAAGTTGTAATTGGCGCAGCAAGAAATGCAGAGAGTATTGTAAGCGGATGCGCAAATGCCGCAGCAGCGCCCAGCGCCGATAATATTCCCGTAACCAACACCCAGATATAAACGGACTCGATGGATTGTTCCATGCCGCCTTTAAAGAACCCGATAACAAATAAAGCAACAATTATAGCCGGAATCGACCATTTGATGATTTCCGGAACAATTGATTTGGGCGGTAATTGCGTAATGGCGTCAAGTGAATTTTCATTACGAATATGAGTTTGTATTCCCGGTACATGCCCGGCGCCCACTACAGCAACAACGATATTACCGGGGGCATTTTTGATCTTTTCACTCAGATATACATCGCGTTCGTCAATTAACCGCTTTTTGACCTCCGGGAATTCTTTGGTAAAAGTTTCCAGTACAGTTTCAAGTTGATCCTGCTTTTTGAGTTGTTCGATAAGATCATCGTCGATCTTTTCACTAAACAGCAACCCGGCCAGAATTTGGGTCATCATTTTCATTTTATTCCAGAAATTCAAATAACCCCACACCCGTTTCAGGGTAATTTCAATATTCCGGTCTGCCAGCACCAGGTTGGCGCCGGTCTTTTCACTTTGCTTGATACCCTCGATCATTTCCGCGCCCGGTTCAATGCCCAACTGCTGCCCAAGTTTGCGGTAAAAAGAAGTCATAATAAGCTGGGTTAACAAAAACAGGGCTTTTTTCTCTTTAATCACTTTAAAAATATCCAGCTTTTTCCATGACTCGCGTTGAATTATTGATTTGTAACGTGATTCACACAATTCGATACAGATAGAATCGGGGTGCACCATTGCCACAGTGGTTTGTACATCGACAACACTTTGTTTGGAGACATGAGCGGTGCCTACCAGGTATATATCTTTATTATCGAGTTTAATATTGGTAACACTTTCGGGTAGTTGTTCATTACTGGTCGTCATCAATCGTTTCCTTGAATAAAAAAAGTATTTCCTCAAGTCCTGACTTTTCAGGATTTTTTAATATACAGTTAACAGCTAATTATCTGGTATAGTTTTATATCATTGTAAAAACCGGGATAATTAATTAATAAATTATCAAGAATTATTCAACTTTACAAGTTAAATTCTTGAGAGTTACCCCCGGATGAATTACTACCCGGAATATTTAGAGCTGAAATATTTCCACCCTTAAAAAACCGGTTTGAATATGACGGTAGCCAGGGGCGGGACAATTAAATTAAGTGAATATGGCCGGCCATGCCAGGGCACATTATCGCTGTGAAAACCGCCCATATTGCCTTTGTTGCTCCCCCAGTAATCGGCCGCATCGGTGTTAAGTACTTCCCGGTAATGGGCATGGTATGGCACGCCAATACGGTAATTCTCGCGGTAGACTGGAGTAAAATTACACATAAACACCAGGGTATCTTCATTGCGGTGGGTTTTGCGGATAAAAGTAATTATACTGTTTTCCGAATCCATAAAATCAATCCATTCAAAACCATCATTATTAAAATCAATTTCATACAAAGCCGGTTCGGAACGCATTAAATGGTTCAGGTCTTTGACCAGGTTTTGTAATTTTTGATGCGGTTCAAATTGTAACAAGTGCCAGTCCAGGCTTTGGGTTTCCCGCCATTCCTGCCACTGACCGAATTCGGAACCCATAAACAACAATTTTTTACCGGGATGACCATACATAAAGCCCAGCAGCGTTCGCAGGTTGGCAAATTTTTGCCAGAAATCACCCGGCATTTTATCGAGCAGGGCGCGTTTACCGTGCACAACCTCATCATGGCTAAGGACAAGCATAAAGTTTTCGGTAAAAGCATAAAGCAGGGCAAAGGTAATCATATTATGATGATACTTGCGATGCACCGGGTCTTTACTGAAATAGGTAAGGAAATCGTTCATCCAACCCATATTCCATTTTAAATTAAAGCCCAGTCCGCCCAGGTAGGTGGGTTTGGATACACCGGGCCAGGCGGTTGATTCTTCGGCAATAGATAGTGCGCCGGGATAATAGGCAAAGATCAACTCGTTCAGTTTTTTCATAAAATCAATAGCTTCCAGGTTTTCGCGGCCGCCAAACTGGTTGGGTATCCATTCCCCCGCTTTACGCGAATAATCGAGGTATAACATGGACGCAACAGCGTCGACGCGGATGCCGTCGATATGATATTTGTCAAACCAGAACAGGGCATTGGCAATGAGAAAATTACGAACTTCATTGCGGCCATAATTGAAAATCAGGGTGCCCCAATCGCTATGCCGGCCTTTTTTGGGATCGGCGTGTTCATAGAGATGCGAACCGTCAAAACGCGCCAGACTGTGTTCATCGGAGGGGAAATGCGCCGGCACCCAGTCCAGTATTACACCGATATTATGGGTATGGCAGTAATCGACAAAATATTGAAAATCTTCCGGTTCCCCAAAACGCGAAGTAGGCGCATAATAGCCGGTTACCTGGTATCCCCAGGATGCATCCAGGGGGTGTTCCATTACCGGCATCAGTTCAATGTGGGTATAGCCCATTGTTTGCACATATTCTACCAGTTGCTCGGCCAGTTCCCGGTAGGACAAAAAGCGGTTGCTATTGTTCGGATCACGTTTCCAGGAGCCGGGATGCACCTCGTAAACCGAAACCGGCTGGGCCAGTTGATCGGTAGTGCGGCGTTTTTCCATCCAGTCGCTGTCCTGCCACTGATAGCTATTGATATTGCAGACCCGCGAGGCGGTTTTGGGTCTCAGTTCGTGCCCAAATCCATACGGGTCCATTTTTAGTAAAATATTGCCCTGTTTATCTTTGATCTCATATTTATAAACTTCACCGGCGCCAATATCGGGAATAAAGAGCTGCCAAACCCCGGAAGAACCAAGCGAACGCATTTGGTGTTTGCCGCCATGCCACTGGTTAAAGTTACCGACCACACTCACATTACGCGCATTGGGCGCCCATACCGCAAAATTAACTCCGGCAACATCATCCACTACGAGCGGGTGTGCTCCCAGTTTTTCATAGATTTTGTGATGATCTCCCATGCCGAACAGGTACAGATCATCATCACTGATCTGCGGTAAAAAGAAATAAGGATCGTGGATATATCGCTCATGACCATTTTGGGCAATAACATGGAACTGGTAGACTTCCAGTTTTTTCCAGCCCGGCATAATAACCTGAAAAAAATGGCTATTCCAGGCCGGTTCCATTTGCACCTCCCGCCCGGTTTGGGGAATGCGTACAAATACCTGTTTTGCATCCGGCAGCCAGGCGCGGATAACCCACTTGTTGCTATTTTCTACTTTAACGTAATGCGGACCCAGGATTTGAAAAGGATCGTGATGCAGGTTGCGGGTTATTTTTTCAACATCCTGTTCACCGACCAACGCTTTAAAGGTTTCTTGATCTGTCATACCTGCTCTTAATATTTTTCTTTTAAAAAGAAAACCACGCCAAAGCTTATACTGAAATCAGTAGCGTCTTTATAAACCGATTGATTATTAGCAACAGTTTTGATGACCTTGGAAATAGATTGATAATTAAATTGCAGATCCAGATGCGGCCCCAGCCCCAGGTCAAACATCAGGCCGGCATTGGCGCCCCAACCGGGACGGGTGCGGCTGCTCTTGGTCTCCGAATAGGGCGTTCCGTAAATATATTCATAATAATAATCATCGACGGTAACAATGGTGCGAAAGTTATAATAACCGGCCATCGGTTGGGTATAAAAAGTAAACCTGCCGATTTTTTGGCTAAACTGGGCGCCAACAGTCAACTGAAATGACTCGTTGCGGGTTTGGATAACATCATATATACTGTAAGAACCGGGAATGCTAGTGCGCTTTTCGCCAAAGGATAAATAAGTTATATCACAACGGGGCGTAAAGAAACGCACCGCCTCCCAGCGATATAATATTTTTGCGCCCAAACCTTCACCGGTTCGCGAATAATCCGCCAACCGGGATTGTGGGAAGGAAATCGTCATGTGTGGTCCGATTGCCCAATTGGTAAGCCTCTCCCTGGCTTGTAAGGTACTGTTTATAAGGAAAAATAACAGAATGGACAATACGAATCGTTGCATGAGCTACTCCTGCTTTATCTGTTAATAACTGCATTCATTGCAAAAAAATAATATACAATCCTTCATTGTTTATTAAAGGCATATAATATTTTAACTTAATAAAATTTTTGATGTTCCACAAGCAAAAACATACCCGTTTAGAATATAAAATAGGAAAGAAAGCTCATGTAAAGTATAAAATACGTTAGCAGCAAGGCTGTTACTAAAAAAGAACTCCCCCGGTATGTTGTAACATAGTAATTTTACTTATTAGTGGTAATCTCATTACTAGCCGGCAAACAGCTATTGGGCCAGTAAATGTTGGATTAAAATTTTTAAACCAATGCCAATCAATATTAATCCACCAACCAACTCTACCCGTTTGCCGAACCGGCAACTGCAGAATTTTCCGACATAGACGGCTGTTAAAGACAATACAAAAGTAATAATACCGATTATGGAAACAGCAGTAAGTATATTCACATTTAAAAAAGCAAAACCCAGCCCAACTGCCAGGGCATCGATACTGGTAGCTACAGCTAATAATAATAAGACTTTAAAATCAAGAGGATTGAGGGTATTGTTTTGACCATCCGCCCGGAATGATTCCCAGATCATTTTAAAACCGACAAAAGCCAGCAGTCCAAACGCAATCCAATGGTCATAATAGGATATATAACGAACAATATGGCTGCCGGCGTACCAGCCGATGACCGGCATAACCGCCTGAAACACTCCAAAAAACAAGGCTATTTTTGCTGCGTCACGAAAACGGATGACGGCCAGACGCATTCCACTGCTGATGGAAACGGCAACTGCATCCATCGAAAGTCCCACTGCTATAATGATCACAATATAAAAATTCAACATTATCCTTTCATTATAAAAGCGTACAAAAATCAATGCCAAGCCATATCGGATTCAGGTCAGGCTTGTCTGCAAAAACCAGTTATTAAAATAATAACAAATAAGCAATCAAACAAGAAAAAGGTATTTCTTAAAAGCGCAGAATATCTCAGATATTTATATTCAAACTGACAAGCCATGTATACTATTGGAAAATAGTATTACACAACTTTGCCGGTCGGATTAGCTCATAAATATTGTAACAGCCTGTTATTGCAAGCGTCAGGTTGGAGAAACCCCGTATTACTTTTGTTTGGTAACCGCTTTTGGGCTTAGAGTTTTTCCGGCGCCGCCGCGACCGGTTTTTGATGAACGTAGTTCTTCCAGTTGCTGCTCAAGACTGAGAACGTTTATTTTCCAGATATTTTCAATCTTGTGCAGTTTTACTTTATAATTCACTTTAAAGATCAGCCAGCCAATAAAAAAACCCCACAACGCCGCTAATAATAAATACACCAATATTTGTCTTGCCAGGTAATCCATTTTATTTTACCTCCGCAATTATTACATCTACTTTTCGGTTTTTTGCCTGTTCTTTTTTGGAGGCGCTGCCGGTTTCGCTATCTGCTTCCCCAAAATATTGTAGTGAAATTCGATCGTCGGGTATACCTTGAGCTACAAGATAATCAGAAACTTTTTGTGCCCGTTTTTCACTAAGCAGTAAATTATACTTTTCATCCCCCTCTTTATCGGTATAACCCTTGATCTGAATCGTCAAGTGCTTACCGGTCGACAAAAGTTTTAACAGCTGTTTTAGAATTATTTCATGCGTGAATGTTATAGCATAGGTATTGGGTTTATAGAATAAACGCAGATGTGGTAATTTTTTAATAACAATCGGATCGGGGACGACGAGTACCTGGTTAATTATTTTCCTCACCCCGGTAAAATCTTGAAATAAACTATCCAGCAAGGCGATTTGGGGTTGAGTTTTAACTTTACCGGTCAGAATGAGATCCAGCCTTTTTGCATGTGCGTAAACATCCGCAAAACCCCTGGAAGCCAACACAGCGCATGCTTGGGTTGTGATATTTTTTTCAATCCGGGGAACCGCTTTTTTTACTGTAATATAAAATAATAACAGAAATCCGGCCAGGGCTAAAAAAATTATATGTCGTGTTTTCATTATTAATGTGACGCCTGATAAATCATCAATAATTGAATTTTACATTACAATTTATACTCAATAAACATGCCACACAAAAAATCTTAAATAACATGATACTTTTCCAAACGATAACGAAACGCATCCCGGCTAAGATGCAATAACCGTGCGGCTTTGGATTGATTACCATTGGCCATTTCCAGGGCGCTATCCAGCAGTTTCCGTTCAATTTCCTCAAATGCTATTCCTTCCGGGGGAATATTGAGTATTTTCTCAATTGTAGCATTTTCTTCATTAGGGGATAAATGATATAAATGAATATCCTGGCTGGTAATTTCAGAACCTGATGCAAAGATCATAGCGCGTTCTATAACATTACGCAATTCACGAACATTGCCGGGCCAGTGATAGTTCAATAACTTTTGTTCGGCATTAGCTGACAGTTTCTGCACATTCTTTTTAAAATCGATATTGAACATACCGATAAAATTCCTGGCTATAGTAATAATATCCTGTCCGGTATCACGTAATGGGGGTAAATTAATATTCACTACATTCAGTCGATAAAATAAATCCTCGCGAAACTCATTCTTTTTTATCATTTCAATAATGTTACGGTTGCTGGCGGAAATGAGTTTAATATTAACCTGTAATTCTTTGGTACTGCCTAAACGCCGGAAAGACCTTGACTCAATAAAGGATAATAATTTAACCTGCAATTTAAGGGGTAAATCGCCTATTTCATCAAGGAACAGGGTGCCGCCATCGGCTTCTTCAAGTAATCCGGGTTTGCTGGTAAAAGCGTTAGTAAATGCGCCTTTTTCATACCCGAACAACTCTGCTTCCAGCAAAGTTTCCGGTATAGCCGCACAGTTAATTTCTACGAACGGCCTGGTTGAGATGGCATTGCCGTTATGAATTAAACGCGCTACCAGGCTTTTGCCGGTGCCGCTTTCTCCATTAAGAAAGATTGTCGCTTTGGGAATTTGGGCAACATGCTGTACCATATCACGGATTTTGCGAATAGGTTCCGAATTGCCTAATAACGAGTTAGGAAGAGTTCTGCCCTGCAGAAACGATTGCCCTTCCAGCAATTCGATCTCATACTTTTGCTGAGTCAATTGCTGTTTTAAACGGGTTTCTTCTGTAATATCATAAATGATAACAAAAACAGGGGTGTCAGTTAAAGAGGTAGTATAAAAAGTAATATTATAATAGGCAATTTGTTGATCCTTCAGGAAGCGGTTAACTTGCGGTAGAGTAAAAATACTGCGCTCATTATCTAGCATCTCCTGCAAGATCTGTTCAAGCCCTATTGCTTCCGGCATGATCTCCACTAACTGCTTTTCCCGTACATTGTCGTGAAGATTCAGAAATTTTATAAAATTTCGATTGTGCTCGGTTATGCGGAATACATTATCCAGTAATGCATAACCAATTAAATGGTCGGAAAAAGCGGTATTTACAAATTTCGGGATTATCACAGCTTATCTTT
>Ga0116156_10001091_pt1 | contig 27508 bp, 23 predicted proteins | sample AD_UKC045_MetaG_FD_89891 | JGI IMG/M metagenome (GOLD analysis project Ga0116156, IMG submission 89891) | Active sludge microbial communities of municipal wastewater-treating anaerobic digesters from USA - AD_UKC045_MetaG | ecosystem: Engineered > Bioreactor > Anaerobic > Digestate | place: USA... | reverse complement strand
CGCCGAACACTTCCGCCGACGCCTCGCCCTCGTTGGCGCAATCGACCGCGGTCACTTTGTAGTAATAGACCGTGCACGGTTCCAGGCCTTCGTCGGTAAACGACAACTGGTCGGGCGTCAGCGTGTTTTCATCGGCGATGCGCGTACCCTCGCCGACGATAAAGCCGGCGTTCGTGCCGCGGTACAGGCGATATCCTTTGACGTCCTCCGCTTCCGCTTCGCTCCAGATGATGGTCACCGACCCGACGCCGGCGGAGGCGTTCACGGATTCCGGCGGATCGGGCGGAGTCGTATCCTGCAAGGTGAAGGTCGTTTCACCGGTCGCAACCGATTCGTTGAAACTCGAGTCATACGCCAACATCGACACGTAATAAGTCTGGTTGTTGTTCAAGCGCAGATCGTGGACGGTGAATTCGTTGAGCGTTTCATCGCTGACGTTGTACGGCGGAATGAAATAATCCCCCGACGAGGTGCCGTAATAGATTTTGTACCCGCCCAAGTCGGTCAGCGCCGAACCGTCGCAGGCGTTGGCGGTCGGTTCGGTCCAGCGCACGGTGAACCGTTCGCAGGTGTCGCTCTGCACGACCTGCAGACCGGTGGGGGGATTGGGCTTGCACGTATCGGCCTTGAACGGACGATTGCCCATGTTGCGCAAATCGACCATCTGCGAGAAGGTCCGGCTGCCGCGTCCGTCGGTCGTGCCCACCTGCAAGCGCAATTCGATTTTGCGAATGGCGGCGCGTTGGATCTGCGTCAGGCCGTTGACCGGATCGGGCTCGTATTCCCGGTCGTCCTCACCGTAATAATGAAATTCGAAATTCTGCAACTTGTCGGCGACCTCGACATTGTTCCGCTTCAGATCGCCGCCGGGAAAGGTCACCGCGTAACGCACTTCCTCGACCGTGCGCACCAACGTGGTCGCGGCCGTATAACCGTTGACCAACGCCGAGGACAGTTTGATGGTGTCCGGTTCGCCGCTCAGATCGACCGCGTCGGCGTCGGCGGCCACCCGGATCATCTCGACGTTGCCGCCGCCGTTGACGAAGATGTAATCGCCGGCATCGACATGGTCGCGTTCGTCGTTGAGATTCACGCCGATTTGCTCGGCCCCCGCGGCCGCGTCGGCGGCCAACACGGTGGCGATGTCCGCGTCGATGTCGCCCTTGAAGGTCAGCGAATATTTTTTGGCTTCGGAAAAGGTTTCGCCGACGATGACGCCGAAACCGGCCATGCGCAATTCGCGCGTCACCTGATCGGCCGCCATGCGCGAGGATTGCATGACGTTGGTCAACTCCTCCACCCGTTCGAATCCGCGGTGTTGGCTCAGATAGATCGTATAGGCGGCCGCCAGCAGGATCAGGCCCAGGCCCATCGTGATCAGCAATTCGAAAACCGTAAAACCGTTCGCCCGCCGATTCGTTTTCATCGCACCACCACCGTTTCTATGGCCACCTGCTGGCCGACGGCATTGGTCACCACCACCTTGACCACCTTGAGCGTGTCGTCTTCGTTGGACGTGACGAAGAGCTCGCGTTTGTAGGAAACGAAGTTCTCGATCGTTCCGAAACCTTCCTCGGCGGAGGCGAGACTATCGTACGGGACGGCCTTCATCTCCTCCAGTTTCGAGGTGGCCAGGTTGGTGGCGGTCGTCAGCCCCTGGGAGAAATTCTGCCGGTTGGCCGCTGTCGAGAGCACCGCGGCGACGCTCACCAAGCCGATCGTGATCAGAAACGTGCTGACCACGATTTCGGTCAACGTGAATCCGTCTTCCTTGCTCAGCCATTGACGCAAGCGTTTCATAGCCATTTCACCCACGGTCCCGGCGATCCGGACAGACTGAATTTCCACAGGTTGATTTTTCCGGTGGCCAGCACTTCCACCGCCCGCCCCAGTTCGATTTTCGCCGAATCGCTCGGCGCCAGGTAAATCGCCCCCACGTTTTCCGCGCTGCCGTTGGAGCGGAACGTCACATACACCGGATTGGAAGTGTCGCCCAGATGGATGGGCGAACCAAGCAAGGTGCCGTCCACGCCGGTCGAGGAAACCGCGCGGATCGACACGCCGTTAGCGAAATAACTAAAGGGACGGGAGCGGACCAGGTCCGCCAGTTCCATACCGTCGCTGTCGCTGTCGGAATAGACGTTGACCACGCTGTTTGTCAAATCGAAGGCGACGATGACATCGTTGCCGTATTCCACCGCCAGGGCGCGCGCTTCGCGCAATTCCATCGCCAGACTGCGGCTGAAACCGTTGACGCGGACTTCCGGCAGATACCCGCGGGCGATCGGCATCGAGGCGATGACGATGCCCATAACCGCGACGACGATCATCAGTTCGACCAAGGAAAAACCAGCCTGGCGTCCGTTCTGCCTCATCTTGCCCGGTTCCCTTTCTGTTTTACGATACTTACCTTGTCGGTCGCTTATCGACCGGACCTTACCTTTAAATTACAGCAGCAATTAATATGCCAGAGCTGTAACAGCTTGATTTTATGCAAGATTAAATTCAATTGACAAGAAATCCTTTGAATAGAAGGTTTGCAGCATTACCAAATGTAACACTCTTGGTAAAAGTTTTTACAATTGTAATTAAGATAGTGCTTTTAAGGTGATTTTTTGCTTTTTAAATATTCACTAATTAACCGCCGGGTCAACGATTCCGGCTTCGGCAAAGCCCTTTGCCCGGAGGATGCAGCTATCGCATTTGCCGCACGGACGCCCTTCCGGCGTCGGATCGTAGCAGGAATGAGTGAGCGATAAATCGACATGCAGTGCTTTCGCCCGCAACACGATCTGCGCCTTGGTCAGTTGCATTAGCGGCGTATGTATTTGAAATTGGCCTTCTTTTTCAACGCCGGCCCGCGTGGCAAGATTCGCCGTCCGTGCAAAAGACTCGATGAACTCCGGCCGGCAGTCGGGGTAACCGCTGTAATCGAGTGCGTTCACGCCGATGAACAGATCGAAAATTTCGTTCGCCTCGGCGTACGCCAGGGCCATCGTCAAAAAAACGGCATTGCGGGCCGGTACATACGTAATGGGGATGCCCTGCCCGATCTCCATGTCCGAGCGGCTTTTGGGCACCGGCGTCGTCGGATCGGTCAGCGCCGAACCGCCGATCCAGGTCATGTCCAGCGGCACGACGACGTGATTTTTTACGCACATCGCGGCGCACAACGCCTTGGCGCGTTCGACTTCGATCGCATGGCGCTGGCCGTAAGCGAAGGTCAGCGCGTGCACCTCGTATCCTTCGGCGAGCGCTCCGGCCAGGACGGTCGCGCTGTCCAGGCCGCCGCTGACCAGAACCACCGCCCGCTTGCTCATCGGTTCACTCCCTGCCGGCCTTCGCCTTGAGCGCGGTCAGCCAGGCATAGGGCACCTGCAGATCGCCCAGGCCGCTGCCCAGTTTGATGTCGGGTTTGGTCTGCCCGTGATAATCCGAGCCGCCGGTCGGCAGCAGGCGATGCCGTCGGGCGATGTCGTGGAAGATCAACACCTGCGCCGGCAGGTGCGTACTGTAGAGCACCTCGAGCCCGACCAGTCCCAGCGCGACCAGATCGCCCACCGCTTCATCCAACTCCAGCGGCGACCACTTGTACAGTCCCGGGTGCGCCAGCACCGGCAATCCGCCGGCTTGCAGAATCAAAGACACCGACTCCTCGGGCGTAAAGCGGAACTTGGGCACATACGCCTTGCCCCGGCGGTCCAGGTAGACGTCGAAGGCTTCTTGCACCGTGGCGACCGCGCCTTTCTTGACCAACACCCGCGCGAAATGCGGGCGGCCGACCACGTCGCCGCCGGCTTCGGCGCGCACCTCGTCGAGGGTCATGGCGATGCCCAACTCGTTGAAGCGCGCGACGATGCGGTCGTTGCGTTCGGCGCGCACCCGCTTGGCCCAGGCCAATTTTTCGGCCAGACGATCGTCGGCGCCGTCGATGAAATAGCCGAGCACGTGCACCGTTTTGCCGCGCAAATCGGTGGAGAGTTCGACCCCGGGGACCACCTCGAAATCCAGGTCGGCGCCGGCGGCCAGCCCCGCGGCGACGCCGTCGATCGTATCGTGATCGGTGATCGCCACGGCGCTCAAATCACTATCGCGCGCCAATTGCACCAATTGCGCCGGGGCGAGCGAACCGTCCGACGCGGTGGTGTGCGCATGCAGATCGATCAACTTTTCCATTGGTTAAATATCCACGTGGAAGATGCCTTTCATCGAAAGGCCGAAGAGAATGGACAACACGAAATACACGATGATCCAATGCAGCTCCCAGCCCAGAACGTTCATTTCCACGCCGGGATAATTCACGTTGACGGCGGAGATGGGGCCGGCGAGTTTTTTCTCGCCCGGGTACAGCAGGCCGTCCCAGAAGTTGCCGTCGTGCCGCAGCGGCGCCAGTCGCACGAGCCGCTCCGCGTCGCCGACGACGAACCGCTTGGCGGCCGTCTGCCCGCCCACATCGATCGTCAGCGTGTGTTCGCCCGGCGTCAGCGCTTTAACGCGCCAGGCGATTTCACCGCTCAGCGGCCGGCGCACGGCGGCGGTCTGCACTTGCACGCCCTCGTCGGCGGTCATCGTCGCGGGCGTGTCGAACAGGTTGACGCTCCGGTCGACCCGCACGTTGATCACCGCCTCTTCGCCGACCCGATAGGGCCGATAGCCGTACCAGAAATTGAGTTGCACCAGCAACAGCAGCACCGGCACGATCATCACCGCCAGCGGCCGCAACTGGTGCGCCATGTAGACCGCGTTCCAGCGCAGGATGTTGCCGATCGATTTGAGCAGCACGCCCAGGCTGTCTTTGTAAAGCATGATGGCCAGAAAGTGCGCCTTGATGCGGTCCTTGGCGCGCGTGATGCCGTGCTGGTTGGAAGTATATTTATAGATGATCAGCATCAGCACGCCGGTCAGCACGCTGATGACGATCATGCCGGTCAGCGGCAATTTGACGAACGGCGCCATGACCGGGGAAAACGCCGCACTCAGGCCGTTAGAAATTGTGAGCATCTACCGTCGCATCCTTTAGCTGATGTAACCGAGCCCTTGCAGCTTCTTCTTGATTTCTTCCTCGCTGTCGCCCTCGCCGATTTGCGCCAGTTCCTTCTCCAGCACATGGCTGACGAACTCCTCGACCGACGCGTAGCCGGCCAGGTCGGCGAATTTCTTCACGCGCGCAAACAGATCCTTGTCCAGTTTCACTTTGGGTCCGAACATCCCCTTACCTCGCTATTTTCCCGTAAAGACGTTTTTCCCGATCATATCCGGCGGCCGCGGCAGGCCGAACAGCTCCAGAATGGTCACCGGCAGATCGACCAGCGACGCGCCGGTCAGTTGCAGCGGCCGGCTGGCGAACAAGCTGCCCGGCACCTCTTCGGCGGCCATGCAATGATCGCCGCCCCATTCGTCGATGTTGGGGCGCAGCAGCGGGCCGCGCGGGAACTTGCCCAGCGCCGTTTCCCAACTGCCGCGATAGCCGCGCGCATAGCCGATCACCAGATCGGGCGCGTTCTTGGCGTACTCGCCCTGGTAAACTTCCGAGCTCTTGTAGGCGTAACTGATGACATGCTTGCCGGTTTCCGGATCGACGACCTGCAGCAGCTTTTCGCGGATCTCGTCGAGCAGCCGGTCGGCGTCGGCGGCGCCGACCACGCCCTTGCCCTCGCGACCCACCAGGTTCAGGTACATGCTGTTGATGCCCAGCGTGTATGCTTTGGTGCCCCACCAGTTGACGTTCTGCAGAAACTCCGCGTCGCGGTCGGACGGATCGCGCAGCTTGACGTATCCGTTCTCCAACAACCACGTCGAGAGGTGGAACGACTGGTAATACGGCGCGAAGCCGTGGTCGCTCATCACCATCAGCGTGGTCTTGTCGTCGAGCAGTTGCATCGCCTCGCCCAGAACCTTGTCGAAACGTTCGTACGTGTCGCGCACGACATCCGTAAACGCCTCGTCCTTCTCCGGCACGTAGGCCGGGTGATCGTGGTCCATCGTGCGCCAGAACATGTGCGTGATCTGGTCGGAGCTGGAGAAGTAAAAGAACAGCAAGCCGTCGCGGAACCGGTCCAGCTCGTAGTGATACAGGTCCAGCCGTTCGGCGAGCACGGCGTGCGCCTGCTCGAGAAATTCCTTGTTGTCGAACACCTGCGAGGACAGCGCCTTGGTGTCCTCGGGAATGCCCTGCGTGTGGAACGGCCCGCCGCGTGCTTCGCACAGTTCGGCGGAATATTCCGGCGGCGTGGAAATGGGCATCGCCGGCTCGCGCGGATCGATGTTGATCGGCGAAACGTATAGCTTGAACGGCCGTACGCTCTTGAGCAGGAAGCGCACCATGCCCTTGACGGTGACCACCAGCGGCACCATTTCGAAGCGCAGTTGCACCCAGTCGGTCCATTCGCCGACTTGCAGCACGAACTGTTCGTCGCTCACTTCCAACAGGGCGGCGTCGGCGGTCGGATCGACGAACACGTTGAACGGCACTTCCGCATCGGGCGCGGGATCGTTCTCGGCCACTTCGATAAAAGTGTTCTTGGGCCCGATGATCTTGCCTTTGACCCGCCCTTCGATCACCTGCACCGGGTAGACGTTGCCGCCGGTGATTTCCTCGCCCTCGGCCAGTTGCGGCGGCTCGTCGGTGAAGTACGAGAAGCTGCCGTAGCCGCCGTGCAGGTCGGGCGTGCCCATGCCCGACAGCGAGCGGAACGGCCCTTCGACCGGCGGGTAGTTGCTGGGTACCGCAAAGATCGTCGTGGGGACGCCCGCCTCGCCCAGGTATTCCCAGAACGCTTTGCCCTTGCGCATCAGCTTCACGCCGGCGCTGTCGCTGGGGATCATGTACTTGCCGATGTGCCAGAATTTCTCGGGCGCCTCGGTTTTGCTGGTCGAGAGGAACGGCAGATAGGTCTTCGGATCGCGATGGATGAAATCGAAAATGTCGTGCCCGCCGGGATTCTTGCCGGTGATGAAGTTCGACCAGGCCACCGGGCTTTGCGGCGGGATCGACGTGCCCAGCGGGGAAAAGCCGCCCATTTGGGCCAGACGCGAGAAGTTGGGCAACCGGCCTTCGTCCATCCACTGACGCACCAGCAGCGGATCGAGACCGTCGAAACCCACGACGATCACCCGCGTGCCGTCTTTGGTGGCCGCGGGCAAGCTCACGTTGCCTTCGTCGCCGCAACCCAGGGCCAAGCCGGCCGTGCCGGCCGCCAGTCCCTGCAGAAAACGACGACGCGTTATTTTGTTGCGGCTCATGACGCCGCCTCCTTTCCTTCCTTCTTTTCTTGCAGCAGGGATGCGCCGTCCATGTATCCCGGCTTTTGCACACCCAATAAGTACAGCACCGTCGGCGCGATGTCCATGATCGACGGATCGTCATTGTCAAGTTTGAAGCTGGTGAACAACACGCCCGACGCCAGCCGCGGATCGACGCAATGATCGCCGCTCCAGGCCTTGACGTTGTCGTCGATGACCGTGTCGTTGACCACGCCGGTCGTCCCGTCCCACCCGGCGCGGTAACCGATGTTGTAGCCGACGATCAAATCCGGCGCGTTGCCCTTGTACGGACCGGTGTACAGTTCCTCGGCATCCCACACCCGGTTGATCGCCGTTTCGTTCTTTTCCTCGTCGCGCAGGCCGGACAGCTTGTCGATCAGCTCGCGGCGCAGTGCGGCCGCTTCCTCGCCCGGTTCGACGATCCCGTGGCGCTCGCGACCCTTGATGTTCAGGTACAGGCCGCCCAGGCCGACCTGATACGCCCGGGTTTTGGACCAATCGACGTTCGAGAGCCATTTGCCGGTTTTGCTTTCGTCTTTGAGGGCCAGATAACCGTTTTTGCGCAGCCACGAGTTGAGGTTGATGCCGCGGTTGAACGGCTTGAAGCCGTGGTCGCTCATCACGAAGAGCACGTCGTTCTTCTTCAGTTTCTTGAGCGTGCGCGCCAGCAGCGCGTCCATCTTTTTGTACAGGTCCAGCACGGCCGTTTCGCCGATGGGCGAGCGCTCCTTGCCGCGCAGCGAGGGATGATCGTCGACCAGGTAGCGGAAGAACATGTGCTGAATGCGGTCGGTGCCGTCGAAAACGCACACGACCAGACCGCTCTTGGTTTTGGCCAGCGCGTCGTTGAACATCTTCTCGCGTTCGTCGTTGATCAGGTACGTTTCTTCGAGGAACAACTCGTCGCTGATCAGCCCCTCGTTGAGCACCCAGGTGTCTTCAGCGAGGCCCAGGTTGGCGTACGGGCCGTTGAGCTTGGACAAATACATCGAATACGCCGCCGGGTGGCTGATGGGAAACGCCGGTTTTTCCGGATCGAGGTTGATCGGCGAAACGTACAGCGCCGGTTCGCCCGCGTAACGCGTGAGCAGGAAGCGCGCGATGCCGTTGACCTTGATGCGCAGGCTGGCCTGGAACGACAGGCGCACCCACTCGGTGAACTTGCCTTCTTCGAGCGCGATCTCGCGATCGGGCAACTTAAGCGTACGCGTGCCGTTCTTGCCGTCGAGCAGCATGAAGGGAATTTTCATTTCCGGCGCGCTTTCGACCAGCGCGTCGGGCGGGCCGAGCAGTTCGCCCGCGTAGCCCGCGCCGTTTTTCTGCAACGGCAGAATGACGCCGCCCTCTTCCACCTCGTCGGTCCACTCCTTGGTCGTGTAAAAGCTGAAGGTGCCCTGGCTGCCGCGAATGTCGGGTACGCACATGCCTGACAGGGACACGCCGTTGAACTTTTCCGGCGGGAAAGTGATCGGCACGCGCAGCACGGTCGAGAAGATGCCGTGCTCGCCCAGCACCACCCAGAACGGTTTGCTTTTGCGCAGCAGCCGGATTTCCGGCTTGCTCAACGGAATGGTGTACTTGCCGAGTTTGATTTTGCGTTGCGCGTCGCCGATGTAGGCCGACGACAGCGTCGGCATATAGTTGCGCGTATCGCGCGAGAGGAAATCGTAAATGTTGTGCCGGCCCGGATTCGCGCCGGTCATGAAGCTCGACCACGCCACCGGGCTGACCGAGGGGAACGTGGTGCGCAGGCGATGGAAGCCGCCGTCCTCCGCAAGCTTCTTGAAGGTGGGCAAATGCCCATCGGCCATCCACCGTTCGGCCAGTTGCGGGTCCATGCCGTCCAGGCCGAGCACGACCACGCGCTTGACCTTCGCATGGCGCAGCGCGCGGCGGCTCTTGAGCCACACGTAAATAAAACGCAGCGGCCAGATCGCCAGCGAAAACAGCGCCACGAAAAAGGTGGCGATCAGGAAAAAGAAGCTGGTGATGAACGCGAAGCCGGCGCCCGGCCCGACGTAGGCATGGGCGGGGGCGGCCGCGAGCAGCGCCAGCAGGAACAAACTTATCGCAACGATTTTTCGCATCAGTTCAAATGCTCCAGCACCAGGCCGGCGACCTGGGTGATGTGCGGCACATCGTCCACGTTCTTGGTCGTCCATAAAAAGGCGTCGTCCTGGTTGTGCATGCCGCTCAACCCGAAATGGCCGAACACCTCGGTCCGGTCGATCGCGCCCTTGAAGTCGAAACCGTCGATCGACACCGCCACCAGATCCGGCGCTTGCGCGACCAATGGGCCATGATACGCCTCTTCGCGATGGAAGTATCGGCGCACGAGCTTTTTACCGTCGTATTCCAATTCGTTCAGCGCGGCTTTCACCTCTTCGATCACCCGCGGCGCGTCGGCCGGCGCGACCTTCCCTTTGGGGAAACGATCGCTGGTATGCACGTAAATCCGGTTCGGATCGAGCACGAACACCTTGGACGCTTCGCTGATCTGGCTCAGGTCCCTGGGCGGATCGGCCGTAAAAGCGACCAATCCTTTTTCCATCAGGAAGCGATTGAGCGCCACTTCTTTTTCCAGGGCGCAGAAGCCGTGGTCGCTCAATAAAAACAGCCCGGACAGGCTGTCGTCCTTGGTCAGCTTGATGTACCGGTCAGCCATCTCGCCGACGAACGCGTCGACCTGCCGGTAGTAGTCGATGCATTTTTCATGCAGTTCGTGAGCGGGATCGACCAGCGCGTGCCACAGATAATGATGCAGCCGGTCGGTGCCGGTGACGACCACCTCGAAGAAATCCCACTCCTCTTCGTCCCACAGCATCGCCGCGGCCTGCTTGCGCGTTTCCAGCGTCTGGAACAATTCACGCAGCGCCTGCGGGTGATTGCGCCGCGCCGTGTTGGTGTCGATGTCGATCTCGTAGTTCATTCGACGCAGCTTGGCGATGTACTTGGCCGGGAAAACGGCTTTGAACAGTTCGATCGCCACGAAGCCGCTGACCAAAGCCCCCGCCAGCCGCCGCGCCGGGTATGTGCCGGGCTGGTTGAGCACCACGCTACGTTTGCCCTTTTGCTCCAACGTTTCCCAGATCGTCGGGGCTTTGAGGCTGCCGTAATTGGGGAACGTGAGATCGTAGCTGCCGGGCAGCAAGTCGGTGAAACCGAAAATGCCGTGGCGGCCCGCGTCCGCGCCGGTCATGAAGCTCGGCCAACTGACCGCCGAGATTTCCGGCACGGTCACTTCCATCCGCCGCAGGTTGCCCCGGGCGAAAATGTCTTTCATGCGCGGCAGCACACCCTGCTCCATGAGTCGACCGAGCAAGGTGTGCGGCACGCCGTCCAGCCCGACGACCACCGCTTTGTTTTTCTTCCGCGAGAACAGGCTCATGCGCTTCTCCAGGTGCAAAAATCAAACGCCAAACAGTACTTGGGTTGACCAAGAAAAACAAGTGGGCATTTGCGATTCAATCTCACGAATGAACCTAACCATTCCCGGGAAAATTGCCAAGCTGCCCCCGCATGGGTATGTTCTTGAACCGCGCGAAAGCTCCCGGTAGGATAGGACGACTCAGCAACGAAAGGTGGACGGCTATAAAACGCCTCGTCTTTGCCCTCATCCTCTGCCTGGCGTTGGGCAGCGCCACGATCGCGGAGGCCAAGGCGCGCATCGAGGGAACATCCTGCAGCCGCAACGGCCAGGTGTTCTCGGTGCACTTCCATGTCGTCGAGGCGTTCACGCCGGACATGGAACGGGCGATTTTATCCGGCATTCCACACACTTTCATTTACCATTTCGAGATCATGCGCATCGTGCCGGCCTGGCCGAACATCCGCATTCATCATTGGCAAGTGCGGCGCACGTTGCGCTACGACACGCTCAAGAAGACCTACACGGTCGATTTCGGCGACGGCAACCGGCCTAAGCAAGCCGACAGCCTCGACGAAGCCAAGCGGATGATGACCGAGTTCGTCGGTTACCCGGTCGCGGTCGGCACCTCGCTGGATCGATCCTTCAATTATTACGTGCGCATCAAGGCGCAGCTCGATCCCGTGAAATGGCCGCTGATGCTGGACAAGATTTTCTTCTTCGTCACCATGTGGGATTTCGAAACCGACTGGGTGCAGATCGAGTTGCCGTTGCATGAGGCGCAGGGCAATGGCCGGTAAATCGATTTTTGAGCTGCCGCCCGAAGAACGCGAAGCGCTCCGCCGCAAACGCGAGATGATCGCGATCGTCGCCATCGGCTCTTTGTTGGGCCTGCTGTTTCTGATCGAAACGCTTTTCTTCGATTTCCGCGGCTCGCTCGGCGGCGGCAACCTGCTGTTTTTCAGCCTGATCAACGTCAACGTCATTCTGGTCTGCCTGCTGCTGTTTTTGATCTTGCGCAACGTGACCAAGCTGCTGTTCGAGCGCCGGCGCAAAGTGCTGGGCGCGCAACTGCGCACGCGGCTGGTCGTCGCGTTCGTGCTCTTCGCCCTGGTGCCGACGATCATCCTGTTCTACGTGGCGATGACCTTCATCACCAACTCGATCGAGCGTTGGTTTTCGTTGCAGATCGAAGGCAGCCTCGCCGAGTCCCTTAAAGTCGCGCAAACCTATTACGAAACGCACGAACGCCGGGCGATCGGCCATGCGCGCGACATCGCCGCGTGGCTGCAGACCGAACCGGGATTGCCGGCCGACAATAAAAGCGCGGCGGCCAACCAGTTGCGGGAAAAACTCGCCGAGCGTCGTCGGTTGCTCGCTGTCGATTTGATCGAGGTTTATCGAGCGCCGACGGAAAAGCCGGTTTCAGCCGGGACCGAAGAGGTCAAAACCGGCAAATGGTTTAACGAGGACAAGGACTTTCTCAGCAAAGGATTCGCCAAGCAGGAAAAGAGCGAGGTCTTCGCCTTCGGCGAAGCCGAACTGATCCGCGGGATGGCGCCGGTGACCGGCCCCGACGAGGTCGTCCGCGCGGTGGTCGTGGTCAGTTACCATATTCCGCAAAGTCTGGTGCGCCGCATGCGCACGATTCAGGTGACCTACGACAGCTACAGCCAGATGCAGGTGATGGAAAGTCCGATCCGCAGCAATTACCTGATCATCCTGGCGATGATTTACATTTTCATTTTTTTCAGCGCCACGTGGTTCGGCTTTTTCCTCGCGCGGCAGATCACCGAGCCGTTGCAACACCTGGCCGACGGCGCGCAGCGGGTCGCGGCGGGCGAACGCGACGTGCACATTCAAAAGACGGCCGACGACGAGTTGGGCATCCTGGTCGACGTGTTCAACCGCATGTGGGCCGAATTGGGCGCCAGCCGCAAGGCGTTGGAGGAAGCCAACGAGGATCTGGAAAAAACCAACATCGAGTTGGAGCGCCGTCGCGCCAGCATGGCCACGGTGCTCAACAACATCGCCGCCGGCGTGCTGGCTTTCGACAACGAAGGCCGCGTTACGATTTTCAATCCCGGCGCCGAGCGCATGCTGGGCATCAAGGCGAGCGCGGCGCTGGACAAATCCTGGACCGACGTTTTCCCCGAGGAAATGCAGGAATATTCCAAGAGCCTGGGCGACCAATTGCGGCTCAGCCAGCGGCCGACGGTGCAAAACCAGATCGAGATCACGATCAACAACCAGCAGCGCACGATGCTCGCCACGCTGTCGGTGTTGCGCGGAACGCAGAGCGACGCCGCCGGCGCCGTGCTGGTGCTCGAAGATCTGACCGAACTGCTCAAGATGCAGCGCGTGGCCGCCTGGCAGGAAATCGCGCGGCGCATCGCCCATGAGATCAAGAATCCGCTCACGCCGATCCAACTGGCCGCGCAACGTCTGCGCAAGCGTTACGCCGACCGTTTCGACGAAGAGGTCGACAAGGTGTTCTTCGATTCGACCAGCACCATCGTGCGGCAGGTCGAGGAACTCAAGGGGATGGTCAAGGAATTTTCGGATTTCGCGCGCATCGCCGAAGCCAAGCCCTCGCCGACCGATCTCCACGAACTGGTTCGCGAAACGGTCGTGCTCTACAGCGAGGCGCACAAGCGCGTGCAGTTCGAAACGTTCGTCGACGAGAACCTGCCGCGCCTGCTGATCGACCGCGATCAGTTCAAGCGTGTGCTGATCAACATCCTGGATAACGCCATCGCCTCGATCGTCGGACGCGGGAAAGTGAAGATCTCCGCCGCGGCCTTCGATGACGGCCGGTGGCTGCGCCTGGAGATCGCCGACACCGGCCAGGGCATCCCGCGCGAATACCAGAGCCGCTTGTTCGAACCGTATTTCTCCACGAAGAAAATGGGCACCGGGCTGGGCCTGGCGATCGTCAATCGCATCGTCAAGGATCACGCGGGGCGCATTCACCTGCGCGACAACCAACCGCAAGGCACGGTGGTCGTCATCGAAATCCCCATCCGCACCGCCGAAATCGAGCCCGACAAGCCGGACGAAACCGAATAACCGCGATTATTTCTTGGCCGCTTCCGAGGGGAACATCGCCTCGGCGCATTCCGGGCACAGGCCGTGGGAAAACTGCAATTCCGGCGAATGTTCGTGGAGGTAGATTTCCACTTGCTGCCAGTAGCCCTTGTCGTCGCGGATTTTTTTACAATTCATGCAGATCGGCAACAGCCCCTGGAGGGTTTTGACTTGATCGAGCGAGGTCTGCAGCTCGACGATCAACTCTTCCTTTTCCTTTTCCGATCGCGCGCGCTCCGCGATTTCCAACTGGAGAGATCGGTTGGCTTCGGAGCGCAACCGTTCCGACTTTTCCAACACCAAGCGCAGATTCCACGACAAGGTGGAGCACGCGCCGAGCACCAACACATAGTTGATCGACTGCCCGAGTATAATGCGCCAATCCAAAAACAAGGAGGCCAGCGTCTCGTGTTGCACAAACAAAGGGGCGTAACCGACGATGCCTTTTTTCTCCAGGACGATCAGCAAGGCCAGACCCAGATTGCCGAGAATGTAAAAGGCGATCACGTCCCGCCAGCGAAAGAACCAGGAAACCACCAAGAGGATGGCGACCAGCAACAGTTGCTGCAACGCATTCTGGCTGCCGACCAGGTGCACTTGCAGCAAGCTGAGCAGGTAGATCGCGACGGCGGTGAAAATCATCAGTCGGTAAACCTGCGTGCCGTCCGTATCGGTCGACCGGACCCGGCGGAAGCGTCGATAACTCCAAGCCAACAGGGAGATGGCGGCCAGGCTGGAGAAAACCGATACGACAAAAACCGACTGGACGATCAAGCCCTCGTTCACGACAAAGAATAATCCGTAGATTTGCGCCAGGGCGTAAACGGACATCACCAGAGCCAGGATGCCCATGCCGTTCATAAAGACGATCTGTCGATCTTGCTCATCGGCCATACGACCGGATTTGGTTGTCGAACTCGGCTCGCGTTCCATCTAGTCCCCCGGTGGAAAAACTCGTGTCGTGTTTTACTTCCAGACCTTGTCGGACGCATCCAATCGCCCCGCAAAATACCATTGCGCCGATCGAAAACGCAATCAATCCCTTTGTCCTTCGCGGCGTCGGCTATTCCCATCCCAATCATACCTACTCTTGAATTCCTCTCTTTTCTGGTGTTGCAAATATGCTACAATCCGTTTTCCGAAAACGGCTTACAGGTGGATTGAGCAATGAAACGAAGGATCCTCATCGTCGACGACGAACCGGATATCCGCGAGACCCTCGGCGGCATTCTCGAGGATGAGGGTTACCGTGTACGGTCTGTCTCCTCCGGCGAGGAAGCGATCAAAGCCGTGGGCGTCGAACGGCCCGACCTGGTCATGCTCGACATCTGGATGCCGGGAATGGATGGACTGGATACCTTGAAGAAAATCAAGGTGATGGACCCCTCACAGCAGGTCATCATGATCAGCGGCCACGGCAACATCGAAACGGCGGTCAAGGCAACCAAGCTGGGCGCTTATGACTTCATCGAAAAGCCGCTTTCGCTGCCCGAAACGGTGCTGTCGGTCAACCGCGTCATGGACATGGTCCGCCTCGAAGAGGAAAACCTGCACCTGAAACAGGGCATCGAATCCAAGTTCGAGATGATCGGCAGCCACCCGCTGATTCAAGGGTTGCGCGAGCAGATCTCCCGCGCCGCGCCCGTCGACAGCTACGTGCTGATCACCGGCGAAAACGGCACCGGCAAGGAACTGGTCGCGCGGCAGATCCACATGCATTCGCCGCGCAAGAAGAAACCGTTCATCGAGGTCAACTGCGCGGCGATCCCGGAAGAACTGATCGAATCCGAATTGTTCGGCCACGAAAAGGGTTCGTTCACCGGGGCAACCGAACGCCGCCGGGGCAAATTCGACCTTGCCGACGGCTCGACGATCTTTCTGGACGAGATCGCCGACATGAGCCTGAAGACGCAGGCGAAGATACTGCGCGTGCTGCAGGAGAAATCCTTCCAGCGCGTCGGCGGCGCCGATTTGATCCCCGTCGACGTGCGCGTGATCGCCGCGACGAACAAGAACCTTAAAGACGAATTGGTCAAAGGCAATTTCCGCGAGGATCTGTATTTCCGCCTCAACGTGATTCCGCTCTATGTGCCGCCGCTACGCGAACGGCGCTCGGACATAGCGTCGTACATCGACTTTTTCGGACGCGCGTTCTGCGCGCGCAGCGGCCTGCCTCCGCGCGAATTCACACCCGAGGCGATGGCGCTGTTGAGCGAATACGACTGGCCGGGCAACGTGCGCGAGTTGAAGAACATCGTCGAGCGCCTGGTGATCATGACCCGCGACGAGCGCATCACACCCGAGGCGGTGCGCGAATCGCTGACTCCGGGTTCGTCGCACGACGAAGAGGCCGACCGCCTGTACGCGATCAACGATTACCGCCTGGCCCGCATGGCCTTCGAGCGCGAATACCTGCAGCGCAAGCTGGAGGAGAACAAGGGCAACATCACCAAAACCGCCGAGGCGGTGGGGCTGGAGCGTTCGAACCTGCATCGCAAAATCAAGGCGCTGGACATCGAAATTTCACGGGAGGAAGAATGATCGCCCGGGAACATACGCGGCGGCTGCTGGTCGGCAACGTGCCGGTGGGCGGCGGCGCGCCCGTCAGCGTGCAGTCGATGACCAAAACCGACACCCGCGACACGGCCGCGACCATCGCGCAGATCAACGCCTTGCAGGGCGCGGGCGCGCACATCGTGCGCCTGGCCGTCGTCGACGCCGACGCCGCGCGGGCCCTGCACGAGATCGTCGAACGCACCAGTGTGCCGTTGGTCGCCGACATCCACTTCGATTACAAGCTTGCCCTGATCGCCGTCGAGGCCGGCGTGGCGATGCTGCGCATCAACCCCGGCAACATCGGCGAACGCGCGCGGGTCGAAGCGGTGGTCAACGCCTGCGCGGCCAAAAACATTCCCATCCGCATCGGCGTGAACGCGGGCAGCCTGGAAAAACGGTTGCTCGACCAGCACGGCGGCGCGACGGCCGAAGCGATGGTGCAATCGGCGCTCGGGCATGTGGCCATTCTCGAAGAACTGGGCTTCACGCAGATCAAGGTGAGCCTCAAAGCTTCGGACGTCGAACGCACCGTCAAGGCCAATCTCCTGTTCGCCGAGCGGTCCGACATCCCGTTGCACGTGGGCGTCACCGAGGCCGGCGGGCGGTGGGCGGGCACGATCCGCAGCGCGGCGGGCATCGGCATCATCCTGGGCCACGGCATCGGCGACACCATCCGCGTCAGCCTGACCGGCGATCCGGTCGAGGAAGTGCGCGTCGGCTGGGAGTTGCTCAAAGCCCTCGGTCTGCGGCAGCGGGGCATCACCATCACCTCCTGCCCCAACTGCGGGCGGCTGGAATGCCCGACCGAGGATGTGATCGCCGAAATCGAAAAATCCTTCGGCGATCTGGACGAACCGTGGCACATTGCGGTAATGGGTTGCAGCGTCAACGGCCCCGGCGAAAGCCGGCAAGCCGATTTGGGCGTCATCGCCGGGAAGAAGGGCTACCTTCTGTACAAGGGCGGAACGTACTGGAAAACAGTGGAACGCGCGCAGGTCGTCGCCGGCGTGAAGGAAGCGCTGGCGCTGTTGCGCGCCGAACGTAAAGAACAAGGAGCGTAACGTGCGGTTTTCGAAATTTTTTGCCCCGACGATCAAGGAAACTCCCTCCGATGCGGAGGTGCTCAGCCATCAGTTGATGTTGCGCGCCGGGATGATCCGCAAACTGGCCGCCGGCATCTACGACTACCTGCCGCTGGGCTTGCGCGTGCTGCGCAACGTCGAGCGGATCGTGCGCGAGGAAATGAACCGCGCCGGCGCGCAGGAAGTGCTGCTGCCCTTCGTGCAGCCGGCCGAGTTGTGGATGGAATCCAACCGCTGGCAGTTTTACGGACCGGAATTGCTGCGCCTGCGCGACCGGCACGCGCGCGAATTCTGCCTGGGACCGACGGCCGAAGAGGTGATTACCGACCTGGTGCGACGCGACGTCCGCTCCTACCGTGAGTTGCCGTTGAACCTCTATCAGATTCAGACCAAGTTTCGCGACGAAGTGCGGCCCCGCTTCGGTTTGATGCGCGGGCGCGAATTCGTCATGAAGGACGCCTACAGCTTCGACGTGGACGACGAGGGCGCGAACAAAAGCTACGAGGCGATGCGGCAAGCGTACCACCGCATCTTCGCGCGTTGCGGGTTGAAGTTCCGCGAGGTCGAGGCCGACAGCGGCAACATCGGCGGCAGCTTCAGCGCCGAGTTCATGGTCCTGGCCGAAACCGGCGAGGACGCCATCGTATATTGCGACCAATGCAGTTACGCCGCCAACACCGAAAAAGCCGAACTGCCCGTCGTGCCCGAGACGCCCTTCACCGGCGCGCCGGCGGAAACGAAAAAAGTCGCCACGCCCAACCAGCGGACGATCGAGGAAGTCTCCGCGTTCCTGGGCGTGCGGCCGAGCGACCTGATCAAAACGCTGGTCTTCATCGCCGACGGCAAGCCCGTCGTGGCGGTGGTGCGCGGCGATCATGAAATCAACCCGATCAAACTCCAGCGACTGCTCAAGGCCGACGCACTCGAACTGGCCGATCCCGACACGATCGTCAAGGTCACCGGCGCGCCGGTCGGTTTCGCCGGACCGCAGGGTTTGCAAGTGGAGCACCTCATCGCCGACTACAGCCTGCGCGGCTGCGGCAACATGGTCACCGGCGGCAACGAAGTCGACATGCACGTGACCGGCGTCAACCTCGGCCGCGACTGGCAGCCGACCCACTGGGCCGACATCCGCACCGCCTTGGCCGGCGACGCATGCCCGCGCTGCGGCGGCACCTATCAAATTCAGCGCGGCATCGAAGTCGGCCACATCTTCAAACTCGGCACCAAGTACTCCAAGACGATGCGCGCGACCTTCCTCGACGAGGCGGGGCGGGAACAAGAGATGATCATGGGCTGCTACGGCATCGGCATCGGCCGTACCGCCGCCGCCGCGATCGAGCAGAACCACGATGACGACGGCATCATCTGGCCGTTGCCGCTCGCGCCGTTCCCCGTCGAGATCGTGCCGATCGGCAAGACCGACGGCGAGGAATTCGCCGCCGCGCTGAAGCTGCACGACGAACTGCTCGCCCTGGGCGTCGACGTGCTGCTGGATGATCGCGACGAACGCCCGGGCGTGAAATTCAAAGACGCCGACCTGATCGGCATTCCGTTGCGCGTGACCGTCGGCAAGAAGGCGCTGGCCGACCACGCGGTCGAGCTCAAGGTGCGCGGCGAAAAGGACTTCGCCCTGGTGCCGCTGACCGAGATCGTCGGCAAACTCAAGGGACTGATCGACGAGGCGCGTCATGGCTGAAGCGCGCGATAAAATCGTGGTCGCGCTGGATGTCGATTCGCTCGCCAAGGCGCGCGCGCTCGCCGAACGGCTGACCGGGCACGTCGGGGCGTTCAAGATCGGCAAGGAGCTGTTTACCGCCGTCGGCCCCACCGTGATCGAGGCGGTCACGCAACACGGCGGCCGCGTTTTTCTGGACCTGAAATTTCACGACATCCCCAACACGGTCGCCGGCGCGGTGCGCTCCGCGATGCGCCACGGCGTGTGGATGCTCAACGTGCACGCCTCCGGCGGCGCGGCGATGTGCCGGGCGGCGGCTGAGGCGGCGCGGGGCGCGGCCCAAAAACCGTTGGTGATCGGCGTGACCGTCCTGACCAGTCTCAACGACGACGACCTGGGCGACATCGGCCTGACCGGTCCGGCGGACGCGGCCGCGGTGCGCCTGGCCAAACTGGCGCAAGCCAACGGCCTGGACGGCGTGGTCGCCAGCGCGAAGGAAGTCAAGGCGATCAAGCGGGCCTGCGGCGACGAGTTCGTCGTGGTCACCCCCGGCATCCGCCCGGCGGGCGGCGCGGCGGGCGATCAAAAGCGCGTGGTCACCCCCGCGATGGCCGTCGCCGACGGCGCGGACTACCTGGTCATCGGCCGGCCGATCACCGGCGCGGACGATCCGGCCGCGGCCGCCGACGCCATCGCCGCGGAAATCGCCGCGGCCCTGGAAGGATAGCGCGCGGTGCAAACACTGTTGCTGGACAACTCCCTGGATCATCGCCTGCTCGACGAGGGAACGCTCACCAAACGCTTTCTCGCCGAACCGCCGCGCATTTGCCGCGCGCCGAGCGAACCGCTGCCGCCGCTGGATTCTTTCACGCACCTGATCCTCACCGGCTCGGAGGCTTCGATCGTCGACCACGACGACTGGATCCTGCGCCAAATGGATTTCGTACGCGCCGCCGTCGACGCGGGCAAGCCGGTGCTGGGCATTTGCTTCGGGCACCAACTGCTCGCCCGCGCGCTGTTCGGCGACAATTGCGTGCGCCACGCCGCCGCGCCCGAGTTCGGCTGGCATCCGGTGCGCCTGACGACGACCGACCCCCTGTTCGCCGGGTTGCCGCCGACGATCGACGCCTATTGCTCGCACTTCGACGAGGTGTGCCGTCTGCCGCCGCAGGCCGAGGTGCTGGCGACCGGCGACATCTGCGCGGTGCAGGCCATGCGGTTGCGCGACAAGCCGGTGTGGGGTCTGCAATTTCATCCGGAGATCGGCGCCTATGCGGGCCTGTTGTTGTTTGCGGTGGTCGCGAAGATAAAGAAAACGGCGGAAATCAACCTGCTCGACGCCTGGCGCAACGCGCAACGACCCGTGTTCGCACGCCAGATCTTTGCCAATTTTCGGGAGGCGCCATGCCGATCGAAATGAAACACCCTCCCGTGCTCGACAACGTCAGCGTAGTGTTGGTGCGCCCGGCCGGCGACGGCAACCTCGGTCAGGTCGCGCGGGCGATGAAAAATTTCGGTCTGAGCCGATTGCGGCTGGTCAATCCATGCGACTTCGACACCGACTTGTGCCGGCAAATGGCCACCAACTCCTACGACATTCTGGAGCGCGCGCAGATCTTCACCGATCTGCCGACGGCGCTGGCCGATTTTTCCTACGTGGTGGGCACCAGCCGGCGTTTGGGCAAGAATCGCGAACGCTTCGGCACTTCCGCCGCGCTGCCGGGCTGGCTGCTGCCCAAACTGACCGGCGGGGCGCAGGCGGCGTTGCTGTTCGGCAACGAGGTGAGCGGCTTGGACAACGCCGAGTTGGACTTGTGTCAGTTTCTGGTGGAAATCGAAACCGATCCGGCGCATAAAAGTTTAAACCTTGCGCAAGCCGTGCTCGTGTTCGCCTACGAATTGTTCAAGGCGGCGGCGCAGGCGCCGACGGAAATCGACAAAATTCACCCGGCCCGGCACGACAAGCTGGAGCGGATGTTCAAGCAGATGCGCGCGATGTATTTGGAAATCGGCTTTCTCGCACCGGAGAATCCGGAGCACATCATGCGCGCGCTGCGGCGCCTGTACGGCCGCGCGCAGATCAGCGAACGGGAGGTGAGCATCCTGCGCGGCATTCTTTCGGATATGGATTGGTATTTGAACCACGTCAGCGAAAAGGGGGAGCGCGATGGCTACCGCGAAGTGGTTGGGGACGGCGAGTCTTGAGCTGGAGCACAACGGGCAGATCCTGTTGATCGATCCGCACATCAGCCGACCGAACAAATGGCAGACGTTCACCGCTCCTCTCGCGCCGCACAAGGAGAAAATCGACCGATACCTCGCCGGTCTCGATGGCGAAGTCGTCGGAATCATCGTCACCCACGCTCACTCGGATCACCTCAGCGACGTGCCCTACCTGGCGCAAAAGCTCGGCGTACCGGTCTGGGGGAACGAGAGCGTCGATACCACGCTCAAGGCCTACGGCCTGCCGCCCTGCCCGGAAGTGCTGGCGCACGGCAACCGTTTAGCGATCGGTCCGTTCACCGTCGAAGCGGTGAAAACCCGACACGGCCGCGTCGCGTTGGGCAAGGTCCCCTTCCCCGGTACAATTTCGCCGGAGGCGGAGGCGCCGTTCCGGGTTTGGCAGTTCAAACACGGCGATCCGCCGTTGCTGGCGTTCATCACCGCCGGCGGCCAGACGATCTTGCACATGGGCACGGCGAACATGATCGACAATCTGTTGCCGCATCGCCGCGTCAGTTCGGCCTGGCTGTGCGCTTCTGGCTATCAGTACACGCCGGAATTCGCCAAGCGCATCATGCATAAAATCAAGCCGAAAACGGTGCTGCCTTTTCACTTCGAGGATTTCTCACTGCCGTTGAGCGAAACCACGCGCCTGATTCCCGGCGCCGATCCGCACACGTTCGGCAGCAAGATCCTGGCCGCGGCGCCCGGCGTGGAAATCCGCATTCCCAAGCCGTACGAAAAAATTCCTTTTTAGAGGCGAAAATGTTTCGCAGCTTGTCGATTCGTTCACGCATTTTGCTCGGCTCGCTGCTGATCGCCGTCACGCCGTTGCTGATCATGTATTTTTATCAAGCCAAGATGCTCGAATCGACCGGCTTTCTGATCATCAAGGACGCGGGCGATTACGCGCATCGTAAAACGCGGCTGGTGGAAAGCACCGTCCGCGCGGACGTCGATGAGGTGTTGCATAACAACGCACACATGGCCGGACGCTCCTTCGCGCATTTTCATGCCGGCAGCAACGGCGACGGTCAAGCCGCGCTCGACAGCCTGTTGCCGATCCTCGCTGACGAAGCCAACCAAGCGTATGTTTTCGACGAACAAGGCCGGTTGCTTCATCGCTTGAACGACCAACAGTTGCCCGAATACCTGCAATCATACACGGACATCGTCACCGCCCTGCGCGCCGCGGATTTCCTGATCGCCGAGGAAACACTATCGCCGACCAAAATGAAACTGGTGCTCGCCTCCAGCTCCCTGGCTGATTTTTCGTGGTTGAAAGCGGCCCATCATTTCCGCGACGATTTCACCAACGACGTGCGCGCCAAGCTGAACCAGACCAACTACCTGATGGCGATGTCAGCGGCCATGCTGCTGCTGATGCTGACGTTGGTGGCTTTTTTCCTTTCGCAACGGCTGGCCGGTTCGCTCACCAAGCCCATTCAGCAACTGATCGAGGCCGTCGATAAATTCGACGGCATCCACCCGGTGAAAATCATTGCCGAGCGCCGCGATACAATCGGCATTCTGACCGAGAGTTTCGCCGCGATGACCCAAAAGCTCGCGCTGATGCGCCAGGAGTTGGCCGCCAAACAGGAGTCGCTGGAAAAGGCCGATATCGAACTGATGCAGCTCAACCTCAACCTCGAGCGCCGCATTGAAGAGCGCACCAAGAATCTCAAGGACGCGTTGGGGCGTCTACGCGAACTGGATAAAAACAAGGATGACTTTCTCGGGCTGATCAGCCACGAATTGAAAACCCCGCTGACCAGCATCAGCGCCAGCGCCGAAGGCTTGCTCAGCGAGGATTTGAATCTCTCCGAAGAAGGCCGACGACAGTTTTTGAGCATCATCCGCGACGAGGCCGATCGCTTGGGCCGCCTGATCAACGATCTGCTGGACATGACCCGCCTGGAAGCCAACCGCATGCCGATCAACAACAAGTCGGTCGACCTGGCCGAGTTGGTCGCGCACAACGCTTATGCCCATCGCGCGGCGATCGAGCGCAAGGGGTTGAAACTGGTCGTCGAGATTGCCGAGGATCCGATGCTGCACAACGTGCTGCTGGATCCCGACCGCATGACGCAGGTGATGACCAATATGATTTCCAATGCCATCAAATTCACCGAGCGCGGCCGTATCACGGTTCGTCTGGAACAGGCGTCGATCATCGATAAACAATTTGTGCGCCTGACCGTCGCCGACACCGGCATCGGCATTCGCCCGGAAGATGCGCCGAAAGTCTTCGACCGCTTCCAACAGATCGAACGTTTCGACATGCATCACGAAGGGTGGGGCCTGGGCTTGCCGATCAGCAAAATGCTCGTCGAGCGCATGGGTGGGGAAATCCGTTTCGCCTCCAAACCCAAGCACGGCACCGCCTTCACCGTGACGCTGCCCCTGGCCGGGCCGGAGGACGACGCGGATCAGCCGGCATCCTGAGCGGGCCGGCGTTTGACAGACGATGGTTCTCCATGTCAATAAAAAAAGATCGGCAACATTGAGGAACGCATGACCAAATGCTACTACCATCCGAAAGAAGACGCACTCTACGAATGCTCCATCTGCGGTAAGGCCATCTGCGGCGATTGCATGCGCTTTCTGGATGACGAACAAATCGTCTGCCCGGGCTGCACCCTGGAAAAGGGAGTCGATCTGGCCGACGACGGCACCAAAGAATATTTGGATCGCGTTCAGCAATTGCGCGATGAAGAAAAAAGACACGAAAGCAAATTTTCCAAAGCGCTGAAACTGATCAACGGATATCTCCTGTTGTCCATTTTACTGTTATTGGCCGTCAATGTGTACATCAGCAATTACCTGGGGCAAGCCGGCGCGCCGGCTACATTCAATTCCCAATTGTTCAAACAGTTGGGCGACCCGGTCAACGAAATGGCGTATATCCTCGCCAAGATTTTCCGGTACGCCAACGATCACGACGGGAAATACCCGGAAAAACTCGACGACTTGTTCCCCGCTTACCTGGAAAGGCTGCCCCGCGTACTGGGAACCGACGAACAATACTCATACGCGCCGATCAAAGGCGAAGAGGGTTTCATCTTCAATTTGCCGCGCGCCGACCGCTTCGGCTATCGCAAACTTTACGTCACGGCGGATGGGATGATAAAAACCGAATGAGGAAACGCAACGGCTTTACCATTGTCGATATCCTGTTCTGGCTGATCATTCTGATCCTGGTCGGTCAGGCGGCGCTGCGCTTCGACGATGTATATCAAGCACATTACCGATTTGTTTGTTATGAAAATCACGAGGCGGTCGACAAATTGCTGTGGAGCGTCTGCGCGGAACAACAACGCGAAATCTGGGATGTTCTCACCGCTTATCCCGTTTTGTATCCGGATGACCGCCCCGCCCAACTGGTCGTCGTTTTCAAACCGCGATTAAGTGAATACGAACATTCCATCGTCATCGAGCCTTTGCATCGTTGGGGGCCGATCGAATCGCCGGTCTGCCCGCTCGATCATCACCCCCCCCTGGTTTCTTCGATCAATTATTTGTTTTATGCCGGCAAGTGGCACTGCCTGTTCAACCAATACCATTCCGAGTAGGGTTGTAGCGCCGCGTTGGGGGAGTGCCCACTCTTTTCCCGAGATGATACTGGGAATTTTGTCAAAATAATATTTTATACACTTCGAGTAGAATATATTCATCGAAGCTGAAAGAATAGAAGGTATCGCTTGACATATCTAAGCCAAACCAATTATAAAAATACGATTCCTGGGGAGGGTTTATCGGTGTATCTTTTCGTGCGCAATCCGGAAGGGTAACGATTTTCGCTAAAGGAGTATGCAGTTCCGTGAGTCCAGACAAGAAAAAGGAAAATGGAATCGTTGCCGATATCCCCGAGTCGGTTTTTGAGGAAGCGCTCAAAGCCGTTGAAAACATTCAAGCACAAGCCCAACAAAAGCGAAAACAAGCCCAAACCAAGCCGATTGAAAAGGCGACCGACATCGAGATCGTGGAAGAAGATTCAGAAATTATCGATCTAATGGAAATTCTCGATGATGGTGAAGTCGAGAAAAAGCCGGTTGCCAAAAGGCCGGATAAAGCGGAAAGCATCGATAACGATTTGGCTGTATTGTCCAAATTGCTGGAAGACGAATACAACCTGGAAAAAGAAGCCGATTTCTTTAAAAACGTGCTGTTCGACAGTATGCAGGAATCGGCGGATAAAAAAATCGACGAAAGCATTCTCAAGGAAAAGGAAGGGCAAATCCAGGAATTGGCCGAACGGCTCACCAGTCTGCGGACGGAATTTGAAAAATTCCGCCAACGATTGACCAAAGAGGCCGAACAAACCAAGCGTTTCAGCAATGAGTCATTGATATTGCAACTTTTACCGATTTTAGATAATTTAGAGCGTGCCATCGAACATGCTGAACATTCGGATGATAAAAACGCCATGATCCTGGGTGTTCGGTTGATTCATAAGCAATTGTTGGATACTTTTGCCAACGCCGGCGTGAAAGCACTGGAGGCCAAGGGCAAACAATTCGATCCCGCATACCACGAAGCAATGGTTATGTTGGATACGGAGGAAGTACCGCCCAATGTGGTCATCAGCGAGTACCAACGGGGCTATCTGTTGTTTGAACGATTGCTGCGCCCTTCGAAAGTCGTGGTGAGTAAAAATCCGAACGGTGTTCCCGGATCGGCAAGCGAGCTCAAGCAAGCAGGGGGTGACGATTCCGCAACGACGGTTCCAAACGGGGAATCCTCGAAGCAGAATGGCTGATATTCGATAGGGGAAAGTAAACCTGGAGGGCTCGGCCCTTTAGGAGGAGGAGAAATTATGAGCAAGGTGATCGGTATCGACCTGGGAACCACCAACTCCTGTGTCGCACTAATGGAAGGTGGAGAACCGATCGTTATCGCCAACGCTGAAGGGTCGCGCACGACCCCCTCGATGGTGGCCTTCACCGAAAACGATGAGCGACCCGTCGGTCACATCGCCAAGCGCCAAGCCATCACCAATCCGGAAAACACAGTTTATGCCATCAAACGGTTGATTGGTCGCAAGTATGTCAGCCCCGAGATCCAGCGCGCGCGCAAGATGGTGCCGTTCAATATCGTCGAAGCGGAAAACGGCGACGCCTGGGTCGAGGTCATGGGCCGCACTTACTCCCCCGCTCAGATCAGCGCCATGTTGTTGGAAAAGATGAAGCAGATCGCCGAAGACTATCTCGGTGAGGAAGTGACCGAAGCGGTCATTACCGTACCGGCGTACTTCGACGACGCCCAGCGGCAGGCCACCAAGGACGCGGGCACCATTTCCGGCTTGAACGTGCTGCGCATCATCAACGAACCGACTGCGGCCAGTCTGGCTTATGGTCTGGACAAGCGCGACAACGAGCGCATCGGCGTGTTCGACCTGGGGGGCGGCACCTTCGATATTTCGATCCTCGAAATCGGCGACGGCGTGTTTGAAGTCAAGTCGACCAACGGCGACACGTTCCTGGGCGGCGAAGATTTCGATCAGCGCGTCATCATGTTCCTGGTCGAGGAATTCGAAAAAGCGCAGGGCATCGACCTGACCAAAGACAAGATGGCCATGCAGCGCCTGAAGGAAGCCTCGGAAAAAGCCAAGCACGAGTTGTCCTCGATCGAAGAGACCGACGTCAACCTGCCCTTCATCACCGCCGACGCCTCCGGTCCCAAACACTTGAATATCCGCCTGTCGCGCGCCAAATTGGAGAGCCTGGTCAGCGACCTGATCGCGCGGCTGGAACATCCTTGCCAGCAGGCCATGCGCGACGCCGATCTGGCGCCCGAAGACATCGACCGCATCATCCTGGTCGGCGGCATGACCCGCATGCCGCGCGTGCAGGAAAAGGTGCGCGAAATCTTCAATAAAGAGCCGTTCTCAGGCATCAACCCCGACGAAGTCGTCGCCATCGGCGCGGCGATCCAGGGCGGCGTGTTGCGCGGCGACGTCAAAGACGTGCTGCTGCTGGACGTAACCCCGTTGAGCCTGGGCATCGAAACGTTGGGCAGCGTGTTCACGCGCATTATCCCGAAGAACACGACCATTCCGACGCGCAAAAGCCAGATCTTCTCCACTGCCGCCGACAACCAGCCGGCCGTTACCGTGCACGTCCTGCAGGGCGAGCGCGAAATGGCCGACGACAACCGCAGCCTGGGCCGCTTCGAATTGGTCGGCATTCCGCCGGCGCCGCGCGGCGTACCGCAGATCGAGGTCACCTTCGACATCGACGCCAACGGCATCGT
>Ga0116156_10001088_pt1 | contig 27545 bp, 21 predicted proteins | sample AD_UKC045_MetaG_FD_89891 | JGI IMG/M metagenome (GOLD analysis project Ga0116156, IMG submission 89891) | Active sludge microbial communities of municipal wastewater-treating anaerobic digesters from USA - AD_UKC045_MetaG | ecosystem: Engineered > Bioreactor > Anaerobic > Digestate | place: USA... | reverse complement strand
GGTAATTTTACCTATATGGAAAAAAACTACAGCATATTTATAAGCAAGATTTAAGAATTATACTATTTAAGCCGCTTTCCTGTACCAAATTATGACATTCAGCAATGAAGTGTCCAAAAGTTTAAGTCCCATCTCACCTGCAGACGTGGACGTTTTCGAACTTTCGGAAACGTCCATTTTTTTAGAATGCGTCCCCAAGCCTACATCCGAGTGGTTTGGGGACGCCCTCTAAATCAAAAAATCAGGATTTATTAAATTTATTCAAACAGGTTTAATTGAAATTATTGAAAACTATAACAATAAAATTATGATATGGTTTTTTAAAAAGTATAACATTGCAGTTATGTCTGAATTTTTCTATTACAATGAAAAAGACTCTTCCATATATTGAGATGATTAAATTTTAAATCCTACCGTTCAAGTTCATCAAGCACTTCAGACAGTTTTACCGAGGTGAATGAAGAGGCATAATCGCTCATAGCATATGGTATGATCAGGGTATCGCCAAAAACCAAACTTCCACAACTATATACGACATTAGGCACATAACCTTCTCTTTCATTTTCATTCGGTGAAAGCAGGGGTTCTCTTAAACGTCCGATAACCCTTGTGGGGTCATCCAGATCGAGCAAGTACGCCCCAATTACATATTTCCTCATGGGACCTACCCCATGGCTTAATACCAGCCATCCACGATTGGTTTCTATCGGGGACCCGCAATTGCCTACTTGGACAAATTCCCAGGGATAGAAGGGTTTAATCAAAAGCTGCTTTTTGTACCAGAAATGAATTGAATCGGAAAACATAATATAGTTGTTCTCATTGTCTTGACGGGAAAGCATGGCATATCTGCCATTTATCCTTCGTGGAAAAAGCGCCATACCTTTATTTTCAATTGCGGGACCATTGAGTGTATTGATCCGAAAATTGAGAAAATCTCTCGTCTCGAGGAGCTGAGGTAGAATAATCCTGCCGTCAAATGCCGTATAGAGAGCGTAATATGTTACACTTCCATCATCATTCTTAAATTCAACAAAACGGGCATCTTCAATACCGTTTGCCTCGGCCATGGAAGAAGGGAATATAACCCTCTCAGAAATATCATCCTCTGCTGAAAACTGAACCTCATAATTTGAGATAGCGAGTATCACCATTCCATCTGCAGTGCGAGTATTTTCATGAATTAATCTTCTGTTTTTTCTAAGACTTCTATTGATTATTTCCTGAAGTTCATCCAATGTAAATGTTGGCCTTATTTCGGACAAAACCCCGGTGGAAAAATCATCAATAAGACCCAACTCTTCCAATTTCCTTTTATAGATTTCCTTTTCATATGCATAATTCGGTATTTTCCTCGGCTCAGTTACAAACGGCAACGGCGTATCAATATGAATAATGTAATCCTTGTCAATAACACCTGATCTGAATGTGATAGACGATATATGGCCCTCTCCAACTGCACGGAGACTCATAATAAACCGCTTGGCACCATTCGGCAGGCCGCTCTGATCTGGATGCCAGACAAGAGAAGGATTGAACAGTCCTGAAGATTCATAAGAATATTCCTGCGTGAAATATGCCCCCAACAGGAGTTTCCTTTCGTCCGATAAATCATTATCTAATATTAAAAAGTCCTTATACTGCTCGAATTGATGGTAAAAGAATTGGAGCAACTTTTCATGGCGTTTATGAAAATCAGTCAGAACTCTTTGAAGCTGAATTGACACCTCTTCTTCACTCAACATGTGTACTCGTGAAATAATTCTAATGATTCTTTCCTTGGATTTAAGATCAAAAGGACGGTACAGTACACGACGATTATCAGGTTTTAGTATTATATCATATCTATTAATGTTCAAAATACATCACCACACGAAATAATTTTTTATCTTTATTTGGTATTATAAGTTACTCTACAAAAATTATATGTTACCCATCTATCCAAAAAAATTTTTCATTAAAAATAAAAAAATAAATCATGGCACTTGACGATCTTAAAAAATTTTTTTATATATTAATTCATAAGCACTCGCCGACTTAAAGGGCTAATAATTATATTAATAAATATAAGGGATATTAATGTTTTATAAAATTTTTTTATATTAATTTTTTTCATTTAAACAACAATTACTTTTAATAATTTAACAATATATTCATCGACTTAGACCAATTAATCAAGTAAAAGTATCAAGTAGAATGTTTTAAATATTTTTAAATTATTAAATAACTATATACCCCATTCATTAAAATTCCCCATCTTTTAGTAGTTCTAAGACGAAGAATATTTAATACTTAATTTTTTAAGGTAACAATTATTTATTTTTGGAGGTTATGTATGCCAATAAAACCCTTAGGTGAAAGAATCCTTCTGGAGATTCTGGAAGATGACTTGGAAAAACAGGGATCTTTGTATATCCCTGATACCGCCAAGGAAAAACCACAAAAAGGCAAGGTTATTGCAGTAGGCCAAGGAAGATATGAAAAAGGAGAATTAATTCCCCTCAATGTTCATGCCGGTGATTTGGTTCTCTATAGTAAATATTCAGGAACGGAAATCAAGCATGAAAATAAAGAATATCTAATAGTGCGTGAAAATGACATTATGGCAATCATGGAGTAATCACACAGAGGTAATACTATGGCGAAAATATTACAATACAGCGAAGAAGCGCGTAAATCGATAATTGATGGCGTCATAAAATTAAATAACGCTGTTAAGGCGACTCTTGGGCCACGCGGAAGAAATGTAATAATAAATAAAAAATTCAGCTCTCCGACAATAACAAAGGACGGTGTAACAGTCGCAAAAGAGATTGAACTTGAAGAAAAATTTGAAAATATGGGCGCACAGATGGTTAAAGAGGTAGCCACAAAGACTAATGATATTGCCGGGGATGGCACTACTACAGCGACCATCCTTGCGACAGCAATTTACCAGAACTGTCTGAAAAACATCACAGCAGGGGCCAACCCTATGTCTCTCAAACGGGGTATCGATAAGGCTGTTGATACTGCCATTAAATATATTAAAGATTACTCCAGAGAGATTAAAAATAAGAATGAAACAGCGCAAGTTGCCGCGATATCAGCCAACAACGATATGGTTATCGGGAATCTTATCGCAGACGCCATGGAAAAAGTCGGGAAAGACGGAGTTATCACGGTTGAGGAAGCCAAATCAATGGAAACAACCCTTGAAGTCGTTGAAGGCATGCAATTCGACAGGGGATATATATCACACTACCTGGTGACTAATACCGAAGACATGGAGGCGGTACTTGAGGAACCATATATTCTTATTTATGAAAAAAAGATTTCATCAATGAAGGATTTGCTTCCTGTTCTCGAAAAAGTCGCCCAGACAGGCAAACCCATGTTGATAATTGCCGAGGAGATAGAAGGCGAAGCTCTTGCCACCATCGTCGTCAACACGCTGAGAAAAACCGTTACCTGCGTCGCGGTAAAATCTCCCGGATTTGGCGACAGAAGGAAGGCCATGTGCGAGGATATCGCGATTATTACGAATGGCAAATTTATATCCGAGGACCTCGGATTAAAGCTGGAAGACACCACCATCGATATGCTCGGAAGGGCCAAAAAAGTCATCGTCGAAAAGGAGAACACGACAATTATCGAGGGCGCCGGGAAAAAAGAAGACGTACAGGCCAGGATCAAGGTGATCAGGAAACAGATAGAAGAAACAACCTCAACGTATGACAAGGAAAAACTGCAGGAGCGTCTTGCCAAGTTGGCGGGCGGCGTCGCTGTAATAAAAGTCGGGGCGGCTACCGAGCTGGAACTCAAGGAGAAAAAAGACAGGGTTCAGGACGCGTTATCGGCTACCAAATCAGCTGTTGAGGAAGGTATCGTTCCGGGTGGAGGAATGATTCTGCTCTATGCCCAGGAAGAGATAACAAAACTGGCGGAAAAGCTCGATGGAGATGAAAAAATCGGAGCGCAAATTTTAGCCAAGTCACTGTCGGAGCCAATGAGGCTTATAGCCGAAAATGCTGGTCTCATAGGCGATGTGGTTGTCGAAAAAGCCAGGACTGAAAAAAAAGGCGTAGGGTTCAATGCCTTGGCTCTGAAATGGGAAAACCTCATGGAAGCAGGCATAATCGATCCAGCGAAAGTAGTCCGCTCGGCTCTGCAAAACGCTGCTTCTATCGCCGGCATGCTGTCCACAACAGAGGTATTAATAACCGATAAGCCTGAAAAAGAAAGGAACATGCCGCAGATTCCACCGAGCGGAGACATGTACTAATAATACTGGTTTAGCAGCAGGCAGGAACACATAACGACTACCTGCCTGCTTAAGTAATATATACAATTATAATAATCTAATAATCATGGTGGTAAATGTAAAATAATAAATATAAGCCCTGCAACGTCCATAAGGATTTGCGCCTAATACAATTTACTTTTAACAAATAAAGGCGTGTTTGTTTTTAAAGGAGGCAAATCATGGATATAACAAAATCCAATTCGAAATTAAATTCTATTGTTTTCATCGGGAACTATCTTCCGCGTCAATGTGGTATCGCGACATTCACAAAAGATCTTTTAACCACGGTTCAATCTGAAGGTAGAAATATTCAATGTACAACCGTCGCCATGAATGATACTTCAGAAGGATACAGGTATCCTCCTGAAGTATGTTTTGAAATAAATCAAAATAAGCTAACCGATTATAAATGCGCCTCGGATTTTCTTAACATCAACCAGGTTGATATTGTATCACTTCAACATGAATATGGAATATTTGGCGGGGCTGCTGGTAGTTATATCATTGAACTCCTGAGGGATTTACGGATGCCAATAGTAACCACCCTGCATACCGTATTAAAGAATCCCAACATGGAGCAGGAAGAGGTTCTGCAACAGTTAATTTATTTATCTGACCGCCTTGTTGTAATGAGCCAAAAAGCAAAGGCTTTTTTAACAGATATACATAACGCGCCAAAATCAAAAATCATGATTGTTCCTCACGGCATTCCGGACGTGCCGTTTATGGATCCAAATTATTTCAAGGACCAATTCGGCGTCGAGGGTAAAAAAGTCATACTCACTTTTGGCCTTCTTTCTCCCAACAAGGGCATCGAATATATGTTAGAAGCCATGCCATATATTCTCAAACGCCATCCAGATGTTGTCTATATTGTTCTTGGAGCCACGCATCCGCATGTAAAAAAGACAGACGGAGAATCATATAGACTGTCCCTTCAAAAAATTACCCGTGATCTTGGTATATCCGGAAATGTCATATTTCAAAATCGTTTTGTAACCATTGATGAGCTGTGTGAGTTTCTCTGTACAGCCGATATTTACGTTACCCCGTATTTGAATGAGGAACAGATTGCCTCCGGAACCCTCGCGTACGCCCTTGGCACGGGAAACGCGATAATATCAACACCCTACTGGTATGCGGAAGAAATGTTATCGGATGGAAGAGGAATCCTTGTGCCGTTTAAGGATGCCGATGTACTTGCGCACATTGTGAACACTCTATTAGAGGACGAGGTAACACGACATTCGATGCGCAAAAAAGGATACATTTTTTCCCGATCGGCGATCTGGAAAGAGGTAGCCCGTAATTACCTTGCTATTTTTTCGGAAGTGAAACGAGAAAGGGCGCGAAAACCTCATATTGTATTTTATTTAAAAGAAAGAATAAATACCGAAGGGACCGGATTCGAGATTCCGGATATCAAACTCGATCACATGCTCAACCTTACAGATGATACCGGTATTTTCCAGCATGCGGTATTTACCGTTCCTGACAGAAGACATGGGTACTGCACTGATGATAACGCCCGGGCCTTAATGGTGACGGCACTATCGAAATCTTATCTCCTTAATGAGTATAAATTTATATCAAATCTGTGTGCTCGATATTTAAGTTTTCTCGATTACGCCTTTAATGAACAAACAAACAGATTCAGAAATTTCATGAATTACAACAGAACATGGCTTGAAAAGAACGGTTCTGAAGATTCACACGGGAGATCATTACTGGGTCTTGGGACAACGATAGCGAATATTAATGATGCGGGAATACTTGGATTGTCCTTGAGATTATTTAAAAAAGCTCTGCCAAGTGTTGAAAAGATCAATTCAATACGAGCAATTGCTTATTCTCTTTTAGGAATCAATTATTATTTAAAAAGATTCAGCGGGGACAGTGAAGTCAGACGTATAAGAAGCGCACTTGCCGAGAAACTTATGAATAGTTTCAATAATCACGACAATCCAGAATGGTTATGGTGCGAGGAAATTCTGGCATATGGGAACGCCTCTATTCCCCAGAGTCTGATTCTTTCCGGCTGCGAGATGGATGATTATAAAATGATCGACAAGGGTTTGGAGATCCTTGAATGGCTATACAATCTCCAGCACCTGGACAATCATTTTGTTCCAATCGGAAACAACGGATGGTATAAAAAGAATTCGGCTCCGGCACGTTTTGATCAGCAGCCAATCGAGGCTCAGACGATGATAGATGCGTGCGTTGAGGCATATATTGCAACCGGTTCAACCGTCTGGATTGACCGGACCCAGACATGCTTCAACTGGTTTCTCGGTAATAATGATCTCGGTATATCATTGTACAATCCTCGCACAGGAGGGTGCCGCGACGGATTAATGCCTGATGGCATCAATGAAAATGAAGGCGCTGAATCGACGCTGGCATGGCTCCTTTCTCTTATCGTGATGCACAAATTAAACGCGGATAATATATTAAGGAATATAAGCGAGAGAAATGAAAATAATATTAAATTAATCTCCCCGCAGCAAGCTGCGGGCAATTTACACCAAGAGATTAAACACTAAACAAGTAATCTCTAAATTATTAACAGAATAATTTCTGCATTAATGAGGAACATAATATGAAAATAGCTATGCTTTCTCCTATTGCATGGAGAACCCCACCAAGACATTATGGACCATGGGAATCAATAGTCTCCACGTTAACCGAATGCCTGATTGAAAAAGGTATTTATGTCACACTGTTTGCGACCCGCGAATCAATAACCAATGGAAGCCTTCGCGCGGTTTGCGAAAAAGGGTATGAAGAAGACAGATCGATCAATCCGAAGGTTTGGGAATGTCTGCATATTTCAGAGGTTTTTGAACAAGCGGGCGAATTCGATCTTATTCATAATCATTTTGACTTTTTGCCGTTAACATACAGCGGCCTGGTATCAACGCCAGTGCTTACCACCATTCACGGCTTTTCCTCTCCTTCGATTCTACCGGTTTATAAAAAATACAACAACAGGAATAATTACTATGTTGCTATAAGCAATGCCGATAGAAATCCCGAACTTGATTATATCGCGACCGTCCATCATGGAATAGATGTTAGCAGATTTTATTTTAACGATTCAGGGGGTGATTATCTGCTTTTTTTCGGACGCATACATCCTGATAAGGGCACAAAAGAAGCCATTGAAATCGCAAAAGCGTCGGGAAGAAAGCTCATAATAGCTGGCATTGTACAAGATGAAGAATATTTCAAAAAACATGTGGCCCCATATATAGATAACGATAAGATCGTATACCTCGGAAGCGTCGAACCGTTTATGAGAAACGAGCTGTTAGGCAACGCCTATGCCCTTCTTCATCCCATCAATTTTAACGAACCTTTCGGTCTTTCTGTTATAGAATCAATGGCATGCGGAACTCCGGTAATCGCATACAATCGTGGAAGCATGCCCGAAATAATAAAAAATGGTAAAAATGGATTCCTCGTTAAATCCCTTAATGATGCTGTTGAAGCCGTTGAAAAAATTAAAAGCATAGACAGAATGAAGTGCCGAAAGAAAGTGATTGAACATTTTACAGTCAATCGAATGACGGATGATTATATCAATATATATGAAGAAATAGTCAATAAAAGCACATCAAAGAGTATTATTGCTGGTTCGCAAGATATGTTTAGAAATATAAAGAATGATAGTATGGATTTCAAACAAGCCCCAGACAGAAATTCCAATTAATATTGGGATAATGCATACTGATTAACCTCAAAGGATTACTCAACAATGTTAAATTACAACATTCCAATTATAAAAAGATATGATAAAAATCCAATTCTAACAAAAAATGACATTCCCTATGATGTTGAAACTGTACATAACGCTGCTGTTATAAAGCATAACGGATCTTACATTATGCTATTTCGATCGCATATGCGTAACGGCAGGTCAATAATTGGGATAGCCGACAGTGTCGATGGTTTTTCATTTTCTCCGCGTCCAAAACCTTTCTTATTACCTGGTGAAGAAGAACCCTTTAAATCGTATGAAGAATATGGCGTTGAAGATCCCCGCTTAACGAAAATAGACAACATATTTTATATAACTTATAGCGCATATTCCCGGCATGGCGCACGTATATCGCTTGCCGCCACCACTGATTTCAAAAATATCGAGAAAATTTCAATCATTACTGAAGCAGATTATCGAAATTGCGTTTTATTCCCAGAAAGAATAAATGGTCAGTATGTCCGTCTTGACAGACCTCATTCAGAATTATCGCCTTGGTCGATATGGATATCTTACTCACCTGACCTTATACACTGGGGCAATTCCAAAGTGGTTATAAAACCAATGCAATATCATTGGGATGAGATGAAAGTCGGACCCGGAGCACCGCCGATAAAAACAAATAAAGGGTGGTTAAATATATATCACGGAGTATTCAAAACCATGGATGGATGCGTTTATCGTCTTGGGGCAGCCCTTCACGACTTGAATGATCCTTCCAAAATAATTGGTATTGCAGATGACTGGATACTTCAACCTGAGGACTCATGGGAGATCACCGGATATGTTCATAATGTTGTTTTTACCTGTGCAGCCGTCCCAGAAGATGATGGCACGGTAAAAATCTACTGGGGAGGGGCCGATACTGTCATGTGTGCTGGTGTAGCCTATATTAATGACTTAATTGATTTATGTATACATAAACCACGACAATAATTGGGTTAATATAACATTTTATGTCGCTTTCCTGCACCAAATTATGACATTTAGCAAAGAACTGTCCAGCAGTTTAAGTCCCGTCTCACCTGCAGACATGGACTTAAACTTTTCAGGAGGCGGGATTTCCCGCCTCTTGTTATTTTCAGGCAGATTATTGACCTGTGACATATGTTAGATTCATTCATCACCCTCGCGGAGCGGAAGAAATCGACGTATCTCATCGACGAAGCTGTCCGGGTCGATCGGTTTTTCAATATACCCGTTGAATCCAAGGCTCAAAGCCTTTTCCCTTTCAACATTCAGGGTGTATGAGCTGACGCCTACGACGGGGATGGATCGAAGTACCGGGTCTGACTTCAGGCAAGCGACGGTCTCATAGCCGTCCATGACGGGCATCTGTATATCGAGGATGATAATGTCCGGCAGTGCCTGGCGGGCGCGTTCAATGCCTTCCCTTCCATCCAAGGCCGTGATAACCGAAAAACCACTTTGCTTCAGCAACAATGACTCCAGGTATTGATTATCTTCATTGTCTTCAATTATCAGGGCTTTGGGATACATATCATCCTCGCTGACTATTTACTTTGACGCCACCGGCAGTGAGAAGCTGAAGGTTGATCCTGCTCCATACTCGCTTTGGACGCTGATAGAGCCGCTCATCATCTCTACGAGTTTCTTGCATAGATAGAGGCCGAGGCCGGTTCCCTCGTAAACACGTTTAGCAGAGCCGTCCAACTGACGAAACGCCGTAAAGAGCATACCGATATTTTCATTTTTTATTCCTATGCCGGTATCGCTCACGCTGACATTCAAACGATGATCAATCAATTCTGCTTTGATGATTATTTCGCCTTGTTTCGTGAATTTAACCGCGTTGTTTGACAGATTGAGCAGTATCTGAAAACATCTTGTTCTATCCCCAATGAACGGAAGAGATTTTCCCGGCAGGTCAATTTTTAAAACCAGGCCTTTCTCCATTCTGAGAGGGCGAATGATTTCGGCCACTTCATTGATCACTTCTACGAAATTGAACGGTTTGATCTCGAGAATGAGCCTTCCGGCCTCGATACGCGAGAGTTCAAGAAGATCGTTGATAAGATAGAGCAGGTGCTTTGCCGATCTGGCCACAATATCGAGCTGCTTTTTCTGCTCCTCGTTGACTGGTCCAGAAGAACCCTTTGTCAGGATTCCAGTAAATCCTATGATTGAGTTCAGCGGCGTGCGCAGTTCATGACTCATGGTGGACAGGAATTCCGACTTGAGACGGTCAAGCTCCTGGAGGCGCTCGTTCGACTCCCTGAGTTCCCTGGTGCGCTCCTCCACCTTAATTTCCAGTATATCATGTGAGCGTTGCAAATCCAGTTCTGCAATTTTTCGCTTGGTGATATCACGGGAATACGTAACCACAGATTGGATATTGCCTTCTTGCTCCGGTATGGGCGCAACGCTAATTTCATAATAGCGCTGGTTATATGCGTCCTCGAAACGCTCATTTTTTCCGGTATCGATGGCATGCCTGACATGCTCCATACGACTATCAAATATCTCGGGGGGAAGCAGCTCGACTGTCGAGTGGCCTATTAATTCCCCGTTTGTGAGTCCCCACCGCTCCCTGAGAACCTGATTGCCCGCGAGGATTACGCCGTCCCTGTCGATGACGGTAATGGCGTCGAGAGATGCATCAAGCATCGCCTGAAGCAGGCTGTGGTTATGCTGGAGGGCTAATTCTGCTTTCTTCCGTAAGGTGATATCATGGAAAAAAATACTCAAGCCGTCATTCGAGGGATAGATGCGGTTCTCGAACCAACGATCATAGGGTGGATAGTATTCCTCTAAAAAAGTGAATTGTTGTTCAGCCATCGCCTTCTCATAGGCAAGGTGAAACGGCTGGCCCACGCCTTCCGGGAACTCGGTCCATATATGTTTGCCGATCATGGCAGCCGGATCGCGGTTGAAAATCTCGCCGGCTTTCTTGTTCATGTAGGTGTAACACCAGTTCGTGTCCAGGGATACGAAGGCGTCGCTGACCCTTTCCAGTGTCTCAGTGTGGGCCTTCCTCAATTCCTGATCGCGCATATAAAGCTCTTCGATACGCTCCTTCGACTTCTTGAGTTCCTGGTCCGCGTTTTTGCGTTCGGTGATGTCCATCACCGTCATCATGAACTGGTCACTGGTGCCGCTCAACCTGGAAACCGAAAGAAGTCCCCACATAATGGATCCGTCTTTTTTTATGCATTTGCGCTCATCCTGATATTCACTGATGCTTCCCGAGGCGAGCTGGTCAAGGCGTGTATGCGCTTCAGGAAGGGAATCGGGATGGACCACATCCGTATTGTGGAGCCGCAGCATCTCATCGATTGTATATCCCAGCATCTCGGCCCATTTTCTGTTGCAGCTTATAAAACGACCGGTTGCGTCAAGAACGAAAATGCCGGCGGTGAGACTGGCGAAGAGCGCCTGGAGCTTCGCCTCGCTCTCCCTGAGCGCCTTCTCGATAGTTTTCCTTTCAGTGATGTCCTGGCCTGAGGCAAGAATTCCGGTCACCCGGCCGTTCTGCCGGATGGGATTGTTCTGCCAGCGGATGAAGCGCCGCTCTCCCTGCTTGTTCAGAATGTCGTTTTCATACTCAACCGGCTGTCCTCCATTGAGCAAACGCTGGAATTCATCCCGCACATCAGGGCGCAATTCTGGAGGAATGCACAGGTCAAACCAGTCCCTCCCCAGTATCTCCATTTGTGAATAACCGGTCACCTGTTCCGCGGCATTGTTGAATAAAGAAACCCGTCCGTCGAGGTCCAGCGTCAGGATGATATTTTCCGCCGTCGCGATGAGGTTTTCAGTGTGATCGCTGGATTTGCGGAGCATGTCGGTCGTGATGAAAAGCTCGGCATTGAGCTTTTCCATTTCAACGGATCGTGCGGTAAGCACCAGCATGGTAAGGGAAATGGAACCGATGAATCCCTGCACCAGCATAAGCGATGTATTGAGCACCGGCATGGCAAACGGCCCCCGACCGTTGATGGTGCACAGCACGATCACGACTGTCATTGCAGCTAATGCCGTCAAGAGCCCGCGACGCCCCAACCGGTATGAAACCAGAAGCAGAAGCGGCAAGAGAAGAAAACTGAGTGAAGAGAACAACTCATTTTTCGAGGTGCCGCCGAAGATGAACAGTGAAATGCCGATAATTAAAGCCAGGGCGATGATTGTTTCCACCCATCGGCGTGTCCCTGTCGGTATGCCTTTGCGGTAATATGACTTTGAATACCATATAAGGATTAATGGCGCCACTATAAGGATGCCCAAAAAATCACCGGCCCACCAGGTGAGGAAAAGTATCAGGTAAACATACCAGGGCGCCACCCCGAAACCACAGAGGGTGGCCGGTCCTATTCCCGCGCCGACGAAGGCCCCGGCGATAGCCGAGAGCAGAAACAGCAGCGTATCGCGTGCGGAATCAAACGACCGCAAAGGGTCGGCAATGAATCGCCCGAGCAGCCAGCGGCCGCACAACGCTTCGAGTGTGTTGCCGATTGCAGTAATCGATGCTATTCCCGCAGAGATCGGGATCGATGTATTGAGATCACCGGCGAGATTCCATAGATTGGCGCTAAAAGCGCCGAGGAAAATCGCCGGCCATGCAGAGGGGCCGCGGATGATCACCAGGGCAAGAGCGAAGCCCGACGGCGGCCATAACGGCGACGCGTTGCTTCCCGGAAAGGCGAGATACAGGCCCCCGCGCGCCAGCAGCAGGTAAGCAAGGCCGAACAACGCGTTCCACAGGATTGCCCGTATCATCCTGCCGCAGCTGATGTCACCCTTTGTGCCGACCTGACGCTGTCCCGGTTTCATATCATGATCCACCGCCCCAATCAATGCGGTTTCGTCCCGTTTTTTTCGCGTGATACAGGCGTTGATCCGCAATACGAATAAGATTTTCGAGGCTGGGCACCCTGTCATCTTCGGAGGTATCCACGACACCTCCACTGAAGGTGTAGCGTATTTTTATCCCCTGGAATTCATTCACCGAGGTTTCGGTAATTAGACGGACCCGTTCGATATTCTCACCGGCCTGCTGGCGCGTGCTATCATAAAACAAAATGATGAATTCCTCGCCTCCGTACCGGCCCACTATGTCGAGGCGCCTCATGTTGTTCCGCAACAACTCGGAAAAATTGCACAATATGAAATCTCCAGCCTGGTGCCCGAACGTGTCGTTTACATTTTTAAAAAAATCGATATCGAGAATGGCTATCGCCGCGGATTTTCCGTCGCGGTTGCCCTGCACGAGATGCCCGGCTGCAAGGTCCATGAATGTTGCATGATTATAGAGCTTGGTGAGCGAATCAAGCTGCGAACGCAGCTTGAGAGTCTGTTCAGTATGTTTTTTTGCAAGTACCGCATTTATTCTTGCCCTGAGTTCGGCCTCTTCATACGGCTTCTTAATATAATCCGCTCCACCCGATGAGAATCCCTCTTCGACGTCGTTACCGCTGTCACGCGCAGTTAAAAAAATGACAGGTATGTCGCAGTATTGTATGTCTGCGCTGAGGCCGCGGGCAAGTTCGAAACCGTTTTGACCCGGCATCATCACATCCATGAGTATCAGATCCGGTATTTCACGCTTCAGGATTTTCCACATGGCGCTGCCGCTGTCCGCGGTAAGAACCTCAAAATCGACGAGGATACATTTGACCATATACCGATTGGTTTCCATGTCATCAACAACGAGAACTTTCTTTTTCAAAGGATTTTCTCCAGTGCATAACATGGTATTTTGAGGTGCCGAAGAATGTCAATCGACCCAATATGACATGATTTCATACACATCCTATTGTTATAATACTACCGTGGCTGGTTTATGTCAAAGCTATTTTCCTTGATCCTGGTGTCTGACATTGGCAGGTTATCAATAAAACATACAGAAAGTTAGTCTACATGTTCGTGGGGTCATGCAATTAAATATACAACGCTAACTTATGATATCGCACATTTTTAAAAAAAGCCTTGCATCCGGTACTTTTTTTGTCTATATTTTGGATACAATGTATTCAGCCTCATGAAACCAGCTTGGGCGAAGTAAATTCATTGATACCGAAACCAAATCATATAACGTATTTTTCTGAGATATATTTTTTGGCACCTCACATCACACGGTGATAAAGAGGTATTTACATGAAGCAGAAAATACTCGTGGTTGATGACTCGGAAGAAAGTCGATATCTGGTCCAGTGTATTCTCACCGATTACAGTGTCTTCACCGCTGAAAGCGGCAGCGCCATGTGGAAAATCCTCGAACGGGAAGTGCCGGACCTCATACTTCTGGATGTGATGATGCCTGGTGAAGACGGCTTTGAGATCGCCCGTAGCCTCACCGCCGATATTCGCTTCAGGGACATACCCGTCATTTTCCTGACAGCCAGGGACAGCGGAAAAGACGTGGAACAGGGATTCTCCAGCGGCGGGGAGGATTATATTAAAAAACCTATCGAAGAGGCTGAATTCCGGGCGCGCATAAAATCCGTAATCACCAAAAAATATTCTACACATGCCCTTCGTGAGAGAATCAAGAACATAGAGCGGGACCTGGAAATAGCCCATCAAGCGCAGAAGACAATCATCCGCGGGAAAGTTCCGAAGTGCGACCGCCTTGTCATAAAATTTCTCTACAAGCCCATGGAAAAAGTGGGAGGGGATTACTACTCCTTCTTTTCCGGAGGCGACGAATCCCTGGGTTTTTTCATCGGAGATATAGCAGGGCATGGCCTCGCCTCGGCTCTTTTCATCACCCTGCTGCAATCATCCACTGATAGGATGTTCCGAAAATACGGGAATGAGCCTGGCATGTTCCTGAAAAATCTTAACAATGAAATTATCGATTACATGGCGAAGTATTTTGTCACGGGAATCTATGGGTTGTTTGATTTCACCAGCGTTCAAGGAGACGTGTTGTTGAAGCTTTCCAATGGAGGCCATACCATGCCCGTTATCGTAAGGCACGATGGCGCGGCGGCCTTCACGGGTGCCAGCGGCAACATACTCGGGATCAAGGATACCTTCGATTACACCGTGACTGAGGAAAAGCTTACCAGGGGAAACCGGTTCTTTGTCTTCACTGACGGCATACCGGAGACTATGAACGAGAAGAAGGAAATGATCGGATTTGATGATGACCTGCTCGACCTTTTCAACCGCTCGCAGCGGGAGTCATTGTCTGACACACTAGATGCGGTCATGGAGGAAACATGCTGTTTCCGGGGCAATCAGCCCGTTCAGGATGATATCACCCTCATTGGTTTCGAGGTGAGGTGAGTACCGGATCTGGTCCCCTGGATTTCGGGTTTAATCATTTGCAGAAAGTAATTGAACCGCAATAGGTCTTATTCTTGCCGCTTTCCTGCACCAAATCATGACATTCAGCAAAGAACTGTCCAGCAGTTTAAGTCCCATCTCACCTGCAAGATATGACTTAAACTTTTCAGGAGGCGGGATTTTCTGCCGCTTTGTATTTTCAGGTATATTATTGACCTGTTCCATAACTTTCGGGGTCAAGGAGTACGGAGAAGGAATTGATCCAGTCAATCATTGTTCCGAACATCCGTCATAAAGTTTTATTCGTAATGAATCATTTCGATTTTTTGAGCCTGAACTTTGATGGGAATAACTATTTAAATGTATTGACAAAAAACATCAACATGAAATAATTTATTAACCTCAATAAAGGAGCAAATTTAAGTATGAAAAATGCTGACTAACTGAAAGAGTGAATTTTATAATCCTCTCTTTCGGTATAAACCTCAGGTCGCCAGGCCATGATTATGCAATTCAAGGAGAGGCTGATGTCAGCAAAAAATCTTAAATTTGTCGATGTTTCGTTTTCTTACCATATATTGCAGGAACCGATTGTTTCATCACTGAACGTACATTTCTCGAAAGGGTGGACAGGTATCGTCGGTCCTAACGGAGTTGGCAAATCTACTGTAGCAAAACTTGCCGCAGGTATTCTTTTGCCCACAAGAGGTTCCGTTATCATTGATGATGGTTTAAAGTCTTTTTACTGCGAGCAAAGCACTGTCAATCCTCCAGACCGTGTTGCGGAATTTATTATTAAAGCGGAATCGCTGTCAGGTAAACTATGCTCAATGCTTGAAATCGATACTGATTGGGCGGACAGGTGGGATACGTTAAGCCATGGCGAACGAAAACGCTTGCAAATTGGAATGGCTCTCTGGAGCGAGCCGGATATTCTCGTGCTTGACGAGCCTTTCAATCACATTGATATTAAAACAAAGCAATTGCTCCTCTCATCGCTGCTAACCTTCAATAGCATTGGTATTTTGGTATCACATGAAAGGGACATGCTTGATGCATTATGCCATTCCTGTCTGTTCATGCGCCCAGGTTATGCAATGCTTCGCCGGGCAAATTTCACGGAAGGGTATGAAAACCAGCAATTTGAGGATGCCGTACGTGAGAAAAACTACCGGCTTGCACTGGCCAGATACCGCGACACGAAAAAAAGGGCCGCCTCCATGAGACAGCGTGAAGATGGAAAAGCAGGTAAGCTCTCAAAAAGAAAAATCCCCAGAAACGATCGTGACGCTAAGTGCAAGGTGGATGCTGCGCGGCTCACCGGGAAGGATAAAAAAGGTGCCCGGAAAGTCAAACTACTTGAAGCGCGAGCCGACAAGTTGGGAAGCGATGCGTCCTCAATCTATTTTCGCAGACGCAAGACCAATGGTATCATCTTCAAGGGTGAGATATCCGAACGCAATTCCCTTGTTGCTATTGAGGAACAAAGCATTCCCTTGGGTCCTGAAAAGAAATTGCTGGTGCCCGATATCAATGTGTCTCCCGATGACAGGATCGCGATAATCGGAGGGAACGGCACAGGGAAAAGCACTTTGATCAATTTCATTATCCGGAAAATCCGTCTTCTACCTGAACATGTTGTTTACGTCCCCCAGGAAATTGACACACAATTATGGGGAAAAACACGGGACGTGATGAGTCAACTTGACGGTGGGAGCCTCGGACTTTTACTGACCGCAGTTCATCGTCTCGGCTCAGAACCGGATAGGGTTATTCATTCTGAAATACCAAGTCCCGGTGAGATGAGGAAAATAATGCTGGCCCTCGGACTCTTGAAAATTCCGTCACTTGTTATCATGGACGAGCCAACCAATCACATGGATATACCTTCGATTCAGTGCCTTGAGAATGCTTTATGCCAGTATGATGGAGGATTGATTATCGTAAGTCACGACCGTGCTTTTATCCGAAATACAACGAACATCATATGGGAAATAGTTGGCAGCGGCTCAGAATTAAAATTAAAAATATAGCAAGGGATAAGTTCTTATGCCGCTTTCCTGTACCAAATTATAACATTCAGCAACGCTTCAAGCGCGTTTTTGAATCAGATGCTTTAAGTTTATGCAATGATCTTGACATGTATAACATTATGAATTATTCTCTTGATGTACGGAAATCATGGATCACACAATGATATGAAACAAAAATCTCCCCGCGTGCCCCCCGCAGCAACAAGCCCGGAGGTCCAACTGCTCGCAGAACAGGCATTTTCAAGGGCAGCAGGCGCGCCCCTCATACAGGGCAACACCATCAGCGTCCTCAAGGATGCGTCGGAAAACTATCCCGCCTGGCTTGATGCAATGCGCGGAGCGGAGAAAAGCATCCATTTCGACTCTTATATCATCTACAGCGACGACATCGGCGGCGAATTCGCGAAAGTCATGGTGGACAGGGCACGGGAGGGAGTTCGAGTCAGGGTGATATACGACTGGCTCGGCGCGATGGGCAAGACCTCCCGCCGCTTCTGGAAGGACCTGCGGCTCGCCGGCGCCGAGGTCCGCTGTTATAATCCCCCGCGGCTCCAAAGCCCCCTTGGATGGATGAGCAGGGACCACCGGAAGATGATAGCGGTCGACGGACGGAAGGGCTTTGTCTCAGGCCTCTGCGTCGGCCGCAAGTGGGCGGGCTACCCGGACAGGGGGATCGACCAGTGGCGCGATACCGGCGTCATGGTCACGGGTCCCGCCGTTGCCGACATCGAGTGCGCTTTCGCGGATCTGTGGGCGACCATGGGCCCCGCCCTGCCGCCGGAAGAGACACCGGACAGGAAGGCGATCCGCAAGACCGGCGATGTCATGCTGCGGATTGTGGCAAGCGTACCGAACATCGCTGGTCTGTTCCGCCTGGACCAGCTCATTGCCGCGGCGGCGCGAAAGCGACTCTGGCTCACTGACGCGTACTACCTCGGGCTCACGCCTTACGTGCAGTCGCTCAGGGCCGCGGCGGAGGACGGGGTGGATATCAGGCTCCTGGTTCCGGGGACGACGGACATTCCTATTCTGCGTGCCGTGTCACGTGCCGGGTACCAGCCGCTCCTCGAGGCAGGTGTGAGGGTTTTCGAGTGGAACGGGCCCATGCTGCATGCCAAGACCGCGGTTGCCGACGGCAGGTGGACGCGCATAGGGTCGAGCAACCTGAACATCGCCAGCTGGATCGGGAACTACGAGCTCGACGTGATGGCGGAAGACAAAGACTTTGCGCACGTGATGGAGCGAATATACATCGAGGACCTTTCTAACTCGACGGAGATCGTGCTGGGCAAGCACCGTACGGCGTCTCCGGTTCAAAAAAGGCCGCACCGGGAATCCCGCATCAAGGGACGCGGGAGCCTGGGCCGGGCCGGGGCTGGCTTCATCAGCGCGGGCAGGGTCGTGGAGGCGGCGATCACCAACCGCAGGGTGCTCGGCCCCGCCGAGTCGAAGATCATGTTCATTGCCGGCCTCGTGCTGCTCACTCTCTCAGCGGTGGCGGTCCTGTGGCCGCCTGTCCTGATGGTCCCGTTCGCACTGCTGGGCGGGTGGCTCGCGGTGTCTCTGATATTCGGCGCGTACAAGACGAGGGCGCGGTACGGCAGGAAATATTTCACATCCCGCCGTGATAATGACCGCTGAACGCGCATACCGGCAATCACGTACGCAACATACCTGACGGCACGCCATCCGGTTTTTCACTTGAATTTCAGGTCAAGTCCGCCTTCTTTCAGGAAGTATTCTTTCATGCTCCCGAGCATCGGTTTTGTCTGACGAATTTTAATCGCATCAAACGAACACCTGGATTTGCATATTCCGCAGCCGACGCAGTAATCCTGAACAACCTCGGCTTTGCCATCCACCATGGATATGGCATCCTGGGGGCAGAGCCCCGGGGGGCAGCACTCGCCGCACCCGGTGCACGCATCCTTGTCAACAATCGCGGTCCAGCCTGTGGGACGGAATCTCTCCTTGATTTCCCTGGATGCATTCCTGGAAAGGTTGAAGCCCACGCAGCAGCACGGACAGCAGAAGCAAATCTCCACGAAGTGCTCCATTTCATCATTGGCAAAACCCCAGATGAGCTGCTCAACCTCAACCCACAGGGACTGGCATATAAGCCCGAGTTTCGCCGCCTGGTCCACTCTTTTCAGGGCATCTTCTTTTGAGATCTCATATGCAATATCGTGCGAGACAACACGTTTTCCGCTTTTGCTTAAAAAGAGGCAGCACACGTCTTTCGGATAATCCTTGCAGTTCTGGGCATCGCGGCAGAGACATGTTTTCATGGATGCAATATAGCCCGCCTGTTTTATGGCGTCCTTCACAAGGTCCATGGGGATGACAGAGGATTTTGCCTTATCCGAAACATCGACATTCAGATTATAGACCGTTGCCGAAGTATGCCTGTTCTCGTTGCCGAACATCATCAGGGTCTTGTATATCTTTCCCAGCACCGGATATTTCATCATCCTGCTGCCTTTGAGTATCCCCCTGAACACACCAAGATAGAATTTCCAACTGTAAGAATGTGCGCTGGTGTGATTAATAAGCCAGTTCTTGATGCCAAGTCCGTTTTTTTTCGGTACCCAGAGATTTGTTTTATACGCCGGGGTTTTTTCAACAGTTGATGGTTTCATGCCATGCCACCTCTTTTCCAATGTGATTTTTCATTCCACCTTCTTTCCCTCAGCAAGCGCCTTCAGCACCTCCATCTGATTGGTACACATCACAATAGAGGGAACGCCGAGGAAAAGTTTCACCAATTGCCTGACGCAAAAGTTGTCCGGCTTGAAGTGCGCCGCGCACCTCTCGATCAACCGGGTCTTGCCTCCAGGCGCTTCTTGCAGTATGAAGTTCCAGGTCCACGCGAATTCCCCGCCCGGTATGGGGTTCAGGGCAAATGCGATATCATGACTGGGCTGCTTGCGCGAATCGGACAGCATGGTGAAATATTCACCCCTGGCAACTTCCTTAACTTCGGAGCCGATCCCGTTCTGATGATAGAACATCCACTGGCCCGGCCTTATGTCCTGCCATTCGTTCCTGATCACGTAGGTGTTGCGTATATCAAATCCGAAAAGGCGTTCAAGCCATTCAAAGCTGTAAAAACCGGCGCGCTTCTGTCCCATCTGCGCAAGGTAGGGCCACACCTTTTCCGGCGGCGCGTCGATTATGATTACCAGGGTCTGCTTCAGCTGTTTGTCCCTTTCAAGCAGCAGGCTGTCGCCGGGCAGCGGCGCCTGTTCGAGCTCCTCCGGCGCGAAATACCTTGAACCGTAATTGACAAGCAGCGCCAGGGTAATGAGCCCTGTAGCGGCCAGGGCAGCCAGTACAACGAGCGTTATTTTTAACTTGCGATTCATTGCGCGACCTCCTTCGAGCGGTAATAGTCCGGGTATTTCCTACCTGTCTTCCGCGGTCCCGGGATTTCCCACGGAGCGGACGGATGAGAGTATCCTGTTGGCGGCGAAAATCCCCGATATGGCGCTCGGCTCCATACCGACGCAATTGTGTTCCCCTGCGATATAGAGGTTCTTGCCGAACGCAGGGAATTGTTCGTCCACGATTTCTTTCCCTTCGGTATAGAGGGCCTTCTCCCAGGTGACGGAACCGATGATCTCGTACGACTTGAAACACGCATCGAGATACCGACTATCTTTTGTAGAAGCAAAGACCAGATAGGAACGGTCGTCCTGCATGGTGATGGCGATGATCTTCGATTTTTCGGCAAAGAGGTTCATGGTATAGCGGGCGTATTTTTCTTTAAGAGCTCCCCTGACATGATACACCTGCAGGAGGTACGACTTTCTAACGAACGGCAGGTGCAAAAGCTTCTTCGTGACCGATCCCTCTGTGGCGACCACGGCGTAATCGCAGCTGAATTTCCTGCCTGACTTTGTCGTCAGGGTATAAAGATCTTTTTTTTGCGTGATTCCCGTGACCGAATCGACAACCAGCTCCTTATTGAATTTCCCGGCCATGCCCGCATTGTCGAATACAAACCGATGGATGGGCAGGAGAAGCCCCATGCTCAGGGTAAGATAATCAAGGGCATTGATTTTTTCCGCAGGCACCGCGGTGCACGCGTAGGAAAACTTTGAAAAAAATTCCCTGTTAGCATCGCCGAATCCGTGCCGGGCGATGAAGTCCGACGCGGGCGTATCAAAAATATGGCGCATGTACGGGTCCAGCTCAAGGGCCTCCCTCACCGGCATGCTCTCGCAGCTCTTTTTATATTTTTCGAAATGAATCGCAAATATAATCATCGCGAAAGCAAAGCGCAGCAACTGCGGTATCAGGCGGAGTGTTTTAAGGCTGATCAGCGTGAAACAGTCGTCTTCGCTGTTGTGAAACTGTGCGTTGATTTTACTGAGTCCAGTCGTCTTTTTCAATATTTTTTTAACATGGCGGTAGTTGTCCATGACAAAGTAAGCTCCGTAATTGACCTTCTCCTCGTCGGAATAATAGATCCTCCCCCCGAGACGTTCAGTTACCAGGAGAAAATCCTCACCCGCTTCCTTGAGTTTAAGCGCGCAGGAAATCCCCGCGATGCCGCCGCCGATAATGATGATTTTTTTGTGTTCCATAATTACCACCTTTCAGGAAGATCTACAAGCAGGTTGCCCCCACGGGGCACTCGCTGCATTTAAAATCATAGAGACATTTATTGAACGCCTTGATGAACGTGTCATCAATCAGCTTTTTATATTCATACATTTTGCTTAAATTGAGCGTATAGTAGACATGGGAGCCTTCCTTGCTTTCCTTGATTAAATCCATAATTTTCAGTATTTTCAAATGCTGCGACGCGGAAGGCTGCGAAATCCCCAGCATCCTGGAAACATCGTTTACACAGATGGCGTCCTCCATTTGCGAGGAAAGTATCTTTATAATCTTCAGCCTGTTTTTTTCGCCGAGCGTCTTATAAACCTGTGCAAGTTGTTCCGGTGCAGTCTTCATATATATAAAGATATAATAATACGTTTATATATCAAACGAATATACATCATCGTGGCCGGCTGTCCGATTTTATGCAACAAATCAGGCAGGAACGTTCCATACCTCTATCAATGTTCTAACAAAAAATGGTGAAATTACAATGCAGGAATCAGCTATAAGGGAATGACGATTAAAGTTACGGAATCTACTTTACAGTTCCCTGATATTCCCGTATCGTTGCGATAAGGAATTTCATTATTTTTTCAAAAAGACCGCCCAATTCGTCAATCGACTCATGCATGTGCTCCTGGAACCAGGTGTTCAGCGCCATGAAGGTCCCCCCCGCGATGAAGCATGCCAGATACCTGTTGATAGCATCATCGATCGCGGCCTTGTCCTCAATCTGTCTTTGAATAAGAGAAACATAAAATGAAAAACGTTCAAGGGTCCTGTATGCAAGATTGGCCTTTTGCAGCGCGATAAACACGGGTTCGTTTCGCTGCCAGATATAAAATAATTTTTTCATCATGGCATTGATTTCTCCCCCGTCACCCCCGAGCGTAATTTTCACGGTTTCAAAATACTCGTCGAATATTTCATCCATCTGCCGCAGCAAAATATCATCCATGCTTTGATAATTCCGGTAGAAAGTCTGGCGCGCGATACCTGCTTTTTCGGTCAATTCCTTGATGCTGATATCAGCATACTCCTTCTCCTCAAGCAATTCAAGAAGGGTTTCCACAAGAAAGGCCCGGGACCGTTTGTTACGTTTATCTTCCTTCATGACATTCCACATTTAAATGTATGAAAATAACAAAAAAAACACAAGTGGTTTTCTGCAATAATTGAGAATGTGAATATATGTAGCACTATATCATGGGTCATTCCTGTTACAAATTATAACATTCAGCAAAGAATTGTCCAGCAGCTTAAGTCACGTCTCACCTGCATGCCAGAACGCGGAAAAGGCGGGGATAGGCGGCCTCGCCTCTATTTATTTTTATCCCGGATGCCGGGTTTACGTCCGCTATATTACTAGTAATATAGCGGACGCCAGCGACATCTTTCTTAACTTGTGTCCCCCCTTCCCTGAAAACCTGCTACAGCGATTATTATGTTCCGGTCCTCTTTTACATCGTTACTTCACCCAGCGTTTCACATAAACATGCTCATTGAAGTCCTGATCATGTTCCCGCCATGTCACGTACACCATGGTTCAATCCGAAGCAATGCGTGGATGTGATACAAGGGAATCTGATCCGACATTAAGAGCGGAACCGGCCGCCACCCATGCTGTCCCATTGAAATATTTCAAGTCAATCCGGGAATTCGGGCTCGTAACTATTTCCCGTCATACCACATACGGTGTCGTTCCAACACATGCCATATCCTGGTGATCTGCTGGATTCACGGTATCAACAAACAGCTCCGCCACGCCGACCGGCTCGCGACGATCGGCCAGCTTGCCGCTGGCATTGCACACGAGATAAACGAGCCCCTCTCCGGCATCCTCGGCTTTGCCCGGCTGGCGCAGAAGGACTTGACGATATCGGGCCCGGCACAGCATGATATTGAAAAAATAACGCCACGCTGCATGCGCGGGAGATTGTCCGGAAGCTCCTTTTCTTCTCGCGGCTGATGCCGGCGCATTGATCGGGAATCGACCCCACTATTATTTTCAATAAAAATTTTTTTTCATTGAAATATTTCCGGGTATGCATTTCCATCTCCTTGCTGACACGGATTATTTCGACATGGCCCAGGGATAAATTTTTCTCATTATGCTTTTCGAGGAACATTGTAAAGTCCGCCGGCAACCACCTCGAAGATAGCCTTCCCCGGATATTGCCGTCGCGCCACCCGAAAGAGCCGCCCGACGGCGAAGGCTGCAGCAACCGCGCCCGCGTCATTCTCCGGCGGGGCGAGCGACGCGTCAGGGAGGGCGCCAGGATCCATGAAGGGATGGCATGACCTGAAAGATCTCTGATGGATATATCCGTCAGCGTCCCTCCGGAAAAGGATTGTATTCCAGCACGGTAAGCCATGTGGAGGCACAGAGCTTCAGGTATAAAACCCATGTCGCGGAAATGACTGATCCCGATGTGAATTATACACCCGTATGGTTATTTATAAGATACAATAAATTATTATTATTATTAAGGAGAATTGTATATGGAGTCAAAATCCTACAACCCGTTTCAAGTGGCACAGAACCAGTTTGACAGCGTTGCGGCGATGCTTGAACTGGAGGACGGGGTAAAAGAGCTCTTACGACAGCCCATGAGGGAATACCAGTTCACGATCCCGGTCCACATGGACGATGGCAGCATAAAGATATTCAAGGGATTCAGGATAATGCACAACGACGCCCGCGGCCCGGCAAAGGGCGGAATCCGTTTCCACCCGCTCGAGACGGCCGATACCGTGCGCGCGCTTTCAATGTGGATGACATGGAAATGCTCGGTGGTAGACATACCGCTGGGCGGCGGCAAAGGCGGGGTCGTATGCGACCCGCACCATCTCAGCGCCCGCGAGCAGGAACAGATATGCCGCGGCTGGATACGCCAGATCGCGCGGAATATCGGGCCCGTCCTCGATGTCCCTGCGCCTGATGTCATGACCAATGCCCAGCACATGCTGTGGATGCTTGACGAATTCGAGGTGCTGCACGGCGGGAAATACCCCGGCTTCATAACAGGCAAGCCCCTTGGTATGGGCGGATCGCTGGGCCGCACCGAAGCGACCGGATACGGCGTGATTTTTTCACTCAGGGAAGCGCTGCGCGAGCATGACATTGATCCGGCCAGCACAACGGCAAGCATGCAGGGATTCGGCAACGTAGCGCGGTATGCGGCAGAGCTCTATGGGCGCCTTGGCGGAAAGATCGTCTGTGTATCCTGCTGGGACCAGGCGGACAAGAAGTCTTACACCTACAGAAAAAAGAGCGGGGTCAACGTTAAAGAGCTGTTGGACATTACTGACAAATTCGGCGGAATTGACAAAAACAAGGCGCACGACCTGGGGTACGAACAGCTACAGGGAGACGCATGGATCGAGCAGGAAGTGGATATTCTTCTCCCCTGCGCGCTGGAAAACCAGATCAACAAGGACACCGTGGGAAAAATTCACTCCCGCGTCAAATTCATCGCGGAGGGTGCGAACGGGCCCACAACCCCGGAAGCCGACGAGGTGATCAAGAGCAGGAATATTTTCGTGGTTCCCGACTTCCTGGCTAATGCTGGCGGAGTAACATGCAGTTATTTCGAACAGGTCCAGTGCAACATGAACTATTTCTGGGAAAAACAGGAGGTCCTTGACAAACTTGACGCTAAAATGACATCGGCGTTCCTTGCCGTGAGTGAACTCGCACGCAGCAAAAAACTCTACATGCGGGATGCCGCTTATTTAATAGCCATCGACAGGGTCGCCAAAGCCGTCAAGGCAAGGGGATGGGTGTAGGACATACCGCGGAGGGCCCAGGGGAGATCACGATGCGTCCGATAAGGTTATAATCAATGACTGATTCAAATCAGCAAAACAACCAGATTATCAACACCTTGCGCGAACGCGCCAATGAGCTGAACTGTCTGTATCAGGTCGAGGAGATCCTTTCCCGGTCCGACAGTTCGCTCCCCGATATGTTCACGGCCATTATCGCCGTTATTCCCTCCGGATGGCAGTACCCCAAAATCTGCCAGTCACGGATCCTTTTCAGGGATACCGAGTATAAAAAAAATGATTACAAAACCACCGCATGGTCGGACAAGGCCGAAATCAGGGTGGCGGAGAAATCGGTCGGTTTTGTCGAAGTATCATATACCGAGGAGGTGCCGCCTTCCGAAGACGGCTATTTTCTTGAGAAAGAACGTCAACTGATCGCCACCATAGCCGACCGTATCGGCCAGACGGCCTCCCACCGGGAACTCGAAGAACTCCTCCGTGAATTTACAATCGCCGGCAGGGGCTTTACGGAAAAATCCAGCCCCGAATGGATGGTCATCACGGAACTGCTGCGCAGGACCGACGAAAACCTCTACCACCATATCGCGCGCAAAATGATTTACCACCTGTTCTGGAAAGGCGTCAAGGACCCGAACCTGCACCTTGACAGGTACAGCTTTGATGATACTCTCAATGGCGCAGAGAGCCGGACTGAAACAAACAGCCCCAGCTACAAGCAATCACGGAACCACTTGCTTGAGACAAACAACCATGTTTTTCAGGTCGCTTCAAGGTGCCTGAGTGAGCATGACATAATGTCCTGCATACAGAAATGGATCAATGAAAGCAAGACAGGTTTCCTGGCGAAAACGATCGGTTCGGGGAACGCCAGGCTTAGCGAAATCATCGATGCAATACAGCGTTATAAAACGATGACGGACAAAGACTCGTCACTGGCCCCATCAACCGAACAGTGGCTGCGCGTGTCGCTTATACGCAGGTTTTTCTCCGACAGCACCGATTACATCAATATCGCGAAACAGCACCTCGATATTAATGATTTCTTTGAGCTTACAACAAGAATAATCCACCATGCGGGGAGCAACGGGAAGCTGGGCGGGAAAACCGCGGGCCTTTTTATCGCAAAACACATACTTCTCAAGGCTAAGGAGAACAATGAATTCTTCAGCAACATACGCACCCCCGCAACCTGGTATGTAACCGCCGATTCGCTTGCTGAATTCCTTCGCTACAATGACCTCGAAGAGCTTAAGGAATTGAAGTACAAGGACCCTGAGCAAATACGCATTGAATACCCCACTATCATACAGCTTTTTAAAAACGCGCAGTTCCCTACCGAGATCAGGAAAGGACTCATGGTCGCCCTGGACGAATTTCAGGGAAAACCGATTATTGTCCGCAGCTCAAGCCTCCTGGAGGACAGGATAGGCACCGCATTTTCCGGCAAATACAAGAGCCTCTTTCTGGCAAACCAGGGGGACAGGGAAACGCGGTTCAACGCGCTCCTTGACGCCATTGCCGAGGTGTACGCCTCGCTCTACGCTCCCGACCCGGTGATTTACCGGGCGGAGAGGGGGCTTATAGACCTGAATGAGGAAATGGGCATAATGATACAGGAGGTTGTAGGAACAAGGGTCGGCGACTATTTCATGCCCGCGTTTGCAGGCATAGCCTTCAGCAACAACGAATTCAGATGGTCCCCCAGGCTAAAACGTGAGGACGGCCTGATACGCCTTGTGCCGGGCCTCGGCACGCGCGCCGTCGACCGGGTGAGCAATGATTACCCCGTCATGATTTCGCCCGCTCAGCC
>Ga0116156_10001086_pt1 | contig 27580 bp, 15 predicted proteins | sample AD_UKC045_MetaG_FD_89891 | JGI IMG/M metagenome (GOLD analysis project Ga0116156, IMG submission 89891) | Active sludge microbial communities of municipal wastewater-treating anaerobic digesters from USA - AD_UKC045_MetaG | ecosystem: Engineered > Bioreactor > Anaerobic > Digestate | place: USA... | reverse complement strand
TCGGACATGGCTACCTCAGTTAGGGGTGGTTCAGAGATTGCGTTTGAGCCAGATCAGACTCTGACGGATGGCCTGATGGCGGTGCGCCGGGAGCGCATAGGTATGGCTGGCGGCGGGGAGTTCCATGAAATCGGCGGGGGGCTGCACAATGTCACGAAAGGAGTCGAATCCCTGAATGAAGACCGGGGCATCCGCCATGCCCTGAACGAAGAGCTTGGGCATGGTCAGAGCGCCCAATGCCGCACGGACATCGTAGCGGATGGCATCCTCCCAGAAGGAGCGCCGGATCACCCAGCCCTCATGGATATACTCCTCCGCTTGTGCGGAGATGGCGTCGAGATTGCTGATGTAGGACTGAAAGGTCGCCTGCATGTCGGGCACGGCCGACCAGGTGACCAGGGCATCGACAGGGGTCTCCGCCAGGGTGAGGATGGCGGTGGCCCCGCCCATGCTGTGGCCCAGTACGGCGATTCTGGCGAAGCCGAGGCCGCGCGCCCAGGCGATGGCATCACACAGATTGGCGATGTAGAGGCTGATCAGGGAATCCCCGAAATCCCCGGCGCTGTCCCCGGAGCCGTAGAAATCGAAGCGCAGGACGTCGAGCCCTTCGGCGGCGAAGGCGCGGCCGGTCTCGACGAAGAGGCGCCGGCATTCCGCCTTTGAGCTCATAAAGCCGTGGCAGAGGATGACCAGACGCTCCCCCCTGCTCTTGTGGTGCATGGCAACGATCTGATGGCCCTGGCTGAGAAAGGTAACGGGGAGTTCGGGAAGAGGCTGCGGCATAGAAACGATCCTGGGTGTAGGGTCCGGGCAGTCCGCCATGGCGCCGGTCCGGGCGGAGGCATGGCCCCCCGGCGGGTGCGGAAAAAGAAAAAAATAGCGCTGACTTTGCAGTCAGCGCTAGAAAAGGGTGTTGTCCCATCACTACACATCACTACCCACACCCGACACTGTGCCTTTCGGCACATTAATAAGTTAAGAATTTTCAACTCAAAGTCAAGTTATTTCTTGCCGGCTGTAAAAATTGGTCAAAAATTGACCATATGAGGCCCCGGCGGAGCCTGGCCCCGGGGCTGGGACAGTCGGGGCAAAAAAAAGCCCCCGCAAGCGGGGGCCTGTGACGATTAGTACATATCTGCGCCGGGAGGCATCGGCGGGGTCGCCGGTTTGGGCTCCGGCTTTTCCGCGATTGCGCACTCGGTCATCAGGAAGAGGCTCGCCACCGAGGCGGCGTTCTCAAGGGCAATACGCGAGACCTTGGTCGGGTCGATGACACCGGCCTTGTAGAGATCTTCGAAGGTCTCGGATTCGGCATTGAAACCAAAGGCGCCGTCGGTGTCGCGCACCTTCTGGACCACGATCGAACCTTCCCAGCCGGCGTTCTCGGCGATCAGGCGGATGGGCTCTTCGAGGGCACGGCGCAGGATGGCTACGCCGATCTTCTCGTCACCGTTGACCTGGATCTTGTCCAGGGCGGGCAGGGCGCGCAGGTAGGCGATGCCGCCGCCGGGGACGATGCCTTCCTCAACCGCCGCACGGGTGGCGTGCAGGGCGTCCTCAACGCGAGCCTTTTTCTCCTTCATCTCGACCTCGGTGGCAGCGCCGACCTGGAGGACCGCAACACCGCCGGCCAGCTTGGCCAGACGCTCCTGCAGCTTCTCCTTGTCATAATCGGAAGTCGAGGACTCGATCTGCTTCTTGATCTGGGAGATGCGAGCCTTGATGTCCTCAGTCTTGCCGGCGCCCTCGACGATGGTGGTGTTGTCCTTGTCGATGGTAATGCGCTTGGCCTTGCCGAGATCGCTCATGGTGGTGTTCTCGAGTTTGAAGCCGGCCTCTTCGGAGATGACACGGCCGCCGGTGAGGACGGCGATGTCTTCGAGCATGGCCTTGCGGCGATCGCCGAAACCGGGGGCCTTGACTGCAGCGACGCGCAGGGTGCCGCGCAGCTTGTTGACCACCAGGGTGGCGAGGGCCTCGCCCTCGATATCCTCGGCGATGATCAGCATCGGACGGCCGGTCTGGGCCACCTTCTCGAGGATCGGCAGCAGATCCTTCATGGCGCTGATCTTCTTGTCATAGATGAGAACCATCACCTCTTCGAGGACCGCTTCCATGGTGTCGGAATTGGTGACGAAATAGGGCGAGATATAACCGCGATCGAACTGCATGCCCTCGACAACCTCAAGGGTGGTATCGGTGCTCTTGGCCTCTTCGACGGTGATGACGCCGTCCTTGCCCACCTTTTCCATAGCATCCGCGATCAGTTCGCCGATCGCCTTGTCGTTGTTGGCGGAAATGGCGCCGACCTGGGCGATCTCGGTCTTGCCGGGAATCGGCTTGCTCTGCTTGCGCAGCTCTTCGATGACGCTCTTGACGCCCTTCTCGATGCCGCGCTTCAGGGCCATCGGATTGGAGCCGGCGGTGACGTTTTTCAGACCTTCACGCACGATCGCCTGGGCAAGCACAGTCGCCGTGGTGGTGCCGTCACCGGCCACGTCGCTGGTCTTGGAGGCCACTTCGCGCACCATCTGGGCGCCCATGTTCTCCAGGGGATCTTCCAGCTCAACCTCTTTGGCCACCGTCACGCCGTCCTTGGTCACGGTCGGGGCGCCGAACTTTTTGTCGATCACGACATTGCGGCCCTTGGGGCCGAGAGTCGAACCGACCGCTTTGGCCAGCTTGTCCACGCCGACCTTCATCGCATTGCGCGCATCTACATTGAATTCAATAATTTTTGCCATATGGGTAAAACCTCCTGATGGATTGCTTTTTAGGTTCACATGCCACGCCTAGATGATTGCAAATATGTCGCTCTCGCGCATGATCAGATAGTCTTCCTTGTCGATGGTCACTTCAGTGCCGGAATACTTGCCGTAGAGGATCCTGTCGCCTACCTTGACCGACATCTCGATCTTGGCGCCATTCTCGGAGATCTTGCCCGGGCCGACGGCCACGATGGTGCCCTGCATGGGCTTCTCTTTGGCCGTGTCAGGAATGATGATGCTCCCCTGCTTCATTTCCTGCTCTTCGACCGGCTTCACCACAACGCGGTCAGCCAACGGTTTAATGGTCATATTGCATCCTCCAATCATTATTAATTGTTTATTATTATTTAATCACGCTAGCACTCTCTATTACTGAGTGCTAACAATCTATAATATACACATTTTAAAATCGCAGTCAAGCATTTTTTATTCCCCTGCGGGCCCGCTTTCCCGCATGGATGGGCAAATTGTTGCAGGGAATTTTATTTGCCATTTTTCGCTTGACATTGGTCCCCCCAGTGGATATATTTAAATTGATGTAAATTCTTTTGTGCTTTACATTTTCGCGCAACACCGCCAGGCAGCAAAACCCAATCCACGGTCCGATTGCACGAGCTATCACGCATGCAGGAAGGGGTGTACGGATGAAAGAATTTGTCGAGTACATCGTAAAGCATCTGGTCGACAATCCCGATGAGGTCAAGGTCTCTGAAGTATTCGGCGAAACCACGGTCGTCTACGAACTGCGTGTTTCCCAACCTGACATGGGCAAGGTCATCGGCAAAAACGGCCGCACCGCCCATGCCATCCGGGTACTTTTAAGCGCCGTCTCACGCAAGGCAGGCAAACACGCGACCCTGGAAATCCTTGAATAATTTTTTTATATGCAGGAGCCAAGGGGGGAAGCAGCCGGAATGCTGAAGGACATAGTCCGCCCCGGCTGAGGCAGGAACCTGAGTACCATCGGACCATCGGAGGCTATCTACCGGTGGTCCCTTTTATTTGTGATAACCCTCCCCGCGCAGGATGGTCAGGGCCCGGAAGAGCTGCTCCAGCAGCACGGTCAGGGCGAGCTCGTGGGCCATGGTCATCGCCGAGAGTGAGAGGCGCTGGTTCGCCCTCCTCAACACCCCATCGCCCAGGCCGTGCGGCCCGCCCACAATGAAGAGCAGAGACTTGCGCCCCCCCACCATATGCCGCTCCAGCGCGGCGGCGAAAGCCAGCGAATCCATCCCTTCACCCCTGCTCTCCAGCACCACGCACCACTCCTGCGCCCCGATCTTCTCGAGCAGCTGTGCCTCTTCCCGCGCCAGGATCTCCGCCACCGGTCCGGTCGCGCGCACCTGCCGAATGAAATGATGCTCAACCGGCAGATAGTGGCGGATGCGTCCGAGATAGCCCTCGCAGAGGGCGTTGTAATGGGGGTCGGACGGCTTGCCGACAGTAAGAATGCGTATCTTCATGGATGGCTCCCGGGGAGATCCCGGCGAAAAGGCTGGATTCTTTTCCGGTGGAATGGTATATTATCCGGTGAGCAAACCAGGCTCATGAGCAGAGCAGACTTGACGAGGAGATCCCGTAATGGCTGATGACGACAAGAACGCCGGCGTGACCAGCAGCCGGATCAAATTTTGCGATTTGCGCTGCGAACATGCCTCTTTCCCCAGCGCGGAACATCTTGACGGCGCCAACAGCTGCCGCACCTTCGCCGCCCTCTGGTGCCGTGAGCTGCAGCAGGTCGTCACCAAAAACGCCCCCTGCGCCCTCCTCTTTGGTGCGCGCCGCCCCAAGTCCAATCTCTGAGAAGACGCAGCCCCTCCCCGGTTTTCCCCGCTACAGCCTGGGCATGGCCATATGGCCCGGGCCCGTGCCGGCGATGACACCCGGAACCTCCTCACCCCGGCGCGGCGCCGCCGCGAGCAGAGCCAGCTGCTCTTCCCGCACCCCCTTGAAGCGCTCCATCTCTCCGGCCGGGATCGGATCCCCCGAGGAGTTCTTGATCTTGAGGGGATTGACCGGCCGGCCGTTCTCGTAAAAGCAGTAGTGCAGATGGGGCCCGGTGGCCAGACCGGTGCGGCCGACATAGCCGACGACATCGCGCTGCTGCACCGCCTTGCCGATAGCGATGCCGGGACCAAAGCCGCTGAGATGGCCGTAGACCGTGGCGAAGCGCGGATTCTTGTGCCTGATCCTGATGAAATTGCCCAATCCGCCCCCCTCGTAGCCCTTTTCGATCACGACCCCGTCTGCGGCCGCAACCACGGGCGTTCCCTCGGCTGCGACAAAATCAACCCCGAGATGGGGGCGCACGATCTTTAAAATGGGATGCCGCCGGCCGCCGCTGAAATGAGAGCTGATCCGTCGGTAGTTGAGCGGGGATTTGAGGAAGGTCTTCTGGAACGACTTGCCCTCGAGATCGTAATAGCCGCCGCGCTCGCCCTGCTCGAAATAGAGGGCGGTGCGCACCGCGCTGCCGGAACGGTACTGCCCGGAGAGCACCCTGCCATAACGGATGAATTCACCGAGGCTGTCCGGCCGGGAGGGATCCAGCGCGTACTCCGCCTCATAGACCATGCGGAATTCATCCCCCACCCGCGGATCGACGAAGAAATCGATGTCCCACTGAAAAAGGTCGCTGAAAGCCGCAATCAGCTCATCGCTCTCCCCCATCGCCTTGACCGCGTCATAAAGGGTGGTCCTGACCTCACCCGTGAGGGCCAGGGTGCGTTTGATGAGCGGCACCTGCACCAGCTCGGGCTGCAGCACCCCTGTCGAGTCGCGCAGGACGCGCACGGTCTTGACGGCGTCCGGATAATACTCAAAGCCATGCACAACCCCGGCCGAATCGGTCAGGATGGTGTAACGCCGGTCTCCGCGGATCTTGCGCACATCGAAGACCCTGGCGAAACCCTGGATAAGCTCATCAGCGAGGACGCGGTCATAGATGTCCCGCAGCAGGACCTTTTCCAGGGTCTCGCCGGGGCGGAAGGTGCCCTCCCGGCGCAGATAGATCTTTTCCCGCGGCTTGAGCTCGGCCTGTTCGACCGGTCGGTCGGATTTCCTCGCCGTCCACAACCACACGGCCAGAATGGCTGCGGCCGCAAGCAGGAGGGGATAGCGTACTTTATGGAGGATTTCTTTTTTCATCGTTGTCCATTTAAAAAAAGCAGATTGCTTCTTACCGGCTGTTTTGCTACCTTGTAGAAAGACCCTAAACCCGGAGCATCCGTCATGCCCGCCATGCTTCTGACCGGTGCGAGCGGCTTTCTCGGCGGCCACCTGCTCGAAAAAACCTCACCGCACTGGAACCTGACCGCCCTCAGCCACACCCGGCCCCTGCCCGGGACCCTGGCCCTCGACCTCCGCGACCGTGAAGCCGTCCTGGCCCTGGTGCGCACCCGGCGTCCCCGCGTCATCCTGCACACCGCGGCCAAAGCCAATCTCGATGCCTGCCAGCGCCATCCAGAGGAGGCGGCTGCGGTCAATACCACCACGGTGGCGATCCTACTCGAAGCCGCAGCAGAAGTCAAGGCGCGCCTGATTCTGGTCTCGACCGACATGGTCTTCGACGGCGCCCGCGGACTCTACAATGAGGAGGATGAGGTCCATCCCCTCTCCGTCTACGGTGCGACCAAGGTCGAGGCCGAACACCTGGTCCTGGCCGCTCCAGGCAGCCACCTTGTCGCCCGCGCCGCATTGATTTACGGCCGCCCCCGCCACAGCGGCAGCTCATTCTCCCAGTGGATCGAAAACCGCCTGCACAGCAGCCAGCAGGTGCCGCTCTATACAGACCAGTTCCGCTCACCCATCTGGGTTGAAAACCTGGCTGATGCCCTGCTCGAACTGGCCGGTATGGAGTACTCCGGCCTTCTCCACCTCGGCGGCGCCAATCGCATCGACCGCTACACCTTCGCGACCCAGCTCTGCAGCGCCGCCGGCTATGACCCCGCGCTGCTTCAGCCGGTGTCGATGCACACTGCGGTCAGCGACGCCCCGCGCCCGGTCGATGTCTCCCTGGACAGCAGCCGCGCCGCCGCCCTCCTCCGCACTCCTCTGCTCGATACCCGGGATGGGCTGCTGCGCATGACCCGCGCCCGCTGATCAAAGCCTGTTCAGAATCTTCAATCCCTTCAGCTTCCAGACCATCCAGACTGCCTCGCGAAGGATGCGCTTGGACATCTTGGAGGTCCCGGCAGCGCGATCGACAAAGATGATCGGGATCTCCAGAATGCGAAAGCCCTTCACCCAGGCTCGGAAATTCATCTCGATCTGAAAAGAGTAGCCATCCGACTGGATGCTGTCCAGTTCGATCGCCTCGAGCACCTCCCTGCGGAAGCACTTGAATCCGGCGGTGCAATCGCGCAGCGGCAGCCCCGTGATAATGCGCGTATAATGGCTGGCAAACATGCTCAGCAGCAGCCGTTTGAGGGGCCAGTTGACGACGTTGACCCCCTTGATATAGCGTGAGCCGATGACGATGTCGCTGTCAGCGCTCGCCTCGAGCAGGCGGACCACGTCCCTGGGATCGTGCGAGAAATCGGCATCCATCTCGATGATGCGATCGTAATCGCGCTCGAGCGCATAGCGGAAACCGGCGACATAGGCGGTGCCCAATCCCATCTTGCGGTCGCGGCGCAGAAGATGGAGGCGCGGCTCCATCCCGGTCCGTCCGGCGACGAGATCCCCGGTGCCGTCGGGCGAGTTGTCGTCGACGACGAGAATCTCCAGCCCCTCGATATTCTGCGCGAAAACGGCCTCGATAATGGCAAGGATATTCTGCTTCTCGTTATAGGTGGGAAAGATGACGAGAGTTTTCACGATCTGCTCCTCAGGCTCAAGTGGGCGCATCCAGCTGCTGTTTCAGTTTCCTCAGCCCCCCCGCCGCGTCGCTCAATTCCAGCTCCAGTTCCTGCAGGGCTTTTTCCACGACCAGTCCCGACCGCATCGGACGCGGGGCCTCCTGATGCAGCTCCGCGGTGGTGATCGGGGTGATCAGGCCCGCCTCCAGATTGAAAACCTCCGCTGCCTTGAGGGCGAAAGCGTAGCGGTCGATGATCTCGGTGCCGGCAATGTGGAAAAATCCCGTCGCCCGGCGCTCGACGATCCGCCAGATTCCGAGGGCGAGTTCCTCGGCCAGTGTGGTATTGCCAAACTGGTCAGTGACGATGCGCACCGGCTTGCCCTGCCGCAGGGAGCTGATCAGCCAGGAGACGAAATCGGGTTTAACCTGACGGGCATGGCCGTAGAGCACCATGGTGCGAACAACCGTATAGGGGATCTCCGAGCTGCGCAGGATATTTTCCGAGGCCAGTTTGGATTTGCCATAATAGCCGACCGGATTGGGCAGATCCTCCTCACGATAGGGGCCGTGGTCGCCATCGAAGATATAGTCGGTGGAGAGGTGGACCAGGCGGCTGCCCAGCTTGCGGCAGGCGAGGGCGAGGTTTTCGACTGCGGTCACATTGGCGCGCCAGCAGAGTTCGCGCGCGCTCTCGGCCCCGTTCACGTTGGTAAAGGCCGCGGCGTTGAGGATCCAGTCGGGGGCGAACTCCTCCACGCAGGCGAGCAGGAGCTTGCGCTCGCCCAGGTCAAGGCGGCGAAATCGGCTCAGCCCGGGGGCCTCCACCATCTCCTGCAGATCGATTCCCATCAATTCGGCGCCGGCCGGGGCCAGGCGGCTCAGGTTCTGCCCGAGCAGGCCATTGCTGCCGGTGATCAGTATCCGCATACTCTTCTCACAGCACACAGCCCTTTTTGCGAAATTCGACCAGCTTGTCGCGGATGCCGGCGTCGCGGCCGGCGAGCATTTCAGCGACAAAGATGGCGGCGTTGGCGGCACCGGCGCGGCCGATCGCCATCGTGGCCACCGGCACACCCCTGGGCATCTGCACCATCGAATAGAGGGCATCTACACCGGTCAGGGCCGAGCCCGAAAGGGGAACGCCGATGACCGGCAGCAGGGTGTGGCTGGCCACCACCCCGGCGAGATGCGCGGCCATGCCCGCCCCAGCGATGATGGCACAAAAACCGTTCTCTTCAGCCGATTTGGCGAATTCGGCGGTCGCGTCCGGCATGCGATGGGCGGAGAGTATCTTGATCTCATAATCAATGCCGAAATAGTCGAGATAGGCGCGGGCCTCGGACATCACCTCGCGGTCGGATTCCGAGCCCATCATGATGGCTGCTTTATACATATCGTCCTCTTTTACTGGATCTTTTGCAGGCCGGCCTCATGCAGCGGAGCAGCCGGGTGCTAGGCTCCCGTGCGGCTTTCACGCCGCAGAGCGAAAAGGATGCCCCCGGGCAGGCTCGAGACGACCCCCACCAGGTAGGCGAGAAACTCAAAGGCGACGATCTTGGCCGCAGGGATGCCGAGCGGGCTGAAGAGGGTGACGGCACTCTGCTCCCGCACCCCCAGGCCCCCGAGCGAGATCGGCATACTCGCCACCAGAGCAACGACCGGAATGAAGAGAAAGAAAAAACTGGCCCGCTCCCGCACGCCCAGGCTGCGGGCTGCGAAAAAATGGGTCATTATCCGCAAGGTCTGCACCAGCAGCGAAATGCAGAGCAGGTGCAGCAGCAGCCTTTTCTGGCTGCGGAATTCATGCAGGCTGTAATAAAAGGCCTTCGCCTTGACGTGCAGCGAGGCCGGCAGCAGCAGCCGGAAAATCCATGAAAATTTCTTGGCAAAGGGCTCATAGAGGAGAAAGGCGCTCGCCAGAGCCCAGGCCCCAAAGATGAACAGGATCGCCTCCAGCGCCGAGGCCGAGACCATCTGCCGCGCTGCCATCAGGGTCGCGAAGAGTGCCAGGGAAGCCATTGTGAAAAAACCCACAAAGCGGTCGAAAAACACCGTCGACAAGGCCCCGTTGGTCTCCCCGGAGATGCGCCGGATATCGTAGACCCGGAAGGCGTCGCCGCCGACATTGCCGATGAGAAAATTGTTGAAAAAGAGCCCGATGTTATAATAGCCCAGGACCCGGCGAAAAGAAAGATGGATCTTCTTGCTCTCCAGCAATAGATGCCACTGCCAGGCCCCGAGGAAATTGCTGACCACAAAGAGTCCCAGACTGGCGGCGGCGCTCCCCCACAGGGCGTGACTGAACTGGTCCCTGATCGGAGCCCAACCTATCCCCCGCAGGAGCAGGATGATCAGGGTGGCGCTGACGGCGATCTTGAGCAGGGTGACCGCCGGGGGCCGCCAGAGCTGTCGGCTGCTATGATGCTTCTTTCTTGACACGCTTTGTTCCGAGTGCTCCCTTGCCAGCACCGGAATCCGCTCCGGCGCCTGATGCTTCATCCGGGGCGCCTGGGGCAATAATCCCGAGCGCCCGCTTCCTTGATTCGTTCTAGCGCCCGCTGCTGAGCAGGGCGCGCTCCTCGGTCAGCCGGCTGGCTGCTTCCCGATCCTCCGGATGGCGCTGCAGCCACTCCTCGAGCAGCTCCACCGCCCGCTTGTGATTGCCGGAGCGGCTCAGGGTCGCGACCAGATAGCCGTAGACCATGGGATCATCCGGTTTGGCCTTGATCGCCTCCTCGGCGCGGCGGATGAACTCCTCGCTCTTGCCCGCCAGATCGTAGAGCTGGCCAATGCGCAGCGAGAGGCGGTAATCGGGGACCGGGATCACGTTTTCCGGGATCACCTTTTCCATCCTGTCGAGGGTCTCGATCACCTTGTCATGGTTGCGCTGCATCAGGTATTCCTGGGCGAGGCGCAGGAAGCCGGCGCGGTAGTTCTGCAGCAGACCGATGACGTTGTCATCGTAGTAGACCGATTTGTCATCGAGGCCGCGATATTTGAAATCCTCGAAGAGGTTCTTGCGCAGCCGTTCGCGCGCCAGGACCTCTCCATCCATGGGCACCAGCTTGAAGGCGAGGCCATCCATACGCAGCCAGGGATCGAGGTTGACCTTGTTGTCATCCGAAACCGTCACTGCGAAATTGATCGGCTTTTTCCACTGGTTGGCGTAGATGATGTTGAGGATCATGAAATCCTGAACCCGCAGGGCCCGGCCCATGATCGTGGGCTGGACGTTTACCTCCAGCTCGTTCAGGGGCTCGGCGTGGGCCGTGGAGGCGACATCGATCTCGCCCAGCACCTCGGAGCGGGCGTTCGCCGGAACCGGGATCTTGATCTTTTGCGCCTCCCAGGGGATCAGCGACAGCTGCCCGATCTGATTGTCGGTGAGGCTGATCGGCACTCGCGGCTCCTCATTCTTGAGCTGCTTGATGTACCAGTCGGTGTTGAGCAGGCTCAGGTTGACGACGCGGACATCCCTGCGGATGTTGTAGACATACTGCAGGAACCAGAGCGGGAAGGTATCGTTGTCGCCGTTGGTGAAAAGGATGCTGTTGGGTTCGCAGGACTGCAGGATATTGTAGGAATAGTCATAGGCGACATAATTGCCGCTGCGGTCATGATCCCTGAAATTAAAGCTGAAGAGGTTGACCGGCAGGGCGAGGATGAGCAGCAGCAAGGTCAGGCCGGTGAGTCCCTTGTAGAGCATATTCTTTTGTGCTCCCCGCTCCTGATTGCCGGCGATCAGGTAATAGCGCTCCTTGATCCATTCGAAGAGGGCCGAGGCGCCGATGCCGATCCAGAGGGCGAAGGCGAAGAAGGAGCCGACGAATACATAGTCCCTCTCGCGCGGCTGGGGGTTTTCCTGATTGAGATAGAGGACGATGGCCACGCCGGTGGCGAGAAAGAGGAGCAGAATCGAGGAGGAGTGACGCCAATCCTTGCGGAAGTGGTAGACCATGCCGATCAGTCCGATCAGAAAGGGCAGCATACCGAGTCCCCGCCAGGTGAAATTCTCGGCGATGAATCCGTCCGCGCCCCGGGTATCCCCCTTGCCGATGAACTGCCAGCCAAAATAGCGCAGATACATCTTTTTGATCTGATAGTCCCAAAGAAAATCCATCTGCTTGGACCACTGCCAGGTCTTGTAGTTCTCGTTCGGGTGTTCCTGGTCGAACTGCCACTCCTGGGGCAGGCCGGGGAAGCGCCGCGGGAAGGTGCCCCAATCCCCGTACTGCTCGCGGTTGAGGTACTTTACCATACCCTCGGCGGTTTCGGGATCGTTTTCGTCGATGACCGGATCGAGGCCGGAGCGGATGAGGATCATGGTGTAGGTGGAGTAGCCGAGCAGGATCAGAAAAGCGCTCATGAAGACCAGGCTGGCCATGCGGTTGCGGTTGCTGACGGCCCACCAGGCCCCGGCGAGGACCAGGACGTAGAGCAGCAACACCGCCCAGAGGCCGAGACCACCGGCCAGGGCCGGAATGAGTTTGACCGTGCCGGGATAGATGAGCACCGTGATCAGCAGTGCGATGCCCATGAAGGCCAACAGGCTGCCGAAGGTGAACTTTTTGTCCCTGATCTTGAGCCATTTGAAATAGATCACCAGGGCGATGGCCGGCACGGCAAGAACCGCCAAAAGATGCACACCCAGCGAGAGGCCGATGAGATAGGCGATGATGAGCAGATAACGCTCCGCGCCAACCTGGTCGGATTTCTCCAGCCAGACCAGGGCGAGATAAAAGACCGCGGCCGTCAGGGCCAGGGAAAAGGCGTAGACCTCCGCCTCGACCGCATTGAACCAGACCGTATCGGAGACGGCGAGGGCCAGGGCCCCGAGCAGCCCGGAGGCGATGAGGATGAAGGCATCCGCGCCGTCCCTGGGTTCGCCCCGCCACTGCTTGATGAGCAGGACGATGATCAGATAGGTGAGCATGATGGTCAGGGAGGTGACCAGCGCCGACATCAGGTTAACGCGCAGGGCGATCTCTCCCGTCCATGGAATCATGCTGGCCAGACGCCCGAGGAGCAGGTAAAAGGGAGCGCCAGGGGGATGGGGCACGGCCAAAAGATGGCTGCAGGCGATGAATTCACCGCAATCCCAGAAGGAAACCGTCGGCGCGATGGTGCGCAGATAGACCACCAGGGAGAGCAGAAAAGCGGCGGCGGCGGCGATGCGGTTATAGAGCTTGAATTTTTGCATGACTCCACTCCGTTAGGTTAACCACTTGCGTAAAATGCGTTCCAATGATCTCAATTTTTACCCACCGCGGCCGGTCCGCCGGGCTGGCTGCGGAGCCCCATGCCCTCGAGAATAGCCACGGCCTTGCGGGCGGACTGGTCCCAGCTGAAAGTGCCGGCCCAGAGCCGTGCCGCTTCACCCATCCTCTCCCTCAACGTCCGGTTGCGCAGGAGGGTGATGAGCCCCCCGGCCAGGGCCTCGATCTCCCCGTAGGGATAGAGCAGCCCGGTCTCCCGGTCACGCACCGAATCCCGCAGCCCGGGAGAGTCGGCGGCTACCACCGGCACACCGCAGGCATTGGCCTCGATGACGGTCAGTCCCCACCCCTCCTTGGGGGAGGGATTCACCGCCACCCAGGCGCGGTTCAGCCAGTGTACCTTCTCCTCATGGCTGACCTGGCCGGTGAAGGTGACCGCCCCACCTATCCCCAGTTCCCCCGCCAGGGCTTCGAGGGCCGGACGATGGTCCCCTTCCCCGACGATGACCAGCCGGGTGTCCGGCAGCGAACTGAGCACCCGGGGCAGCGCCCGCAGCAGGTGCTCGACACTTTTATAGCGCTTGAGCCGGCCGAGATGACAGATCAGCGGCTCCGGGCTCCTCTCCACAGGCGCGTATGGATAACGCTCATGGTCGACCGCATTGGGCAGCAGCTCGACCGGGGCGGTGATCCCCAGGCCGCGCAGCTCATCCCGGGTGCTCTCCGAGACCACCGCGAAGGGAGTCCGGCGATAGATGCGCAGGGCCAGCCGCTCCGACCAGTAGACATAGCTTGCCGGAAGCCAGGAGGTCTCCAGATAGATGCTGCGGCCGAACAGGTGGTGCACGATGGTGAGCAAGGGCTCCTGCACGAAGCAGGGGGTGTAGAAGGGAATCTTGTTCAGATCATCGATGACCACATCGAACGCCTGTGCCTTGCGCAGGCGCCGATAGGCGGCCGGGACGGCAAAATTGAAAAGCTGGCGCGAACCGCAGCGCAGGATCCGGATCCTGCGCTGCGGTTCGCGCCAGCTTTTCAATTTTGCCGTCCCGGCCGCCTATCGGCGCCTGCGCAAGGCACAGGCGTTCGATGTGGTCATCGATGATCTGAACAAGATTCCCTTCTACACCCCCTGCTTCGTGCAGGAGCCCTTGCTCACCATCGTGCACCACCTGTTCGGCCGCAGCATCTATCTGGAGACCTCCTGGCTTCCGGCAAGCTATGTCTACTGGTCGGAGCGGCTGGCCCTGCGCATCTATCGCCGGACTCCCTTCGCGGTGGTCTCGGAGAGCACCCGGGATGAGCTGCGCGGCCTGGGGATCACCGCCCCGGTCGAGCTGCTGCCCAATGCGGTCGACCATGAGCGTTATCCATACGCGCCTGTGGAGAGGAGCCCGGAGCCGCTGATCTGTCATCTCGGCCGGCTCAAGCGCTATAAAAGTGTCGAGCACCTGCTGCGGGCGCTGCCCCGGGTGCTCAGTTCGCTGCCGGACACCCGGCTGGTCATCGTCGGGGAAGGGGACCATCGTCCGGCCCTCGAAGCCCTGGCGGGGGAACTGGGGATAGGTGGGGCGGTCACCTTCACCGGCCAGGTCAGCCATGAGGAGAAGGTACACTGGCTGAACCGCGCCTGGGTGGCGGTGAATCCCTCCCCCAAGGAGGGGTGGGGACTGACCGTCATCGAGGCCAATGCCTGCGGTGTGCCGGTGGTAGCCGCCGACTCTCCCGGGCTGCGGGATTCGGTGCGTGACCGGGAGACCGGGCTGCTCTATCCCTACGGGGAGATCGAGGCCCTGGCCGGGGGGCTCATCACCCTCCTGCGCAACCGGACGTTGAGGGAGAGGATGGGTGAAGCGGCACGGCTCTGGGCCGGCACTTTCAGCTGGGACCAGTCCGCCCGCAAGGCCGTGGCTATTCTCGAGGGCATGGGGCTCCGCAGCCAGCCCGGCGGACCGGCCGCGGTGGGTAAAAATTGAGATCATTGGAACGCATTTTACGCAAGTGGTTAACCTAACGGAGTGGAGTCATGCAAAAATTCAAGCTCTATAACCGCATCGCCGCCGCCGCCGCTTTTCTGCTCTCCCTGGTGGTCTATCTGCGCACCATCGCGCCGACGGTTTCCTTCTGGGATTGCGGTGAATTCATCGCCTGCAGCCATCTTTTGGCCGTGCCCCATCCCCCTGGCGCTCCCTTTTACCTGCTCCTCGGGCGTCTGGCCAGCATGATTCCATGGACGGGAGAGATCGCCCTGCGCGTTAACCTGATGTCGGCGCTGGTCACCTCCCTGACCATCATGCTCACCTATCTGATCATCGTCCTGCTCATCAAGCAGTGGCGGGGCGAACCCAGGGACGGCGCGGATGCCTTCATCCTCATCGCCTCCGGGCTGCTCGGGGCCCTGGCCCTCGCCGTCTCCGATACGGTCTGGTTCAATGCGGTCGAGGCGGAGGTCTACGCCTTTTCCCTGGCCCTGACGGCCGCGGTCTTTTATCTCGCCCTGGTCTGGCTGGAGAAATCCGACCAGGTTGGCGCGGAGCGTTATCTGCTCATCATCGCCTATCTCATCGGCCTCTCGCTGGGTGTGCATCTTTTGGCGGTTCTTGCCGTGCCGGCCATCGCCCTGGTGATCTATTTCAAATGGCTCAAGATCAGGGACAAAAAGTTCACCTTCGGCAGCCTGTTGGCCTTCATGGGCATCGCACTGCTGATCACGGTGCTCATCTATCCCGGCACGGTCAAACTCATTCCGGCCCTGGCCGGTGGTCTCGGCCTCTGGGCGGTGTTGCTGCTCTACGTCCTGGTCCTCGCCGGGGCCTGGTGGGCCGTCAGCAACCGCAACCGCATGGCCAGCCTGGTCTTCATGAGCGCTTTTCTGATCCTGCTCGGCTACTCCACCTACACCATGATCCTCATCCGCTCCGGCCTCGATCCGGTCATCGACGAAAACGATCCCGAAACCGCCGAGGGTATGGTAAAGTACCTCAACCGCGAGCAGTACGGGGATTGGGGCACCTTCCCGCGGCGCTTCCCCGGCCTGCCCCAGGAGTGGCAGTTCGACCAGGAACACCCGAACGAGAACTACAAGACCTGGCAGTGGTCCAAGCAGATGGATTTTCTTTGGGACTATCAGATCAAAAAGATGTATCTGCGCTATTTTGGCTGGCAGTTCATCGGCAAGGGGGATACCCGGGGCGCGGACGGATTCATCGCCGAGAATTTCACCTGGCGGGGACTCGGTATGCTGCCCTTTCTGATCGGACTGATCGGCATGGTCTACCACTTCCGCAAGGATTGGCGTCACTCCTCCTCGATTCTGCTCCTCTTTCTCGCCACCGGCGTGGCCATCGTCCTCTATCTCAATCAGGAAAACCCCCAGCCGCGCGAGAGGGACTATGTATTCGTCGGCTCCTTCTTCGCCTTCGCCCTCTGGATCGGCATCGGCGCCTCGGCCCTCTTCGAATGGATCAAGGAGCGCTATTACCTGATCGCCGGCAATCAGGAGCGGGGAGCACAAAAGAATATGCTCTACAAGGGACTCACCGGCCTGACCTTGCTGCTGCTCATCCTCGCCCTGCCGGTCAACCTCTTCAGCTTTAATTTCAGGGATCATGACCGCAGCGGCAATTATGTCGCCTATGACTATTCCTACAATATCCTGCAGTCCTGCGAACCCAACAGCATCCTTTTCACCAACGGCGACAACGATACCTTCCCGCTCTGGTTCCTGCAGTATGTCTACAACATCCGCAGGGATGTCCGCGTCGTCAACCTGAGCCTGCTCAACACCGACTGGTACATCAAGCAGCTCAAGAATGAGGAGCCGCGAGTGCCGATCAGCCTCACCGACAATCAGATCGGGCAGCTGTCGCTGATCCCCTGGGAGGCGCAAAAGATCAAGATCCCGGTTCCGGCGAACGCCCGCTCCGAGGTGCTGGGCGAGATCGATGTCGCCTCCACGGCCCACGCCGAGCCCCTGAACGAGCTGGAGGTAAACGTCCAGCCCACGATCATGGGCCGGGCCCTGCGGGTTCAGGATTTCATGATCCTCAACATCATCTACGCCAACCAGTGGAAAAAGCCGATCAATTTCGCAGTGACGGTTTCGGATGACAACAAGGTCAACCTCGATCCCTGGCTGCGTATGGATGGCCTCGCCTTCAAGCTGGTGCCCATGGATGGAGAGGTCCTGGCGCGCGAACGGCTGCGCAAGAACCTCTTCGAGGATTTCAAATATCGCGGCCTCGATGACAAATCGGTCTACTACGATGACAACGTCATCGGTCTGCTGCAGAACTACCGCGCCGGCTTCCTGCGCCTCGCCCAGGAATACCTGATGCAGCGCAACCATGACAAGGTGATCGAGACCCTCGACAGGATGGAAAAGGTGATCCCGGAAAACGTGATCCCGGTCCCCGATTACCGCCTCTCGCTGCGCATTGGCCAGCTCTACGATCTGGCGGGCAAGAGCGAGGAGTTCATCCGCCGCGCCGAGGAGGCGATCAAGGCCAAACCGGATGATCCCATGGTCTACGGCTATCTGGTCGCGACCCTGAGCCGCTCCGGCAATCACAAGCGGGCGGTGGAGCTGCTCGAGGAGTGGCTGCAGCGCCATCCGGAGGATCGGGAAGCAGCCAGCCGGCTGACCGAGGAGCGCGCCCTGCTCAGCAGCGGGCGCTAGAACGAATCAAGGAAGCGGGCGCTCGGGATTATTGCCCCAGGCGCCCCGGATGAAGCATCAGGCGCCGGAGCGGATTCCGGTGCTGGCAAGGGAGCACTCGGAACAAAGCGTGTCAAGAAAGAAGCATCATAGCAGCCGACAGCTCTGGCGGCCCCCGGCGGTCACCCTGCTCAAGATCGCCGTCAGCGCCACCCTGATCATCCTGCTCCTGCGGGGGATAGGTTGGGCTCCGATCAGGGACCAGTTCAGTCACGCCCTGTGGGGGAGCGCCGCCGCCAGTCTGGGACTCTTTGTGGTCAGCAATTTCCTCGGGGCCTGGCAGTGGCATCTATTGCTGGAGAGCAAGAAGATCCATCTTTCTTTTCGCCGGGTCCTGGGCTATTATAACATCGGGCTCTTTTTCAACAATTTTCTCATCGGCAATGTCGGCGGCGACGCCTTCCGGGTCTACGATATCCGGCGCATCTCCGGGGAGACCAACGGGGCCTTGTCGACGGTGTTTTTCGACCGCTTTGTGGGTTTTTTCACAATGGCTTCCCTGGCACTCTTCGCGACCCTGATGGCAGCGCGGCAGATGGTCTCGGCCTCGGCGCTGGAGGCGATCCTGTTCATCTTTGGGGCCTGGGCTCTGGCGAGCGCCTTTCTCCTCTATGAGCCCTTTGCCAAGAAATTTTCATGGATTTTCCGGCTGCTGCTGCCGGCCTCGCTGCACGTCAAGGCGAAGGCCTTTTATTACAGCCTGCATGAATTCCGCAGCCAGAAAAGGCTGCTGCTGCACCTGCTCTGCATTTCGCTGCTGGTGCAGACCTTGCGGATAATGACCCATTTTTTCGCAGCCCGCAGCCTGGGCGTGCGGGAGCGGGCCAGTTTTTTCTTTCTCTTCATTCCGGTCGTTGCTCTGGTGGCGAGTATGCCGATCTCGCTCGGGGGCCTGGGGGTGCGGGAGCAGAGTGCCGTCACCCTCTTCAGCCCGCTCGGCATCCCTGCGGCCAAGATCGTCGCCTTTGAGTTTCTCGCCTACCTGGTGGGGGTCGTCTCGAGCCTGCCCGGGGGCATCCTTTTCGCTCTGCGGCGTGAAAGCCGCACGGGAGCCTAGCACCCGGCTGCTCCGCTGCATGAGGCCGGCCTGCAAAAGATCCAGTAAAAGAGGACGATATGTATAAAGCAGCCATCATGATGGGCTCGGAATCCGACCGCGAGGTGATGTCCGAGGCCCGCGCCTATCTCGACTATTTCGGCATTGATTATGAGATCAAGATACTCTCCGCCCATCGCATGCCGGACGCGACCGCCGAATTCGCCAAATCGGCTGAAGAGAACGGTTTTTGTGCCATCATCGCTGGGGCGGGCATGGCCGCGCATCTCGCCGGGGTGGTGGCCAGCCACACCCTGCTGCCGGTCATCGGCGTTCCCCTTTCGGGCTCGGCCCTGACCGGTGTAGATGCCCTCTATTCGATGGTGCAGATGCCCAGGGGTGTGCCGGTGGCCACGATGGCGATCGGCCGCGCCGGTGCCGCCAACGCCGCCATCTTTGTCGCTGAAATGCTCGCCGGCCGCGACGCCGGCATCCGCGACAAGCTGGTCGAATTTCGCAAAAAGGGCTGTGTGCTGTGAGAAGAGTATGCGGATACTGATCACCGGCAGCAATGGCCTGCTCGGGCAGAACCTGAGCCGCCTGGCCCCGGCCGGCGCCGAATTGATGGGAATCGATCTGCAGGAGATGGTGGAGGCCCCCGGGCTGAGCCGATTTCGCCGCCTTGACCTGGGCGAGCGCAAGCTCCTGCTCGCCTGCGTGGAGGAGTTCGCCCCCGACTGGATCCTCAACGCCGCGGCCTTTACCAACGTGAACGGGGCCGAGAGCGCGCGCGAACTCTGCTGGCGCGCCAATGTGACCGCAGTCGAAAACCTCGCCCTCGCCTGCCGCAAGCTGGGCAGCCGCCTGGTCCACCTCTCCACCGACTATATCTTCGATGGCGACCACGGCCCCTATCGTGAGGAGGATCTGCCCAATCCGGTCGGCTATTATGGCAAATCCAAACTGGCCTCGGAAAATATCCTGCGCAGCTCGGAGATCCCCTATACGGTTGTTCGCACCATGGTGCTCTACGGCCATGCCCGTCAGGTTAAACCCGATTTCGTCTCCTGGCTGATCAGCTCCCTGCGGCAGGGCAAGCCGGTGCGCATCGTCACTGACCAGTTTGGCAATACCACACTGGCCGAGGAACTCGCCCTCGGAATCTGGCGGATCGTCGAGCGCCGGGCGACGGGATTTTTCCACATTGCCGGCACCGAGATCATCGACCGCTACGCTTTCGCCCTCAAGGCAGCGGAGGTTTTCAATCTGGAGGCGGGCCTGATCACCCCGATCACCACCGCGGAGCTGCATCAGGAGGCCCCGCGTCCGATGCGGTCGGGACTGGTCGTGGAAAAAGCCCTGCAGGAACTGGAGCTGGAATTGAGCGACGCGGCGGGGGGGCTGAGGAAACTGAAACAGCAGCTGGATGCGCCCACTTGAGCCTGAGGAGCAGATCGTGAAAACTCTCGTCATCTTTCCCACCTATAACGAGAAGCAGAATATCCTTGCCATTATCGAGGCCGTTTTCGCGCAGAATATCGAGGGGCTGGAGATTCTCGTCGTCGACGACAACTCGCCCGACGGCACCGGGGATCTCGTCGCCGGACGGACCGGGATGGAGCCGCGCCTCCATCTTCTGCGCCGCGACCGCAAGATGGGATTGGGCACCGCCTATGTCGCCGGTTTCCGCTATGCGCTCGAGCGCGATTACGATCGCATCATCGAGATGGATGCCGATTTCTCGCACGATCCCAGGGACGTGGTCCGCCTGCTCGAGGCGAGCGCTGACAGCGACATCGTCATCGGCTCACGCTATATCAAGGGGGTCAACGTCGTCAACTGGCCCCTCAAACGGCTGCTGCTGAGCATGTTTGCCAGCCATTATACGCGCATTATCACGGGGCTGCCGCTGCGCGATTGCACCGCCGGATTCAAGTGCTTCCGCAGGGAGGTGCTCGAGGCGATCGAACTGGACAGCATCCAGTCGGATGGCTACTCTTTTCAGATCGAGATGAATTTCCGAGCCTGGGTGAAGGGCTTTCGCATTCTGGAGATCCCGATCATCTTTGTCGATCGCGCTGCCGGGACCTCCAAGATGTCCAAGCGCATCCTTCGCGAGGCAGTCTGGATGGTCTGGAAGCTGAAGGGATTGAAGATTCTGAACAGGCTTTGATCAGCGGGCGCGGGTCATGCGCAGCAGCCCATCCCGGGTATCGAGCAGAGGAGTGCGGAGGAGGGCGGCGGCGCGGCTGCTGTCCAGGGAGACATCGACCGGGCGCGGGGCGTCGCTGACCGCAGTGTGCATCGACACCGGCTGAAGCAGCGCGGGGTCATAGCCGGCGGCGCTGCAGAGCTGGGTCGCGAAGGTGTAGCGGTCGATGCGATTGGCGCCGCCGAGGTGGAGAAGGCCGGAGTACTCCATACCGGCCAGTTCGAGCAGGGCATCAGCCAGGTTTTCAACCCAGATGGGTGAGCGGAACTGGTCTGTATAGAGCGGCACCTGCTGGCTGCTGTGCAGGCGGTTTTCGATCCACTGGGAGAATGAGCTGCCGCTGTGGCGGGGGCGGCCGTAAATCAATGCGGCGCGGGCGACAAGGTGGCTGCCTGGAGCGGCCAGGACCAGGTGTTCGGCCTCGACCTTGGTCGCACCGTAGACGGAGAGGGGATGGACCTCATCCTCCTCATTGTAGAGTCCGCGGGCGCCGTCGAAGACCATGTCGGTCGAGACCAGAATCAGGCGCGCCTTGACTTCTGCTGCGGCTTCGAGTAGGATCGCCACCGTGGTGGTATTGACCGCAGCCGCCTCCTCTGGATGGCGCTGGCAGGCATCGAGATTGGCTTTGGCCGCGGTGTGCAGGATGACGCGGGGACGCCGGGTGCGCACCAGGGCCAGGACGGCTTCACGGTCGCGGAGGTCGAGGGCCAGGGTCCCGGGCAGGGGCCGGGTGTGGCTGAGGGCGGTCAGGTTCCAGTGCGGTGAGGTTTTTTCGAGCAGGTGGCCGCCGAGAAAGCCGCTCGCACCGGTCAGAAGCATGGCGGGCATGACGGATGCTCCGGGTTTAGGGTCTTTCTACAAGGTAGCAAAACAGCCGGTAAGAAGCAATCTGCTTTTTTTAAATGGACAACGATGAAAAAAGAAATCCTCCATAAAGTACGCTATCCCCTCCTGCTTGCGGCCGCAGCCATTCTGGCCGTGTGGTTGTGGACGGCGAGGAAATCCGACCGACCGGTCGAACAGGCCGAGCTCAAGCCGCGGGAAAAGATCTATCTGCGCCGGGAGGGCACCTTCCGCCCCGGCGAGACCCTGGAAAAGGTCCTGCTGCGGGACATCTATGACCGCGTCCTCGCTGATGAGCTTATCCAGGGTTTCGCCAGGGTCTTCGATGTGCGCAAGATCCGCGGAGACCGGCGTTACACCATCCTGACCGATTCGGCCGGGGTTGTGCATGGCTTTGAGTATTATCCGGACGCCGTCAAGACCGTGCGCGTCCTGCGCGACTCGACAGGGGTGCTGCAGCCCGAGCTGGTGCAGGTGCCGCTCATCAAACGCACCCTGGCCCTCACGGGTGAGGTCAGGACCACCCTTTATGACGCGGTCAAGGCGATGGGGGAGAGCGATGAGCTGATTGCGGCTTTCAGCGACCTTTTTCAGTGGGACATCGATTTCTTCGTCGATCCGCGGGTGGGGGATGAATTCCGCATGGTCTATGAGGCGGAGTACGCGCTGGATCCCTCCCGGCCGGACAGCCTCGGTGAATTCATCCGTTATGGCAGGGTGCTCTCCGGGCAGTACCGTTCCGGCAGCGCGGTGCGCACCGCCCTCTATTTCGAGCAGGGCGAGCGCGGCGGCTATTACGATCTCGAGGGCAAGTCGTTCCAGAAGACCTTCCTCAAATCCCCGCTCAACTACCGACGGATCAGCTCTCATTTCAGCGGCGGCCGGCGGCATCCCATTTTAAAGATCGTGCGCCCCCATCTCGGGGTTGATTTTGTCGCAGCCGAGGGAACGCCCGTGGTTGCGGCCGCAGACGGGGTCGTGATCGAAAAGGGCTACGAGGGGGGCGGATTGGGCAATTTCATCAGGATCAGGCACAAGAATCCGCGCTTCGCCACGGTCTACGGCCATCTCAGCGGCTTTGGTCCCGGCATCGCTATCGGCAAGGCGGTGCAGCAGCGCGATGTCGTCGGCTATGTCGGCCGCACCGGTCTGGCCACCGGGCCCCATCTGCACTACTGCTTTTACGAGAACGGCCGGCCGGTCAATCCCCTCAAGATCAAGAACTCCTCGGGGGATCCGATCCCGGCCGGAGAGATGGAGCGCTTCAAGGGGGTGCGGGAAGAGCAGCTGGCTCTGCTCGCGGCGGCGCCGCGCCGGGGTGAGGAGGTTCCGGGTGTCATCGCCGGCACGGGCCCGGGCCATATGGCCATGCCCAGGCTGTAGCGGGGAAAACCGGGGAGGGGCTGCGTCTTCTCAGAGATTGGACTTGGGGCGGCGCGCACCAAAGAGGAGGGCGCAGGGGGCGTTTTTGGTGACGACCTGCTGCAGCTCACGGCACCAGAGGGCGGCGAAGGTGCGGCAGCTGTTGGCGCCGTCAAGATGTTCCGCGCTGGGGAAAGAGGCATGTTCGCAGCGCAAATCGCAAAATTTGATCCGGCTGCTGGTCACGCCGGCGTTCTTGTCGTCATCAGCCATTACGGGATCTCCTCGTCAAGTCTGCTCTGCTCATGAGCCTGGTTTGCTCACCGGATAATATACCATTCCACCGGAAAAGAATCCAGCCTTTTCGCCGGGATCTCCCCGGGAGCCATCCATGAAGATACGCATTCTTACTGTCGGCAAGCCGTCCGACCCCCATTACAACGCCCTCTGCGAGGGCTATCTCGGACGCATCCGCCACTATCTGCCGGTTGAGCATCATTTCATTCGGCAGGTGCGCGCGACCGGACCGGTGGCGGAGATCCTGGCGCGGGAAGAGGCACAGCTGCTCGAGAAGATCGGGGCGCAGGAGTGGTGCGTGGTGCTGGAGAGCAGGGGTGAAGGGATGGATTCGCTGGCTTTCGCCGCCGCGCTGGAGCGGCATATGGTGGGGGGGCGCAAGTCTCTGCTCTTCATTGTGGGCGGGCCGCACGGCCTGGGCGATGGGGTGTTGAGGAGGGCGAACCAGCGCCTCTCACTCTCGGCGATGACCATGGCCCACGAGCTCGCCCTGACCGTGCTGCTGGAGCAGCTCTTCCGGGCCCTGACCATCCTGCGCGGGGAGGGTTATCACAAATAAAAGGGACCACCGGTAGATAGCCTCCGATGGTCCGATGGTACTCAGGTTCCTGCCTCAGCCGGGGCGGACTATGTCCTTCAGCATTCCGGCTGCTTCCCCCCTTGGCTCCTGCATATAAAAAAATTATTCAAGGATTTCCAGGGTCGCGTGTTTGCCTGCCTTGCGTGAGACGGCGCTTAAAAGTACCCGGATGGCATGGGCGGTGCGGCCGTTTTTGCCGATGACCTTGCCCATGTCAGGTTGGGAAACACGCAGTTCGTAGACGACCGTGGTTTCGCCGAATACTTCAGAGACCTTGACCTCATCGGGATTGTCGACCAGATGCTTTACGATGTACTCGACAAATTCTTTCATCCGTACACCCCTTCCTGCATGCGTGATAGCTCGTGCAATCGGACCGTGGATTGGGTTTTGCTGCCTGGCGGTGTTGCGCGAAAATGTAAAGCACAAAAGAATTTACATCAATTTAAATATATCCACTGGGGGGACCAATGTCAAGCGAAAAATGGCAAATAAAATTCCCTGCAACAATTTGCCCATCCATGCGGGAAAGCGGGCCCGCAGGGGAATAAAAAATGCTTGACTGCGATTTTAAAATGTGTATATTATAGATTGTTAGCACTCAGTAATAGAGAGTGCTAGCGTGATTAAATAATAATAAACAATTAATAATGATTGGAGGATGCAATATGACCATTAAACCGTTGGCTGACCGCGTTGTGGTGAAGCCGGTCGAAGAGCAGGAAATGAAGCAGGGGAGCATCATCATTCCTGACACGGCCAAAGAGAAGCCCATGCAGGGCACCATCGTGGCCGTCGGCCCGGGCAAGATCTCCGAGAATGGCGCCAAGATCGAGATGTCGGTCAAGGTAGGCGACAGGATCCTCTACGGCAAGTATTCCGGCACTGAAGTGACCATCGACAAGGAAGACTATCTGATCATGCGCGAGAGCGACATATTTGCAATCATCTAGGCGTGGCATGTGAACCTAAAAAGCAATCCATCAGGAGGTTTTACCCATATGGCAAAAATTATTGAATTCAATGTAGATGCGCGCAATGCGATGAAGGTCGGCGTGGACAAGCTGGCCAAAGCGGTCGGTTCGACTCTCGGCCCCAAGGGCCGCAATGTCGTGATCGACAAAAAGTTCGGCGCCCCGACCGTGACCAAGGACGGCGTGACGGTGGCCAAAGAGGTTGAGCTGGAAGATCCCCTGGAGAACATGGGCGCCCAGATGGTGCGCGAAGTGGCCTCCAAGACCAGCGACGTGGCCGGTGACGGCACCACCACGGCGACTGTGCTTGCCCAGGCGATCGTGCGTGAAGGTCTGAAAAACGTCACCGCCGGCTCCAATCCGATGGCCCTGAAGCGCGGCATCGAGAAGGGCGTCAAGAGCGTCATCGAAGAGCTGCGCAAGCAGAGCAAGCCGATTCCCGGCAAGACCGAGATCGCCCAGGTCGGCGCCATTTCCGCCAACAACGACAAGGCGATCGGCGAACTGATCGCGGATGCTATGGAAAAGGTGGGCAAGGACGGCGTCATCACCGTCGAAGAGGCCAAGAGCACCGATACCACCCTTGAGGTTGTCGAGGGCATGCAGTTCGATCGCGGTTATATCTCGCCCTATTTCGTCACCAATTCCGACACCATGGAAGCGGTCCTCGAAGAGGTGATGGTTCTCATCTATGACAAGAAGATCAGCGCCATGAAGGATCTGCTGCCGATCCTCGAGAAGGTGGCCCAGACCGGCCGTCCGATGCTGATCATCGCCGAGGATATCGAGGGCGAGGCCCTCGCCACCCTGGTGGTCAACAAGCTGCGCGGCACCCTGCGCGTCGCTGCAGTCAAGGCCCCCGGTTTCGGCGATCGCCGCAAGGCCATGCTCGAAGACATCGCCGTCCTCACCGGCGGCCGTGTCATCTCCGAAGAGGCCGGCTTCAAACTCGAGAACACCACCATGAGCGATCTCGGCAAGGCCAAGCGCATTACCATCGACAAGGACAACACCACCATCGTCGAGGGCGCCGGCAAGACTGAGGACATCAAGGCTCGCATCTCCCAGATCAAGAAGCAGATCGAGTCCTCGACTTCCGATTATGACAAGGAGAAGCTGCAGGAGCGTCTGGCCAAGCTGGCCGGCGGTGTTGCGGTCCTCCAGGTCGGCGCTGCCACCGAGGTCGAGATGAAGGAGAAAAAGGCTCGCGTTGAGGACGCCCTGCACGCCACCCGTGCGGCGGTTGAGGAAGGCATCGTCCCCGGCGGCGGCATCGCCTACCTGCGCGCCCTGCCCGCCCTGGACAAGATCCAGGTCAACGGTGACGAGAAGATCGGCGTAGCCATCCTGCGCCGTGCCCTCGAAGAGCCCATCCGCCTGATCGCCGAGAACGCCGGCTGGGAAGGTTCGATCGTGGTCCAGAAGGTGCGCGACACCGACGGCGCCTTTGGTTTCAATGCCGAATCCGAGACCTTCGAAGATCTCTACAAGGCCGGTGTCATCGACCCGACCAAGGTCTCGCGTATTGCCCTTGAGAACGCCGCCTCGGTGGCGAGCCTCTTCCTGATGACCGAGTGCGCAATCGCGGAAAAGCCGGAGCCCAAACCGGCGACCCCGCCGATGCCTCCCGGCGCAGATATGTACTAATCGTCACAGGCCCCCGCTTGCGGGGGCTTTTTTTTGCCCCGACTGTCCCAGCCCCGGGGCCAGGCTCCGCCGGGGCCTCATATGGTCAATTTTTGACCAATTTTTACAGCCGGCAAGAAATAACTTGACTTTGAGTTGAAAATTCTTAACTTATTAATGTGCCGAAAGGCACAGTGTCGGGTGTGGGTAGTGATGTGTAGTGATGGGACAACACCCTTTTCTAGCGCTGACTGCAAAGTCAGCGCTATTTTTTTCTTTTTCCGCACCCGCCGGGGGGCCATGCCTCCGCCCGGACCGGCGCCATGGCGGACTGCCCGGACCCTACACCCAGGATCGTTTCTATGCCGCAGCCTCTTCCCGAACTCCCCGTTACCTTTCTCAGCCAGGGCCATCAGATCGTTGCCATGCACCACAAGAGCAGGGGGGAGCGTCTGGTCATCCTCTGCCACGGCTTTATGAGCTCAAAGGCGGAATGCCGGCGCCTCTTCGTCGAGACCGGCCGCGCCTTCGCCGCCGAAGGGCTCGACGTCCTGCGCTTCGATTTCTACGGCTCCGGGGACAGCGCCGGGGATTTCGGGGATTCCCTGATCAGCCTCTACATCGCCAATCTGTGTGATGCCATCGCCTGGGCGCGCGGCCTCGGCTTCGCCAGAATCGCCGTACTGGGCCACAGCATGGGCGGGGCCACCGCCATCCTCACCCTGGCGGAGACCCCTGTCGATGCCCTGGTCACCTGGTCGGCCGTGCCCGACATGCAGGCGACCTTTCAGTCCTACATCAGCAATCTCGACGCCATCTCCGCACAAGCGGAGGAGTATATCCATGAGGGCTGGGTGATCCGGCGCTCCTTCTGGGAGGATGCCATCCGCTACGATGTCCGTGCGGCATTGGGCGCTCTGACCATGCCCAAGCTCTTCGTTCAGGGCATGGCGGATGCCCCGGTCTTCATTCAGGGATTCGACTCCTTTCGTGACATTGTGCAGCCCCCCGCCGATTTCATGGAACTCCCCGCCGCCAGCCATACCTATGCGCTCCCGGCGCACCGCCATCAGGCCATCCGTCAGAGTCTGATCTGGCTCAAACGCAATCTCTGAACCACCCCTAACTGAGGTAGCCATGTCCGA